>Ga0209208_10013643_pt1 | contig 10113 bp, 8 predicted proteins | sample S1TSphfallax_3_FD_187694 | JGI IMG/M metagenome (GOLD analysis project Ga0209208, IMG submission 187694) | Host-associated microbial communities from peat moss isolated from Minnesota, USA - S1T2_Fd - Sphagnum fallax MG (SPAdes) (version 2) | ecosystem: Host-associated > Plants > Peat moss >... | reverse complement strand
TAGAAGAAGGATGCTAGAATTCTTTTGGCTTTAATATTTTCTTATCACCAAATCTGGCTAAATTCTCTTATGGATGATCATCACTTCAGCTTTGTCACAAAATTGGAAAAAAAACCCCCACTGGAATCCACTACATACCCCTACCCTAACGAGCTCTCTCTCAACAGAGGTGTGCAGTCCCATGGAGACGGCCAAACAGTTTGACTGATGTTGGCCTAGTTATAAGGTAAACAAGGGGTGCATCACACTGTGGCCTTGCCATTTTACATTAAAAAGTATCTTAAGGCAAAAGAAGAAGAATTATGGAAACTCAAACATTTCACCATGCAAAAAATATAATCTTCAAAAAATCCTCTAAAAGAAACTAAAATCCTTCAAGATATTATAACTATATAACTAATCTCAAGTTTCAACACAAGCCAAAATATCATATTTCAAAAATACTCATACAAAAATAGATTTATTACATAGGGGTCAAAATCCATTAAGCTAATAAATAAAAGAATCACTTAAGCCAATAAAGCAGAGCACTTCTTTTAATTAGAGCTCAGAAGTAGGCTAATGGTTAGATATCCTCACTCTCTTCTCTTATGAGCGATGAGGAGACAGCAAAACCCAAAAAACATGAAATCTTTTAATCTTGCCTAGTAGAACAGGCAAAACCAAACCGTGCACAGTAACCAACCCATCACCCGGAAAGGGAGCAAAAAGACAACCCGGATAGAGCTTGTTATCCTTGGGCAGTGCTGTTTTTTATTTTTAAATTATTTTTGGTGGTTAATTTTTTGATCTTTTGCAAAACGTTTTTCCTGGAGAATATATTTGGTTGGAAAAAATCAATGTTGGTCTGGTAGGTATCTAGGTCTGTGCCTAGTATCGACACTAGCGACGAGGACCCTACCAGTAACAACAGCCTGGTAGAGACCTAAGTGGTGTTTTTTTTAAGGAATTTCGGTTTGTAGCTAAAGTGGCTATCATTCATTGGAAAATGATGTAAAAAAAATGGCTATAAACCAGAAGTAAAGTACACATCTTTAATCATCCTTCTACATGTTTGGTTCCACAATGAAAACCACATAAACCAATCTGACAATTTTATTTTTATTTTTAGTCATTTCTGATGACTAGAAACCTCTAAACTCACCCTTTTTTTTTCTTAAAAACTATTTCGCATTTTGGCAATATATCCACCAGTAACAAAAAAAAGAAGAAGGCTGGTGGTCCTAAGGGAAAATGTTATCTGCTTCATAGCAAAAAATCACTGGTGGACTCAATAGAAGGACCAGCCTCGTATTTGTTTTTTTTTAAAAATTCCTATACCAGGACTAGGCTTGTATGTTGAAAAGTCTAAACCCAACAACAGTGGGGAAATGTGTTTTTCCCCAATGTTGGGCGGTTATTACAAAATAGGAATGGGCCCCTGACAGTTATCCCCGCCAGTCCATAGAATTCCTAACCATGGTTCTCAAATAGTCAAAGAAACGATTTGGAAATATATCCACCAGGGTTTTTCTTTGGGGCGAATTTTCGCCACCCGGCGACAAATAAAAGGGCTGGCGAATCCAACAAAGGGATTTTTGAGGATTTTTTTTTTAAATCGCCATATCTCGAGAAAAAAAGAGTTAAAAAGTCGCCAGATTTAGAGAGTGTGTTCCTTTAGGTCGCCAGAACTGGGCAGGATTCCAAAAAAAGATCTACTAGTCCACCAGGACAGTAGCCATTTATTGCTAATTAATGCTGAGGATCCTCGCCGGTACACCTACTTGAGGAATTTGAAATAAAAAACCCTGATATTATCCACCACTCTCAAAATGATTGAAAAAAACAGCATCCATAAAAACCACTGGTTATTTACAATGTGGGGTGGGTATTTGTTTTTTCACTGGGTGTTAACTGGGGTATCAGACAGCGTACATTCATATGTGCTCGCTGGGTCTTACAATTTTAAAAACCTGGACCCCCTCCTACCCCACATTTTCTGAAAGTTAACATCCGTCTTCACCTCATAACCGATGATTTTTTTAATTTCAAGTCGAGAAACTACAGGCAGAATAACAAGGGGGTGTCTCTCAAAAACCTGGATCAATAACCGTTTCATACCCATATTTTGCTATCTTTAGATTGACAGAAAAAATAATTCTTCTTTAAGGGTTCTTGAATTTAACTCGAAAAGACAGAAAAAGGGAAAATTTTTGACCACCTAAATAAAACATATTTTCAGGAAATCCAAGAAATTGGAATTATTTTCATGTTGGGCATTTCAAATTTCTTTCAAAGGTAGGCCCCCAAAACCTACATCCACCCCACAAGTGGAACCCATGCCTAACTGAACTGGGCATACGTGGTTTCTATTGGATTTTTTTTCCCCAATGTTGGATTTGTTTCTATGAGGCTGCACCGAGTTGGTCAAAAAAACCAACTCAAATTTGCATGCCAACTGAAAGGCCAAAACCCATGAGGTTTGCATTTGACCTAGTTCCTCCGAACCCTAGTGGTGGAAAAGGCTCCACAAACCAAAGGGTTCCACAACCACATGGCCTAATTTGGGTTTGGACAAATCCTGCCTCGCACCTGGCCCTCATTCGCAGATCAGCACTGGATGTCCTTAGCCGGTGTAAAGTGTATGGTAATGTCAGGAGGAGCACGGTGTTTCCATAGTAAGCAACCACCCAAGGTAGAGTCAAGGGAAGAAAGTTATGACACCCTTGTGGATGGATGACCTTCAACCCAGGTTCCGCCTTCCTAACTGGTGGTTATTAACTAAAGATGGATGATGGCACATGGTTATGTAGTTTGTACATAGGTTAGGGTTGGTGGTTAAGTAGGTGGCAATAACAAAAACTCAAATAAACTAGAGCCTGTCCCCAAGGAGGCGCCCTTGAACCCTTCATCGCCCCTCTAGCCAGCCAGCCTTTTTTTTTTTAGTGGCAAGATTTTGCCAAAGCACAAAATTAAAGATTTGAAAATGAAGTGATTTTCCTGTGTAGCCAAAAATATAGAAGGATGATTGTCGTTTTGTACTGCATATATGGTTTATTGCCAGATTTGGCTAAATCCTGCTAAGAATGATTGCCACTTTGGCTAAAAACAAAAATTCCTTAAAAAGACACTGCACCTGTGACTCCTGACCAGTGTTTGGACTGGTATACAGACTACAAATTGGTACCTATTACAATATTCCTATAAGTATTATATAGCATTGAAGAATAGGTATACCTGCTCTTTAAAGTATGATTATTGTTTTGCAATGGAGACTTCTTTTCTTTGTTTTGTTGTGCCAATTACAAAAGGAAAGAAAAAGTATGGCAGTTGCCAAGTTTAAGTGTGTAGGGTAAGAAGGACTGAGGATGATGGCATTACCCCCAAGGAGGTGATAGGTGAGTGAGTGCTGGCTCCATTCCAGTAATGCCCAAAGTACAAGAACATTACCCAAAGGAGGAGGGCCCACACAATGTGATAATAGAGCACTGGCCTAATTCTGGTACTGTAGTAGTCGACCTTTTCAGGTTTGGCAGTAATAAAATTTATTTTCTTAAATGCCAAAATTTCAGGAAATTACAACAGAGGGAAAATTAACAAAATTTTGGTTTTTCCTATAAATGTCTGAAATTATTTTTTAAATTGCTGAAGTGGATTTTTAAAAATAAAGTAAATATTTGGCACCTGAGTGATGAACCTGAAAATGTACTACAGTAATGCCCTTGTCCTCTCACCTTACCCACTTGAAGATGCTGCAAAAGAAATATTTCTCTTCCCTCTGGCCAAGATCTGCAGAAACTGGAAACCGGAACAAACCCAGAAGAAGATCCAGTCATGGAAGTCGAAGAACCAGCTTCAAGAATGAAAATAATCCCCACTCTCCTTGAATGACAGGATTCAATTACAGTTTAGAACATGGCCTTCTGAATACATAGGAATTTTTGGGAACCAGTGGCGGTTGGGTACTATTACAAATGATCACCACATAATAGTAATACCTAGTCGTATCAATTATAAGATTAACCAATGGATAAGTTGAAGCAACAATGGCCCCCCTTTACACTATGGTGAGGGACCATAAGCATGGAAAATTGAGAGCCCTCAAAACATATCCAAAAGTCGGCGTCCTTTGGAAATTCAGAAATGGTTTTATGCATGAGCGTGGGTTGTCAAGTGTGATGTAAAGTGAAAAGATACTTTATCGAGGAACTAACATATTATAATAGAGTCAAAAGAGGCAATTAATTATTTTATGTAACTCTTTTTATTACTAGTTTCTCCTCTCTTTTATTTCCCTTCCCCATTCTTCGTTACATTGATTCTTTCTTGACTTTTTTATTTTTTTCATTTCAGCAAGCAAGTAGGATCACCATGGATCATAGAATATTAAAAAATATTTAAAACAAATCGGACCAAACATAATTTTTTGGGCCCATGGGTTAATGAATTCTATACCCACCTTTTTTTTTTTAAATATTTTTTTAAATTGTGAAGATTTCATGTGACAAAAATCAACCAATCACAAGTTTTTTGGACCATGGGCTAACAATTTTGCACCTACCTTCAAAAAACTATATTAAAAGTTTTGAGAAAAATTATGTAAACAAATCCAACCAAACATGGCCTTTCTGACATGGGCTAACTAACTTCATGCCCACTTTCACAAAAAAACAAAAAAACAAAAGGAATTATGACAAAGAGTTTGTAGACCAATCATGGCGTTTTAGGCTCATGGTCCAACAAATGTTCAACCCAGCTCTAAAAACCATTCTAAATAAAATCTGAGTTCCAACAATCAAAATCTAACCAATCATGGTTTAAGGGGCTTCCTACTAAGGCCTGGCAGCAAGCCCATTAGACCATGAACCCTTGGTGCTTTAACCTCGTGTACTGTGCACTTGAACCCTAAAGTGACCTCTTTTCTCTTTTCCTATCCTAGATTTTCTATTTGGATGGTCATGGCCTTTCAGGAGTTAATGTAAAGGGGGCCTAAGTGAAGCAAATGGAATACTAAGGGCCGTTTCACACTATGTCCCCAGGCCCAATTTCATAAGTCCCAAGAAGAGGGAAAGTCCCATGGAAATCAGGCCCGGGGTATATAATAAACAATATTATTTTTCAAACTTGGTGTGCCATAGTCTGAAGGACATAGTCCCAAATCCATGGCCCAAGGCCCCTGAGGAAGGCAAAGTCCCAACTTTTTCTTATCCCTAAATCTTGTCATTTCTCTTTGTCTCTTGGCTTTGTCTCTTTACACATAAAAGAAAAAGCCTCTATTGTCCTAATCTGCACATAAAACTTTTTACAAACAAATTACCTTGCTTTTTGCCATCCTTAACAAATTCGGGCTCCACATCCCCCACTAAAAAATAAATCAAGACCTGCATATCATTATGCTTTCAATTGATCTTTGCCACTTCTACATTTGCATCTTCATTTTCATCTTTTATAGTTTTTTTGGAGCTTTTTTTTAAGGATGCAAATGCTTTTAATTTCTCAAGTGTTATTTTCTTTGGTCCTTTCTGAACATCCTCATTCTTGCTTACTTTTCTTACAATCTCATCCTTTAGCTTCTGGTTTTCATTCTTAGTTTTGAATCAACTGCCCATCAATCTTTTATGAATTTTTTTGACTTTCACCTAGAAATGTAAAGGGACAAAATGCACCATATGATCCTTCTGTAATTGCAAGGGAAAAAACTTGTGGACCAACACACTTTTCCAAAGTGTACCCATAAGCATTTAGTGAAAAATTCTCCATTTTTTCACATGACAAAAAAAAATACCCTAAACCTTTCACTCTAACTCCAACACACTCCAAAAGGAAAGACAACCAGCTTGCCACCTCCAATTTCATTTGAAAGAAAGACTCTTACAATGAGCAGACTGAATGAAGCCACTTTTTGATTGTTTTGATAAAAAAAATATGGTTGGGACTTGTCTTTGGAGTTGGGTTTCCATATTTCCTTGACCCAACTCCTTACCTAAGTCCCAACCCATGAAGCCAAAAAGTACATTCACATAGGATTCCTATTCATGGTTGAGACTTGCAATCCGAGCCATAATGTGAAGGACTTGGTCCCAATTTGAAACTCTAGACCAATCAAATTGCAAGAAGAAATTGAGACTTCTAAATGTCAATTTAACTCACACTTAGTTTAGCACTCTTGAGAAAATGACCATAATAATTATCACACATACTCACATTTCTAGATATATAGCAAACATGTAATGCTGATGTGGCAAACTAACACTAGTAAGCTTATCAAGAGATAACTAGGCTCATAACTATTGGTTCGTCAATCATCCTAAATATTGAAAATTCATAATTATCAATGAATTATGGTGAAATAGTTATCAATAAGTTATTATTCAATTATCATACCTAGTGTGTTTTTCAATTTTCCGGAGTATGAGTAGGCAACAAGCATCCCAAGACAAAATTTAGCATTCATTGACAATATTGTTTTTAGAAAGCTTTCCAAAGTTTTCTCCAAATAGTAAAAAAGTGGTGACAGATTTTTAAGGGTAGTTGAAAAGTGGCAACATTTTCTCAAAAACCATGATTTGGCTTTTTTCTTATTTTTCACAAACGTTTTGTAATTAAACCAGGCATCTAACCAAAAAAATAAATCCATTTATAGTTTTTTTTAGTGCAATGCAAGTAGTTCTTCAAAAAAAAATATTGATCATACACTTAAGTGTGTGAAAGGGCTAATGTTTAGTTATTGTTTCATTTGGGAACTACCAGTGTTGGGCAGTCCTGAGAATGAGGGACAGATAGATACTCCGGTTATCAACTCAAGTATACATTCGCTTACTCACCAATTCTCAAAAAATTTAAAGAATTGGTTTTAGTATACAACTGTGGTTCTCAAAACTTATGCGAAAGTCAAAGAACCAGATAGAGAACCGCCGGTTCTTTTCCAGCTCTTCACCAGGAACTTATAATCCTCTGGCTCTGAAATGTTTAAAGAACCTGAACTAAACGCTTCTCCTTCTTCGATTTGGAATTTTTCAAAGAACCAAAGCCAAGGGGTTCTCTGATTGTGAAATATTTAAAGACTCAGAACTGCCAGTTCTTTAAAAATTTCAAAAAACTGCACAAGATGTGTAGGTAATTACATTAGAATGGGAACTACTGGGTGGGTGTGGACAGGTGAGCAATAAGGCCACTAATTGTGATAGGGCCTTAAATAGGTCAGTTAGTTAATTATTTTCAAAAACTTAATTGTTATAGGGCCTTCAATAGGTCAGTTAGTTTTTTTTTTTTCCAAAAGATTAATTGTGATAGGGGCTTCAATAGGTCAATTAGTTAGTTTTTTTCAAAAGATCAATTGTGATAGGGGCTTCAATAATTCAGTTAGTTAATTTTTTATAAAATGATTAATTTTAAAATTTTGAAAAAAGATTTAAGCACTGTAACTTGGTCCTCTCCAGAAAAACCAAGGGTCTGACAACTGGTGACCGGAAGATCCGGTGCCACAGCAGGTAGACGCTGTCGGTGGGGTTTGTGAGCGGTTGAAAATAATAATAATAATAATAATTAAAATAAATGAATTAAAATGTATTCAATAATTCTATTAATACATTTTAATTGGATAATCTTCTTCGGCCATCTCTTTGTTGGCAACAATGCTTTTGTTTCAGACAAGTTTTTGTCCTCTCTTCTTTATTGGGTAAAGAAAAATCCAACAAAAAACCCATGGCTGGAACCATCGCCTGAAAGACAAAAGGGAAAGCCAAAGAAAGGCCAAAAGATGCGCAGCCCCCAGGAACCAAAGAAGGGAGAGAGTTAGTCACTCTTCTTTATTGGGTAAAAGAAAATCCAATAAAAACCGATTGCTGGAACCATCACGTGGAAGACAAAAGGGAAAGCCAAAGAAATGCCAAAAGAAACGCAGCCCCCAGGAACCAAAGAAGGGAAAGAGCAGTCCCTCTTCTTTATAAAGCAAATTGGGAAACTTCTGGAATTTTTTTTTTCCTAGTGTGAATTATAATAATATTGCTATTTGTGGGGAAATTTTGACCAATCTTTTTTATATCAATAAAAAAAAAATTACACTGAAAAAAGAGAGCCCTATTGGCAATGGAGTGCGTTCCCCATGATGTTATTTCCATTTTACTTCCACATTTGGTGGGCTCTTGCTGAATCTGCAAATTTTAGCTTGAAACCAACAAAATATAATTTATGTTTTTCATAGAATAGCATTGGCACTATCCATCCAATGTTCATAAAAAACCACGGCAACCATGTTGTATAAAATATATAAACATTTTGCCACATTTTGCTAGGTTTATATAAATTGTGGGTTATATGGTATTTTTAGGAGCAAAACTTGTTGGCAGTATGGATGTTTCAAGTTTGTAGTTTTTTGTGCAACTTGAATGAAAAAGAAATGGCCATTGAATTAAAATGTTGGTATGACAACTATTTCAACTCTAATGTCAACTATGACGGGTTCTCCAAAATCAACTTCATGAAATGCTAGTATGTCAACAACTATTTCTTTATGTTGCAATGAAACTTGGAACAACATATTGACATTCCATGACAATGGCCAACTCCAAAAGCTTGAGATACTTCGGCAACTTCTAACCCACAATGGCGTTGGGGGCCAATCATCCCCACAATTTTGTTGTGGGGTTAAAATCATGCAATGGATGTTGGGCACCATGAAAATTACTCTTCATGGTTATAGCAAAAAAAGAAGTTTGTTGGTCAAGCAATGTTGAATACAACAAACCAAAAACCAATGAACCACTTATAGACATTGATTTGGGGTGGCAAAATTTAGCTTTTAGAGTTGTTGAATGACCAAGAAATGTCACGTGAACCATATTATGTGCCTCTCAATGTTACGAATAAATTATACCAATTGCATTCATCATGTCATGAATAGGGAAATGACTCTCAAGCTCTTTTTTAAACCCCTCTATTGCACCTATACATTGGTCATTCACAAACTAAACTACAATTTCCCAATCTTCCTTAATCACTATAGACGCACTTCTAGTATTAGGACATGTCTTATGTAGCATAAAAAAAAGGTCATTGAACTAAAATGTAACATGTTCGCCTTGGGTTTGTGGCTCCAAGTACCAAACCAAGTGGAAAGCATTACAACTATTATAAAGCACCAAATTGTTGAACATTTGAAACTAGAGTGATTATACCTCTTCAATGGGTCCACACAAATTGCATATAGTTCAATAGTAATGGCAATGATAGAAATCATACAAATGTATCTCTACCTTGAACCAACGTGGACAAGCTTTGCATTGCCTCCAACATGGACAATACATGCTAATCCCAAAGCAATGTCACAATCACATAAGAATTCATAATTGTTTTTTGCAACTACATTCTTGCAAAGTCATCACCCATTTTCATCACAAAACTCTTATATTCAACAACATTAAAAATTTATTTAGCAATTGTACACATGGAAATCCATCAAGTTTTGATATTGCAAAGGATATTTAAATTTTTAATTTGCAAGGATTTTCCAACTTCCCATGTTCCATGTGCCTTTTATGAGAGTGAAAAAGGTAAACATACATGTGGACTATAATAAGGTTTCAATTTTTGTCACCAATTGTAGGCTTGAAAGTGTTTACATGACCAAGTTGCACCTATCTACTATGTAATGTATGCCAATGACAAATGGGGCAAGTTTTTCTATGAGCTTCATAATCACCCTTGTTCTCAAACATTGAAATATAATCACACCATTTGCACCAAAACAAACTAGCTTGAACATCAAATCCCCATCAAATATGTCCAAAGAAGGGACCATTTATGGTTAAGTGTTAACCATGAAAGGAAATTTTATTGAGATATAGTTCTCTCTAGTCCAATTTTTTTATAACAAACTAGTATTGGTTCCTTTTCGTCATCATCAAAACCTTCAAAGGCAAGCATGGTGACAAAAAACTTGGACCTACTTTTGTTGAGGAGAAGTTGGCCTTTGAAAATTAGTCTTATAACTTATGTACAAAAAAAATTCAAATATGGGCTAATTTGTTTGGACTACCAAGTCTAAACATGAAAGGAAACTCTATTGAGATATAATTCTTTTCATTTAATGACAAGTTGGTGTTAGCTTCTTGCCATTGTCATCAAAACCTAAAA
>Ga0209208_10013642_pt1 | contig 10113 bp, 6 predicted proteins | sample S1TSphfallax_3_FD_187694 | JGI IMG/M metagenome (GOLD analysis project Ga0209208, IMG submission 187694) | Host-associated microbial communities from peat moss isolated from Minnesota, USA - S1T2_Fd - Sphagnum fallax MG (SPAdes) (version 2) | ecosystem: Host-associated > Plants > Peat moss >... | reverse complement strand
ACTTACCCTTTACCCACAAAGCATATACTTATGTTACTGGCAAGAGCTATTCAAAAGAAATCTTTGCAGTGTAGCCAAAGTGGCAATCATTCATTGGACGTTTCAGGGAAATATTTTTCTACTAGATACATATGAAAGCAAAAAACATTTAAACATCTTTCCATGATAATGTTTGGTGACCTTCTTGAATCATGAATAGAAACCCAGTAATTTCCCTTCAATTTTTTCTCAAGTGTTGGCAATTGAAAATCTCAAAAAAAGACTTGATTTTACCACTTTCATATTTTCAAATTTTCAATTATAGGTTATATATAGCATGTTTCTGGCTGGCTATATTGGGTTTCAACAGTTTCATTATCTAAAGATTAAAAAAAGCAATTTGATTTCAAATGCTAGTCTCCAAACCATTGTTGTGTGGTTTAGGGAGAAATGATTCCCACAAAAAAATTTAATTGTTGAAATATCAGTTTGTCATTCAAGCAATGGAACCTTGAATGCCATTCCTGATCAGGTTCCTTAAAAAAAAGTCCAAACTTGAACCTATTTCGAAATCAGGTCCGATTACCGACTATACAGCTCAAGATTGGAGGTTATGTAGTGTTATATAAACTATAAAGCATTAAAATTGGCCCCCATATAAAAATATACAACCTGAATTAGGACCTCTCCAAAAAGGTTCAACTTCACTCCTTCAAACACTGAAACCTGTGAATATTTGAGTTTTCCAACAGGAGGTTTTTGGTAGTGGGTTCTGATTTAGGTTCACGAGGCTGCTTGTCCTGAAATTGCCCAGAACCTATCACTAATAATTGTGCCCATCAGGTATCAAAGTTTTGTACAACAAATCAGCCGAAACTGGCCTGGAGTTGGCCCGGCCATCATTATCTTCGTGCAACTTACTCTCCCTACAAACCTGCAAAGTTGGTGGCTCACCATTTCCTGCAAGGACGTAGTTGTTGCAAAATATTGTCATATGGAGTTAAGCGTATGGCTCCTTCCTTACAAGTTTTTTTGTCTGCCATGCCTTCTTTCCTTGTTTCACACTCACAAAGCACCCAGCATTTTTTTCTTGTATTTTCAGAACACAAAGGCAGACCTGGCCTTGTACCTTGTTTGCACCCCCAAGTCAACCTCAACTTGATGTGTAACTTGATGTAATTACACAATTACCTAAATTGAGTGGTAGGGTTCCATAATTTGGTCATGGTGCATTGACTTTCATATATTAATTTATATGTTTCCTTGTGATTAATTGTAGAATCACATGGGGAACCATGTGGTGAATAAAACTTTGCAAAGTTTCTTAATTAGTTTCCTTTTGGTTGGTATATAAGTGGGTGTTTGTGACCTTAAGAAACACCTTCACTTGTACAAAATTATTGTATGAATGCAAAGTTTGTTAGAATTGAAGTTTTAGTTTTTGAAAGGCTTTTGGTTTGGAATGGTTTTGGTGTTGGTTGTGTTTACTTCATGGTAGGAGAATGGTGAAGCTTGCATAGACAATTGAAGGGTGAAAGAATAATTATACAACCAAAAACATATATTTCATAGCTATGTGGTAATCATACATAGTTTTGGTTCCAAACCCGTTCGTGTTGTATAGGCCCAGTTCTTTCGTCTACCATGCCCTCTTTCCGTGTTTCACATTCACAAAGTTCCCATAAATTGCAAGGCCCACCAAATATTTACGTGCCTACCTAATCTCCTCCACAAGATGTGTTAAGACCTTTTTAATCTTCTTCACCATGGTTTTCCAAGCTTTCATAATTATACTCCAGATTCTAAATTTGGGCTTCGAAACTTGGGAGTGGGAAAACATCCACTGCCACTCTTAGTTCCAATTTGTGTGTTTTGATAGGTTACACCTACACAACTTGAATCGTTTAAATAGGTCAAATGTTGGCAAAAATTCGCAAGTAAAACAAACACTAACATTCATTCATACGAAGATGTAAGAAACCTAACAATCATCTTTAGGAAGATTTTAGCCAAATATGACCATAAACCAGATATGAAGTCTAAATATTTAGTCATCCTTGTGTAGTTTTGGCTACACACTGAAAAACATTTGTTCTTTGTTTCTCTCACGATTGAAAACCTACAAAAACACTTCATTTTTGAAATATTTATTTTTAAAATTTTTTTCTTTGGCAAAATTTTGCAAATAAAGAAAAGTCCGGTCATCCATCACCTTCACAGGTACCTTTCCACTGGGTATCTTGATGATCTTGAATGTGGCCTCTAAGTGCCTATATTTTAACATAAAAAATTTTGTATTTGAAATGGAGACCAAACTTTAGTCTTAAGCACCCATATTTGTAATGTTTAGAAACAACCCAAAAAAATATGGGTTTTTCAGTTCTTACCATGATACCCATATAGGTGCTGGTTGAATTAAATTGAATAGTCGGTCATTGGCCTTTCAGAGAAAGGCACCCAATGTCAATTTTGCAACTGAAGTTAATTGCCAAGAGATGTTCTCTATTATTTAACGCTGAAACAGACTTTCAAACTATATGACTTGTACCAGCCTATGTAGTGTGAAAATCATCTCACACCAACCTTATGAGCGACACCAATTGTTTTTTGTATTTGATGAGAACTTTAAAGGAAGGTGTTATTGAACACATTGGAAACAAAAGGGAAAATGACCGGAATTTCTTCAAATAACCTACCTAGCCAGGTACTAAGCAGTAACCTACCTACACTAGTTTTTACCATGATCTCAATGTGAATTGGGGGGAAAATGCAACTCACATGTAGTGAACATTGCTTTGAACTAATTTTGAATTAGATTACTTTGACTTGAACCATAAAGTTTCCATCCATGGTCCATCAGGTACTTGAAATTGGCGACACACTAAACACCCTTCATTGAGCTCTATCCAACACAAATCTTGTGAGTTGAAGGGAAAATGCAACTTTTGTCATTTGTTTACTTTCTTCTGGCAATTAAAAACCTTTTAAATCATTTCAGTTTAGAATTTAGAATTTAGAATTTCTCTTTTTGGCAAAATTTCACCAGTAGGGAAAGGCCTGCTCAATGTCCATGCCCCCAATGTAAATGTGTTTCAAGAATTGAGTAAAATGTTTTTTCAAAACCCAGCACTGATTCTTGTAATTTTGGTTCTTTTCCCAAACAATTCCAAGATGTTTTCAAAATCAAACTTCTGATTTCTTTTTAAAAGTACATGTGCATACAAATTAGTCGCATATTTTTCGAGTGTGTGTTGCCTAGCTGGAAAATGCATTAAATAGTAAAAGTTGTTTTCTTTTATACTGGACATCACTATTATTCAGCTGGAGTGAACCAACAGCCACCAATGCACCAAGTCACGATGAGGCCGTTGTAGTCATTTTGGGGGATGAACCAAAAACACATCCTCTTCCCCTACCTAGGGATTTTTCAACACCCTTCTCTACCCCAAATTTTTCCCTTCCTACCTACCTCGCCCCTCATACCTCCCTCACCTCACTTCCCAATCACGCCATCTCTAGAATTCAAGAGAGCTCTCGAGCATGAATAACATAGAGCTTTGAGGAGATGTGAGACACAAGGCTTGAGGAAGGTGGAGAGCTCAACATTGAACGAATGTGGAGAGGAGAAGGCAAGAGGAGTGCTTCATCACAAATGCAAAAGCAAAAGAAGAAAGGTAAGTTCCCTCCTTTCTCTGCATTTTTTTTCTTTGTGTTCTTTTTTCTTTTTTTATGTTTGAGAAGAGAAACACGTTATCATCTTCTTCTACCTCCCCCCCCTCCTACCTACCTCCCTCTCATGTCTTTTTTTGTGCTATTGTTGCAACAAAGAAGGTAACATTGTCGTTGGCTTCTTCTTTGTGATTGAAGAGAAAAAAACAACATTGCCATTGCCTTCTTATTTATGTTTGAAAAGAAGAAGACGATGATAATGTGATATCATCTTCTTTTGTGGTGGTGTTGCAAAGAAGAAGAAAGCAATAACAAATTCTTTTGGGGGGGGGCTTCGAAGAGAAGAAGAAGACAATAACAACTTCTTCTAAGGGGGGTGTTGTAGATAAGAAGAAGGTGATGGCAACTACCATTGCCTTCTCATGTGGCGAGTGTTGCAAAAAATAAAAAGGTGACGATAATTGTTGTCGCCTTCTTTTGTGGTGGGTGTTGCAAAAAAAAAGGCAACAACAATAGCTATTGTCGTCACCTTCTTCTTTGTTTTTTTCTATGTTGGTGTTGCAGTGACGAAGGCGATGACAAATTGTTGTTGTCACCTTTTTTTCTGTGTTTGAGAAAAAAAAGAAGATGATGACAACTTCCATCACCTTTTTCGATGGTTTTGCTACTAAAAAGGCAATAATAATTGTTATAGCATTTTTCGATGGTTTTACTGCGAAGTAGGTGACGGTAACAATGTTGTTGCCTTCTTCTATGGTGGTGGTGGTGTGAAGAAAGCAATGGCAACAAGTTGTCATCACCTTCTTTTTTTGTTTCTTTTTCTTTTTCTTTGGTCCTTTTGGTCTAATTCATTAAAATTGAAAATTAACAATGAAATGGTGGTTTTTTTCAATGTTGAAGGTTGGAATGGCTAAAAGAAGGAGACTAAAGAAAGGTGGTGATTTGGAAACTTAAAAGAAAAATGTTGTTTCCTCATAACAAACAATTAGGAGGCAAAATGTTAATCCATTACAACTAGGACTTGGTGACCAAATGTTGCTCCATCCGAATCAAGACCTGGGGAGCAAAATGTTACTCCATCAAAACTGAAAATTGATGAATCAAAAAATTTATGTGGTTTAAAGTTGACAATGGTGACAATTTGCAATTCAAATGATGAGATCACTCCCAATACATACTAGGAATTTTGATCACAAAATGTTGGGTTGGATTGTTTTAGAATTTACATACATTGGATTAAATGTAGATTATAAAATTGTACATGTTTTTTAAGTTTAATTATATCCGCAGCTTCCATCATTCGATGGAAGGTACGAGATTTTTTTGACAAAAGTTTTTTATTGCAATACTTGAAAATAATTAGAATTTATAGGAATTACATCTAATTATGTGAATTTATGTTTTGCAATACCCAAATTCTGTTTTTTGAACTTTTTATGTGTAAGGTTTTAGGGTTAGGATTTTTTATTACAAAATGATGACTTTTTAAAAATATTTTTTGGTTTAGGTCCAAACCTTAAAACCAACCACACCTGTTAGCCACAAGCACCCCTTTGTCCACTTAATATGGTTTAGAAGGACAGAGAATGGACAAAGGTTAGGTTGAAATGGAAATTTAAACTTGGCATTTGCATTTTGCATATTGTGCCAAATGGTTATTGACTGAACATTTGAAGGAAATGCATGGCTTGGTGGCAGAAAAGGCCAAATTTACAAGGCCTTCAACTTCTAAAGGAGATTTTTAACACCAAAACCATGCTAAAATGAATGTTCACATTTTAAAAGGTGCCATGGCCATGCAAAGGTGGATTGATCAAAAGGTTGCTAGTCGCGCTTATGCCGAAACTCAATGTGAGTGGGATAAATTGGTAATTGTTATAAAAAAATGTTCAACATTACCAAAACCAATTTTGGTTAAATTAACTTCAGAGCAACTATTACAAATGTTGGGTCTTAATGCCTAAGGTGTCAAAAATTAAGATCAAAAGTCCACTAAAATAAATAGGACGCAAGAATTAATAGATGTATTAGATTTCCATGAATTTAAAATGATTCATGGAAAGTAAGAAACAATAATAATCAATGATTTTTTTTTATATAATTTTGTTTCATCCAAGGTGTGTTAGGGTTTCATTTGGTGGTTTTTGGGTGTTTATAAGGTTCAGGGCATAACAAAGGAAAAGTTTGTTGCAAATGCAGTTGAAATTGAAATGCAACACCGCCATTTGTACATTACTCGTCATGCAACAAAGGCTGCAATTATAGAAGTTACTTATTGAGCTAAACATGAAATTATAGATAATGATATGGTTTAGGGTTTCCACTTGATATAATTAGTTAGGTTTTTTCAGCCTTTTCATTTCTTGGACTACCTAATTTTAAACTTTAACCTTTGATATATTATAAAAAACCTTTTTTTTCATTAGGTTTTTTAACAATTTTGATCCACCCATTTTTGTACATCTATTATCAATATAACATTATCTTCTAGTCACACTTGTTGATGCACCCCCAAGCTCCTTGATGGATTCAACTACGAATCCAAAGGTGAATATAACAAAAAGAGAAAGAGTTGGGCGTGCTCCCTAACTCGCAGCACTTTGGGGGTAGAGGGGCATGTTGGAGCTTTGGGATGGGACTAGGATAAGTGCTTTTGGTGCACGGATGAACCATGGGCAAACACAGATTCATAAGACTCACAAAACTCACCATGGCCCGGACTTGGGGGAAGCCACCACCTTCCCCCTTATAGTATTATCTATGCTTAGCCATGGGGCTAGCACTTAAATGTCATTTTGTTTCGGGACTCCCAAGTGGGAATCTTGAAATTTTCAAAATTAGGATTCCCGCCACTTTGGGGGCCATAATTTTTTGTGCAGACCTCCAATTGAAGTGAGGTCTATAGCAAAGTTGTAGCCTCATCAAGAGATTTACAACTATATGTGACACATCACGTGCATGCATGCGAATCGGGGCGATTTTCAACTTTTAGTGGTCGAAAGTCAAATTTGCAATTTGATTCATGGCTTTTCTTTTGGCCATAACTTGTGTTTTTAATACCCAAATGGGTCATGCAAGCCCATTTTAGAGATTCATGTTCCAATAAATTTTCAACAATATAAGGAATTTTTTAATCCAATGGGTTTTGACCCCTAAAATCACTCCTTGAAGATTTGGGAGTCCATCGACACTCCAACTCCCAAGTGAACATGGGAGTGTGAAGGTTGATTCCCTCACATTTTCCCACACTCTCGAAAGCATGAAATGTGATTCCACGGCTTCACTCTTGGCCTACACCTTCACAAGCCCTCACTTTAGTTGCGAACCCAAGGTTAAGGTTGCAACATTTGTTTGATGGGTATATGGTTTATCATATATGTTTTCTTCTTCATAAATTTCTTAATATTTTAGATGTAAGAATCAAAACTTAAATAAACCCATATGAATCGTAACATTAATTTGTCTAAGGTTTACAAAAATCAAAATGAACATTGTGTAATATTTACATCCTTTCTATTATAATTTTCATAAGGCCATTTCAAATATGCAATACCCACATATAGGTCTCATAAATAATTGTTGGTTTTTGCATCCATTGTAATACCCACATATAGGTCTTATAATTAGTTGCTAATTTTTTACATCCATTGCAATACTTGCATATAGGTCTTGTAAATAATTGGTGGTTTTTTCACATCCATTGCAATACCCACATATAGGTCTAGTAGTTGATTTTTTTAACATCCATTATAATATTCGCATAAAAGTTCATAAATAATTGTTGAATTTTAACATCTTTTGCAATACTTACAAATAGGATTCCATTATAATATTTATGGGACTCATATGACATAATAATCTAGTCTAAGTATTAACAAATAATGTCATAATTAAGGAATTACTACAAAATTATTTCAGATAATGTAAATGATTAATTATCATTTAAATAATCATTTGTTTCTTGATATTAATTAAATGATTATTTGGTTGAACTTTAATTATTCAAATAATTAAAATTTATGTCTAAAAATCAAATCAATAATTTGATATTTAATTTTTTTATCTTAATTAAATTTTTTATGTTGATAAATTATTCAAATCATTATTTTTGATAATTATTCATGATAATTAATTATCATATAATTAATTTAGGTATATAAAGAGATATATTTTGGGTACCCAAACCACTTATTTTGGTTACGTTACATGTGGATATTGCATTTAAGGTTGATTATTCACCTAAGGTTGTTTAAATCACCTATGGATTATTTGAAAATGAACTTGCATGTAAGTATTGCATATAGGCTTTGGTTTTCATTGAAAAGCCACCTGAACTACATATTGGTTATTTCGAAATGACCCTACATATGGGTATTGCATTTAAGGTTGGGTTTACACCTCAGGTTACTTAAATCACATATGGGTGATATCAAAACGAACTTGAATATGGGTATTGGACTTAGTGTTAGGTATTCATATAATTTTGTAGTACTTGCACACATACTTATTTTCACCAACTAAAAAGTTGGCCTTAATTTTTTGATAATTAAATAAAATTTGTAACAAAACACAAAAAAAGTATGTCTTTTACCATTTGGTAATGTTTTTCCACGCTAAGTTCTTTCATATTCTTTTTTACATATGCTTAAGCCCTAAAAATTCCACCCAAAATGCACCTTAGATTTATTTTAATTATTATAAACTTGTAAAAGAAATTTTGATTAATGTATATGTCGCAAACTCTAAACCTAAACTATAACATTAAGTAGTAAAGTTTACATTAAACCTTAACCCATTATATCATCAATGTGACCAATTTTACATTATGTTCATTTTCATGTATGTTAAATCATACTATAAGGTGAATAAATAATTTTGAAAACATGAATTTCATGATGTATTGGCAAGGAATCAAATATTTAAGAAATAATTGTATGTTTCATGGTTAATGAATTATCAAAATATGATACAGGTATTGCTTTAAACAAAAATGGGTTAGGAAATATTGAACTTTAACAACTATGGAACATATGGAAACAAAGGAGTTTCATGATTATGTTATTAATATAAACAGATAATAAAATCAAAAATCAATATAATGAGCAAAGTCTAGAGTATAAACCTTAAACCTTGATATATATGAACCAAAGTCCTAAACATTAAATTATAAGACATAAGCATAAAAATCCAAATGATATTTTTCCATAAGCCTTATTACAACCCTAACTATACAAACCTTAACAAAAAAAATCCTAGTGATATATGCCCTAAACGCAAAAAAATATACAAAATATACAAATTATATAATGAAAAATAAAAATAAAAATAGAAATACAAGAAACAATGTAGAAACCAAATTTTAAAGCTTTTAAACTACAAATATTTATTGATCGGAAAAAAAATAGCTTAATTTTAAAAAATAATCAAATGAATTTTGTAAAAAACCAAAAGAAAATATGTCTCTTACCTTTGTGTGATCTCTCCAATTAATTTGTTCCACTCTTTTTGAAAAATATATGGAATGAAATTGTATTATTCCACATATATTGAAACCCTAAAATTCCCCCCCCAAATTTAGCCTAATTTAGGTTAATTACTATAGATTTGTGAAAAACTTGCTAACTAATTTATGTGTCTCAACCTTAACCTATACCAAAATCCAATAATACATATTTATAATAATTATATGGAAAGATGTATTGTAATGTCCATTCCATAAATAAATTAGATAAAAAAAATTTAGTAAAATATGGATTAACTAAACTAGAATGGTTGCAATTATGACATTGTTTCCACTATAAATTATTTGTAATAATTACATATGGGGACCTATGTTCATCATCCATGAACTAAGGTGAACCTTAATAAATTGATAGGTAGGATTGAGGGGCTAGGGGATTGGGAAAAATGAGTAGGTAATTGGTTAGGTATTTGACGATGTAAAAAACATAAGTAGGTATGTGAACATAGTGGTAGGTAGGAAGGTGGGTGCATAGGTAGGTAAATAGGCATATAGGTAGGTAGTTGGGTTAGTAGGCAAGTTAATAAGTAGAAATGAAGTTCAAGCAGCAAGGTAGATAGGTTATTAACGTAGGTAAGCATGTAGGTAAATAAGTTAATAGGTAGGAAACAAGTTACCTTATCAAGGTGATTAGGTTTGTAAAGTACTTATGTCAATAAGGTGGTTGTATATATAGGGTTAGTAAATAGTAATGTAATTAGATTAGTAGGGTAGGTAGTTAGTACAATGGTTAGGTCAGTAAGGAAGTTAAGCCAATAAGTTATATAGTTAATAGGATAGCTAGGTTAGTAGGGTAGGTGGTTAGTATAGTAATTAGGTCAGTAGGATAATTAGTTATTAAGGTAATTATGTTAGTAGGGGATAATTAGTAAGGTACCAAGGTTGGTACAATATTTATGACGGTAGGAAGGTGAATAAGGCAACTATGTGTGGAGTTAGGTGCA
>Ga0209208_10013641_pt1 | contig 10114 bp, 2 predicted proteins | sample S1TSphfallax_3_FD_187694 | JGI IMG/M metagenome (GOLD analysis project Ga0209208, IMG submission 187694) | Host-associated microbial communities from peat moss isolated from Minnesota, USA - S1T2_Fd - Sphagnum fallax MG (SPAdes) (version 2) | ecosystem: Host-associated > Plants > Peat moss >... | reverse complement strand
TACAAAACAAAACACAACAAAACACAACACAACAAAAGAGAAAGAAAATGAAAGATAGGAATAGAGTGATTGGTTGCCAGTAACACTTGTAACCTGGTTGTTGGTGTCAAACTTTACATGTGTCCAATAGAATAATGCTTGTGCTATTTGAAGCAAGAACAAGTGGTGTGTCACTCTGTGGCCTTGCCATGTACATGGAAAAAATAGGATCTTAAAGGCCACACAAGAGGATTTGATGGAAACTCAAATATATTTCACCATGCAAAAAAAATATACCTACTTTTTTATCTTCATAATAAAATCCTCTAAAAGAAACCCAAAATCCTTCAAGATATTATTATTATTATTATAACTCTATAACTTAATCTCAAGTTTCAACACAAGCCAAAAATACCATCTTTCAAAAACTCCTCATATAAAAATAAACCTATTATTATTATTATTATTATTATTATTACCTAGTAGGGGCCAAAATCCCTTAAGCTACTCTATACTCTATAATGAATCTGAACACAATATCCTTGCCTTGGTAGGCAAGGCCAATAAAAGACACATTGACTGCCAAAAAAAGACAAAACTTGTTACAGTTCTCTTTTGGGTGGGGGAGGGTTGGATTGGGTTAACTTTGGGACCCAGTCACAGTTCAACTTGGTACTTGCTTGGACCTCAGTATGAATTTCCTTCTTTCCTTTTTCTTCCCTAATTTACTTCAATGGTTTGTTTGTTTGTTTGTTTCTTTCTTTCTTTCTTTCTTTCTTTGTGCCTTTTTCATGAAACTTAGAATTTTAAAAATATTTTTATTTTATTATTATTATTATTATTTTAAAAATTGGCCTTGGGTGAACTAGCATCTACACCACTAGTAGTAGGTGTATTCATTCATGTGTGTTCATACATTATTAAGTGATCCTCAAGGATATACCTTGGTGGGTAGAAACTAAAAAAGGACAAAAGAAAAAATTGCACCAATGAAGAGGAAATTGCCCATGCCAAACACTAGACATATAAAGCCCCAATAAGATTGTACATGAATTAGGAGGCAATTGTAGAAAGAGGTACTTTTGATGGAAAGAGGATTTTGAAGTGCACACAAGGATCTTGTGTAACGTAGTGAAGGAAGATCAAAAGGTGGAAGAAATGGAAAATGTTCAATCAAAGCTCAAGCACACATAATTAATTGTGAACATGGCAACTACAATGTTGAAAAAAATGTGGTTTATGGAAGATTACAATGCTTTGGCCCTTTTCACAATCACTTAGGACTAGGTGCCGAACAATGAGGTTCAACAATACTTGAAGTTTGCCATTAGTAGGAATTAACAAAATTGAAGGTTTTGTTTCAAGCTTTGACACCCTTAACTCCAACAATAATGACCTAAATTAATATAACAAAAAAATAATACATCTATAATTAATTATAAAACTATAGTAACTAACCTACCTTACTATAAAATGTATAATAATAATAATAATAATAATATTAATTAACCCATCTAACAACTAGCTATAGTTGTTGTATTATTATTATTTGCTTAATTTAGCCTACCTTAACTTAAGTTAATATTAAGTAGCCTAGGCACATTGTGATGACATTATTATATTCAAATTTTAAAATCATATTTGTAAAATAGATATTAATTACATTAATAAAGATATTTTACAATAATTTTGATAGTCTACTAAATATTATTTCAATATTTAATTTAAAAACTTACTAATTTTGTCAATATATCTATGGCTAGCCTATAATAGCATACATTAACTAGTTTATAAATACTCTAGCCTAGGTTATCTACTAGCTACAAATAATATTGAAAAAAATATATTATTATTATTTCACAAGGATTAAAATTTAAAATATAATGATTCAGTATAATTATTAATAGTAATATAATATGATATAATAATTTTAATTAGTTATAAATTAATAAATATCAATAGTATAATATTATCCAGTATTATTACTTATTATATCTATTACAATTAACTATAATACATGTAATATAATTAATATAACTAATATGTCAATTAGGTTAATATAACATAGATACAAGGTAATAGTTACATCTAGCTTGCAACTAGGTTGGTCATGCTTGCAACTAATTTCTTTATCATTTATGTTTTATCTTCCATTCCAATTTCGCACACTACCATAACCTAGGGCCAATTTCATTATTAAGTAATCTTTGAAACCCTAAAATGGAAATTTGTAAAATGTACACTAGGAGGTGTCAAAAATAACAATTATTTCACATTTACAATCATAAAATTTGTGGAGTTTTCTTTTTTAAATGACTATTTGATTGTATTTGGATAGAATTATTTCACATTCCAAAAGTTGGGTTTTGTGACATTGTCATTTGTTATTTTTCCCTTCACTACTTACTATCATTGTTGGTGCAAGGATTTTCTTTTCTTTTCTTTCGGGTTTTCAGAACTATGGGTACCACCCCTATTATTGCTTCTACATTTAAAAATTCCAAAATGTGTTTGTTTTGTTGTGACTTCTTTCACTTATTGTAATTATGAAAATCTCCAAGTAACAATTATTATCCCAAGAAGAAATGGCCTAAGGAAAAGTTGGTTTTATTAGCCTTTTGTGCATGTGGGTTTGTTCCAATTGACAAGGATGAAATGTTGTGAGCAACAGTGAGGAAGAGAAAGATGAAAATGATCAAGAGGCTAGAAAGATGCATTGTTGTTTGAGAGTCACTCATTAGGTTTAAAGCCACGACAACAAAAGAAGCAAAAGAAACCACATCACCAATTCATAGGCTTCATGGGTTCATTCCAAATCCGTGTGAAATCTATTATTTCATAGGTTTGTATTATTTAAACATGAATGTCATGCATTATTTAAACACGGAAATTGTGTGCACAATTTTCGTGTGTAAACGACACAGATAGACATACAATATCCACGTTTAAACAATATGATATGCATATGACATTCATGTCTAAACAATGTGCACAATATTGATGTGCAAATGACACAAGTAGATGAATGACATTCGTGTCTATTCCATATGAACCTATGAAAAGTAGATTTCACACGACTATTATTGTCAAATCGTGCCCCCCTACATTGTGATGCATAGAAGGGGGCGGCCATGGGTTTACGGTTTGAAAAAACCCAAGGAAAAAATTATCAATTTTGTTGAACGAGTAATAAACTCCTTCTATAATATTATCTTGTCTTGCTTGGTTCATTGGTTGTGCCCCCATGCAAAAGAGGAAGAGAAAGGACAAATTTGCACATGTGTCCAATTTTGGATGCTTAGTTTAACATTGTGGACTTGCATTTCAATTCATGCCCTGCTACTGAAAAGGGACTTTGCTTTGGTTACAAATGTTCAATGTGATTGGGATTTCTTATGTATGTAATGAATTAGTTGCAACTTAATATTTTGTGAACCTTTTTTATTCTCTAGCCAAGAAAGTCTAATGCAATCTCCTTCAATGGGATCAACAACTAGCATAATGGCTTTGATTTTGATGCCCTTTTCATACATATTAAGTTTTGTGACATATGGGAAATTTATTGGCAAAATACAAGGCAAGTTGCATTGATATTAAACCAAAACAAGACTATCATAGTAATAGATGTTATAGAAACTAAGAAAAAATAACATCAACACCTAATTGACAAGTTCAACTAGGGCCTTCAAGACTTACAAAAACATCATTGAACAAAAAGATAACACTACTAATGCTCCCAAACAAATATGTACATCCAACATGTGACGAATGTCAAGCAAATTTGAAGTTCAAATGGATGAATACAATAACAATTTCATTATGTTAAAACAAAATGATTTTTTGAAAAACAAATTGTTTTTATAGTGATGAAATTGACCCTAGGTTATAAATTTAAGTAGGTGTATTAGACATGTTCACAAACCAAGTACCAAGTGCCATTTGGGATGAACCAACAAAAGAGGCTCGACCTTTTTGTTAATCACAAAAATAAAATAAGATTATCTTAAACCTATTTCTTTAACCTAGGTCTAGTTACCTACTTACATACCTAGGTGTATTTACCTACCTAAATGCCATGTGTCGACATCTAATTAGCCTAGGTTACGTAGGTGGCCTAGCTAGCCCAAGTTATTTATGTGGCTTACCTACCTCCCTAGGTAAATACCTACTTAACCATGTGTCCAAATTTGATTGTACATAACCTTAACACATGTCATAAATTATATGGTCAGCAAAATAGTTGCATGCGTAGTTTATAGAAAGATGCAACTAATCATAGGTGTAGAAATGTATAACCATATTATATAAATTGCATAGCCATACCATATATATAATTCAAATATTGTTGCATGCAACTTCATGTCAACTATAACTTGTCCAAAGCAATTGTAATAACTTTTAGTTCCATGTGACAATTGCAAAAACATGAATTTTTTTTTGTAATATACAGCTATTACAAACTCATGCACCTTGACTACAAACCCATGCATGCTAATTCTCATGCTTGCATACTCAACTCCTCTAGCTTTGCTACTTACAAAAGCTTGTGCAAATTTGATTTCTAAAACTTCAATAATTAGGGATTTGGGAACCACAACCAATTGAACAGATTACAAGCAATAATTAGTAGTAGAATGCATGGAACTTTTTATTTTGGGTCAAAGTTGAGGCTTTTCTTAACTCACATATGTTGTACCAAATCCATTATTAAATTATCACAAGTTTACAAATTTTCCAATTCCTCTTTGCCTTTATGTATATTTCAAACATTAGGCCTCTTCAAAACTTATGTATATTTGCTCCATCAAAATGGTGACTAAACATTGCAACTATTGCATGCACAAAATGATTTCATGCATTACAATATGGTGTCATTAGAAAACCTAGAGTATTATAGCCATGGGTCATGTTTGACATTAAATAATTATTAAAAACCTTGAACAAATTTTCTTGAAAATAATATGTTGAAGCATAACAAAATGTGATCAAAGCACATTGGAAATGATGAAAATATGATAAATGCTCTTCGAAAGTGATTTTTTTTTGAAATTTTGTAGAAGTTGGTAAAATAAGTCATGCTCTTCATTAATCATTAAAAAAATGTCACAATATTGGCAAGTATCCCCACACAGATTCAATCATAATTTGCCTAATTGGTTATATTTTTCTCTAGGAACATTAAAAGTGTAGTTAGTAGGCGGAAGTAGGTGAGGGGATGAGAGTGTGAACACTAAAACATCAATGTTGTTGGAAGGCGATTGAATGCTAAAAAAAAAATCATTTTCATTAACAAAAAAATTAATAATTATTTTTAAAAAAAGAATGCATTTTTTGAAAATAATTAATTATTTGTTTTTGATGCGTTGAACCTAACCAAAGGCTACAATATTCATATTTCAAATAAGCCTATGTTGACAACCAAAGTTCAAAATTTTCATGAATAGCTTGTGATTCATTTCATGTATGAATAATTCTTCACCATGCACTTGAATAATTCCTTAAGATATTCAAGTTGGTAGACCAGTTGTTACTTCCAAAGGTGTGCCATTTCAAACTAGTATATGCGCTAGAGTTTTAAATATAATGAATGCATGACGATGGTAGTTTAAAGTGACAACAATGAACATATAGGGATGGCATTTTGCAGGCATGATGATGATTGTGCATCGATGGTAATTTGGAAGGTGCAAAGGTTGTATGATAATTACATTTTAGAGGACAACAATGTTGGTGTCAAAGGGTATAATGGGGTGTTATGTGTTTTTCTACTCAAGTGGTAAATTGCATATAGGGGGTCGTCAATTGAATCTACATTTTTTCTTATAGAACCATTTTACAATTTATATGTTGGAGATGTTTTTAGAAGCCTAATTCAAAAGGTGAAGGTACTGATTTAGGTATTGGTTCACTATATCTCTCATGTTTAATATCCAATCAGATTTGCAAAATGAGATGACCATTACAATGGTATTAATTGTGCATGAAAACCATACAAATGCACATACTAAAAGGTAAATAATTATCTTTTTCACATTTGAATTAAAAAATGGATTTTCTTCCTTTCACCAATTCTTTTTTTATGAGTATGAAAAAAAGGCCCATGAATATGTTATGTATTAGTTGATACCATTGGTGAAACCTAACCGCTTAAAGAAATTACTTCCATTTTTTTCCCAATGATGTGCAAAAACATAGAAAGTGCAACTTATTAAAAAAATAATTAAAAAAATATATATAGGGTGTTTAGAATTATACTATGGAAATGTATGTAAAATATATTTGATTTTAATTAAATATTCCTTTAATACTTTATTATTTTATAACATACCAAAATATACCTTAGGTTTAATTCATATGTTCCATAAAACATATTATAAATATATTTTCCCTTAGTCAAGTTAAATAGTGGGTGGTTGAGAATGAAAAGTTGAATTTCAAATTGCACCTTTGTATTATTATTTCATTTCATGTTTAGCTTGCATCATGTTTTATTCAAACAATAAAATGATGTAGTTTTTGTTCATTGTCAAAAAAATTATTTATCAAGTTCATATGATTTAAGTTGTGTATTTGTCTTGTCCTTGACATCAACTCCTATTAAAAACCTTCAAGTAATATGAAGAAGGTTCCTATTGCATTTTTCAAGCCAAATGACATTCCATTCCATTCCATTCAAAAACTCATTTCAACTGTAATCACCATCATTGTTTTAATACCCTCCTCAACAATTTAGACTTGCCAAAAGGTGTAGGCCACTAATTTACATTTTTTATCTACTTAGTTGCCTATGCATATCCTCCATTAATGGCATGGGATATGGATCCATTTTCATATGTTGGTTTAAAGGACAATTCAACGCTTTTGGAAAATTTGGAACCCATTTTTTTCTAACAAAATCTAAAATTGGCTTTGATGATTCTTCATTCAAAATGTTGCAACTCCAAGTGGAACTTTTGGAACTCTTAGAGTTTTGGATACTTGCATCTTGTTCACCTTGATTTTTTCTCACCAACATTTGCGACCTTTTTTTTGCATTATTTATAAATTAACCAATTCATCATCCCATGTTTCCTTTCCCACATCCAAGACACCATCCTCTTCTCCATTGTTTTCATAAACAAATCAAACAATAGAACCTTTAATGTCTTAAACCAAAATTCTTTGTGGCAATCGCAAAATTGATCACATTTAAAGACAACATTTGCAAATGTAATTATAGCCCATTTCAAAATTATATCAAAGCTCTTTCAACCTCCAAGTTATAGCCTAATTTTAAGCATAAAATATAGTCATAATAACATATGATGATCCTCATCCTAATGTCTACAACAATGAAAATCACAACGTTTCACATTTCAAATATTAACAAACAAGTTTTATATTTTTCCCAATGCTCAAATCATTAATTCATATGTAGTATTATGACTTTCATTCATATAATCAAATGGTTTAGTCCCAATTTCCTCACAATGTTAAGAGACATCACCAACATTGAATCTTTGTTTTTTAGAAGTCAACCCACCTAACTATCCCTTATATCAACCATGAGGCGGAGGCTTTTTTCGTGCCTCGTGTTGCATGTGTGCCTCATAATTTGAATATCAACATTAATTTATCATCAACACTTATGATTTTCCACTTTGAAAAATTGTGTTTGGGAAAACTTCATTACCTTGCAACTAGAACTTTGAAACAACTAATTTTCAATTATGTTACAATTATCCCATGAAATTATGGGAATTTTTAAAAAAATGTCATGTTAGAAATTTGTGGAGTTCTATTATAATTTCATATTAGTCTAAAAATGGATCCTTATAGATATATATGATTTCAATCAACCATGTTTGACTTTGTTAATAAGTTGCATAATAGCCACCTGACAATTATAATACAATTGGAATAAATGAAGCACTCATTAACAATTTTTTTTACATTTTTTTTACAATTACTATATTGGTTATTTGTGCAACTACCCAACTATTAGGTACAATAATAATAATAATTATTATATAATTATATATTTAATGATCATAATAATAATGATAATGATATTATTATTATTCATATTATACATTGGTATCTAGATTTCAGATCAATAGTTAATATTATTACTTATTAACTATTTGAACTTTAGAAATAAAAGAACAATACAAAAAAACCAAGAAGAAAAGGAATGTGTTGAATATTAAAATGTGAATTAGGCTAGTGACCAAATATTGACCTTGCTTACTTTTAACAACCATATCTTCCTCATTTTGTGTCCTTTTTAAGTGATCTAAATGGCTATGGGTGCACCAAATCAATGTTTAGAAAAACCTTTTGTATTTGAGAGGCGAAAGGAAAATGTATTAAGATGTAAAGCTCTTTGAAAGTTTAAATGTTCATTCATTGGCTTGTTTTGTAATAGTTGCAGCTAGAATGCAACTAATTTTTTAATCCCATATTATTTGTCCTACCTTTCAAATTTATAAAAATATATAAATAAGTCATTAAAATATTAAAAAATAATGACATTTGGAATAAAACAACAAAAAAAGGTTTGGCCCTAAAATTTAAACCCAAATTAAAATCAAAATTTCCCAAACGACTTACCTACCTATTTACTTAGGACTAACTACCTACTTACTTAACCTAGGAAATTTAAGTAATAACCCTTACTTAACTATTGACCTAAACACCACACATTAGAAGAAGTTGTGTTGTTTGCAACCAACACACTTGCATTTGGATGCAGTTGGTTGTCATATGCAACTCAAGCGATTGTGTGTGCAACTACATTTGAATTTTAGATGATTTTCAGTCACCTTTTGTAGCTATGGTGCAATTGTTTTTTCTTTCTACCTTCAAAATGAATGACTTTTACACTTTGATTATATGCTACTATACATACAATATCATATATACATTTGATTTTATACAAATACATTACCAAAGAACTTGAGCTCCAAAACTCAAATTGGCTTTATTTGCTTCACTTCAAAAAAACATATCATGCTCATTTTAAAACCAATTTAAATGATTTTTGTGGCTTTGAATGTGCCAAGTGTAAAACTATAAAATCTTTTTGAGGTTAAAAAACAATAGAACAATGACCAAAGATCTTGAACTTCAAATTGCAAACTAATTTTATTAACCTAAACTAAACAAAGACCCTTTTCATTTTAGAAGAACATATTTTGCTCATTTCAAAACCAATTTGAACGATTTTTGTGGCTTTGCATGTGCTTAATGTAGAATTACAAAATCTTTTTGAGGCTCAAAATAAACAAAGCAATGACCAAAGATCTTGAGCTTCAAATCACAAATTGGTTTTATTAACCTAAACCAAGTTGCAACTAAAATGTAATTAATCTTTATCCCATATCGGTTGTCATAACTTTAAAAGCTTGTAAACTATTTATCTCTAGGTGATTTACTACAAGGAACAAGTGGTAATTGGGATGAATGAAAAAAAATGTTTGACCTTAAATGTTGAACCCAAATTTTCTTTAATAAAAATTTATAAATCTACCTTTTGAGATACAATTTACATAACTATTTAGGCGCATTCATCTATTGACCTGCCTACTTAAGCCACATGCATGCCTATCTAGGCCTATATATTTACGTACCTACTTATTTAGGTGCCACATGTCAACATTTTATAAACCTTATATTGAATGGCCTAAATTGGCTTAATTATTTTAAATATTAAATGTCAAATGGGTTTCAAATGCCACATGTCATTAAATGGTTGGCTTAAATTGGACATGTGTCACAAAATGATTGGCTTGAAAATGGACATGTGCCATAAAAAATCATTTAGTTGCACATGTAGTTGCATATACAACTTGTTGTATGAATATGAATGGATGAAAAAAACAAACACATTGTATGTACATCGTTTGTACAATATATCACATGCAACTATATGTTGCATACGACTTGTCTTATGCAACTAAGCCAATAATTAGTTGCATGTAACACATTCAATTGAAAATTAGTTGCATATGATAGTTGCAAAATGACAATTTTCTTTTAATGGCATGTCAACATCTTAGTGGCACTAAATTGAATGTTCAAAATGAGAATAATAAAAATATTAAATATTGAAATAAACTTAAAATTGTCATGTGTCCATTGATGATTTGTTAAC
>Ga0209208_10013640_pt1 | contig 10115 bp, 4 predicted proteins | sample S1TSphfallax_3_FD_187694 | JGI IMG/M metagenome (GOLD analysis project Ga0209208, IMG submission 187694) | Host-associated microbial communities from peat moss isolated from Minnesota, USA - S1T2_Fd - Sphagnum fallax MG (SPAdes) (version 2) | ecosystem: Host-associated > Plants > Peat moss >... | reverse complement strand
CATCAAGGCTTGGCTGACCTCTTTCCAAAACCCGCCGCATGTACTCCTTATCCAGGAACACCATCTGGATAAATAGGGGGTAACCAATTCAACAAAGGGGTTCGAGTTTTGGCAAGGGAAGTCTTTCTGGAACCCGGGAATCCTAATGGGAACCTCCCAACGTACTAGTGCCGGGACCGCCATTTTGGTGGATAGGATGACGACACCACTTATCAAAGAGGACGGGATCTTAGTGGAGGGAAGGGTCCAGTACATAACCCTCCACCTACCCGACAGTTCCGAGTTATCCATAATCAACACTTACGCCCCAAGAGCATCTAGAGAGAGAGCTCCCTTGTGGAAGAAGATCAGCGAGGCTAATTTTTCAGCCGAACATGTCATAATCGGAGGAGACTTCAATCACTTGGAAGAAGAGGAGACCTGAGGCCAAGCGGGTGAAAGGAGGATGCATAGGAGAGAGGCAGCCACCTGGCACCACTTAACCTTACAATTCGGCCTGATGGACGCCTAGAACCTAGACAGCTTCAGAAAAATGTCAAAAAAGGAGTACACATTTGACAATGGAAGGAAAGGTCAAGGGTCCGCTGTCTCCTGAATAAACAAGTTCCTTGTCTCTCAGGAGTTGGACTCTAGGGGAGGGGAAATTGAAGCCGCCCCATCCATAAGAAAATTTTTCGACAACTCCCCGCTAGTGTTAACGGTTTGGGGGTGCACCTCTGCCCCACCCAAAACCGCCACATACTTTGACATAACCTTACTAAAGGAAGACGTGAGCAGAGCAGCCCTTCTCAAGGCCTGGGAAGGCACCCAGCCCCCACCGAGCCACGATGCGGATTGGTTGGGATGGTTGGAGGCAGCCACCGAAAGGGTGCTCAATTGCAATGGCAAGCTAGTGAAGTAGAGGAAACGGGAAAAAGGGGCTTGAATCAGAGACCTTCAACAAAAAACCAGACTGGCGGAAATCCGGTTGCAAGAAGACCCCGAAGACGAATCGGTCAGGGGCATCCTTTCAGTAGCGCAAGGACACATGGCGGACTCCCTACAAGAGCAAGTGGTGCGAAACCACCAGCTCAGCGCGTCCACGTGGTTCAAGTACGAGGACACGTGCTCGAAACAATTTTTTGACTTTCATCGCATCGGGAGGAAATGAACGTTCCTTAAAGAACTGACAACCGAGGAGGGAGAGATAAAGGGTCAGGAGGACCTGGCTCATTATGTTCGATCCTTCTACACGCGTCTCTACACCTCAGAAGCAAATGCTCTCGGCACCTCGAAAGCCCGGGAAGCGTGCTGGGCCAGCACCCCGACCCGGGTTTCAAACGAGACGAACAAAGAGCTAACCAAAGAGTTCACCCTGAAAGAAATCCAAGATGCCATCTCCGCGATGCTGAAGGGCAAAGCGCCAAGATGCGACGACATCCCGACCGAATTCTTTTAGGAATTCATCAACGAAATCTCCCCAACCTTGCTCCAAGCGTTCTTAGCGATGCTCAAGAACGGGGAGACCTCAGAATTGATTAACAAAGGGCTCATAACTTTGATACCCAAGTCCGGGGACCATGCCAAACTCGGAAACTGGCGCCCAATCACATTACTCGGAAGCCTGTACAAGATCCTGGCCAAAACGTTGGCCAGGAGGCTCCAAGCCTTCCTCCCAAATGTAATAAAACCCGACCAGACCGGCTTCGTCGAGGGGAGGAGCATCCTCAACAATACTTTCTTGGCGCAAGAAGCCTAGAACTGGGCAGAGGATAGTAACCAAGATCTGGTTTTATTGCTCCTAGATTTCGAGAAAGCCTTTGACAGGATTGAATGGAGCTTCTTATTCGAAGCTCTGGCAAAGCTCGGTTTCTGCCCACAGTGGATCCGGTGGGTAAGCTCCTTGTACGGATCGGCCTCGTCGGCCATCAAGTTCAATGGGGTGGAGGGGAGCACCTTCCCCTTAGCCAGGTCGATGAGGCAGGGATGCCCTTTCTCACCATACCTCTTCATTCTGGCGACGGACGTACTAGGCCATATGCTAGACGACCATCGTTTCGGGGTGGAAGGTTTGGCCCTCCCAGGAGGCAGGAAAATTACGAACCAGACCTTCGCGGACGACATCGCTCTCTACCTCCAAGGCACACGCGACAACATGGAAAGGGCCCAAAAGGTCTTAGACATCTTTTGCAAGGCATCCGGAGCAAAAATCAATTGGAACAAATCATGCGCGATATGGGCCAACAAAAAGGACAAGGACTGGGAGTGGGGCCGGGAGGTAGGGCTCCAATGGATCCCAAAAGGCAAAGGGGTAAGATACCTGGGAATCCAGGTCGGATTCCACCTCCCCCTTGAAGCCAACTTTGACAAAATGCTCTCCGCGCTCAAAGGGAAGCTAATTAATTGGAGTACTTGCCGTCTCTCACTAGCGGGGAGAATCCTGGTGGCGAACCAGGTGCTTTTCGCCTCCATGTGGTACCCGGCGGCAGCCTGGAACCCGAATCCCAGGATGTGTAGTCAGGTACGCGGAGTAGTGAGGAACTTTATATGGAGCAGAAAAGTCACCAACGCTAGAGCAAAAGTAAAACGGGAGACCCTAGTCCTCCCGACCTCCCAAGGAGGCCTCGGGATCATTGATCCGAAAACTCAATCGGAGGCTTTGCTAGCAAAGCTCCTCATTAGGGGCCTTGCACCGGGAGGAGAGCCCTGGAAGGAACTCTTGAGGCACAAGGCCAACCATATTAGACTTCCGATTCACGGGATGGGTCCAACCACGCAAGATATTAACTGGTTGTTCGCAACCACCAAGCTCAAAAGGCCCCCAACCTCCCTGTGGAAGAACATCCTTCACTCCTGGCTGAGTGTGAGATCCGGGCTATGTAAATCGAAGCCGACCAACTTCGCAGAAACGTTCAGACAACCGGTTTTCGGAAACCCCCTCATAACGAACCAAGATGGCAGGCCGCTAAGACTCAGTGGTAAGAGCAAGGGGAATGCCCTCGCGAACGCAGGCTGCTCCAGAATTGGCGATTTCTGAGACTCGGAAGAGGAAAATTGGAAAGGCCTCTCCGCCCTCGGAGTGAGCTTCCACCCCATCAATAGGCTCAATAGGAACCTCATTATTGATAGTATTCCATGGGACCCAGCTACCGCCATTAAAAAATCGGTGGTAGGGGACTGGGTCAGCAAAAAGGAATCTGACCAGACCGCCCCACCGGAATGGGTCTATCAGATCACCGACACAACCCACGCCAGCGCCAGCGCCAAGGAGTTCAAAAAACTCTTTAGCGCTGGCCGAATCCAGGCTACCAGCTCACATGACGTCATCATCCCTCTTGAAGGGTACAAGCCGGTCAGAGTGTTCGCTCAAGAAGGCCATGGAGCTACGCTCAGGCTGGCCAAGGACGTCCCTCCCCCAAGAAAAAGACCTCCAATCTATTGGATCTTTGAATCCGGCTTCATCTCCGACCTACCGTGGGACCTCGGAGACTGGCACTGGAAGCAAACGGGCAACATGGGTGACGCCCCCTTCTTTGGCTACTCGGCTAAGAGGGGATACCGAAATGCAAGGAGGAAGCAACACACTCCCAGCATCATCACTTTCGTCCAACACCTGAACCTCCGCAACTCGACGGTCGCCCAAGTCATTGCCAGGATGTGGCACAATGCCCGCCCACACAAAGTGGGGGCGCTTACCTGGCTGGTCCTTAACAATGGACTGCCGGTAGGCACTTGGCTCCAAATCATGGGAATTTCGCCCACCTGCAAGGGCTGCGACCAAGGACTCTTGGAGTCCGCCCAACACTGTTTCATGGAATGCACCCTTGCTCAGCAGGCTTGGAATGCCTTCCTCAACGTTTGGAACGAATGGGGGGCGCCCAACCGCCTTCAAATCACCTGACCTTTCGTTCTCCTTGGGGAAGCCGTTTTCAAAGAGGAAGACGACCCTCCGGACCTTCATCGCTACCACACGGGCGACTTCACCTATCGTCGGCAACCCTTTGACATCCTCAGGAGCTTCCTGCTCTACTACCTTTGGTCTGAGAGATGTCGCAAACATTTCGACGGCCAATACTCCCTCAAGAGAGTTCTTCTTCAATCGTGGGAAGCTACGACCGAGGTCGGCATGGCCACCTAGAGGGCCATTAGGTCCTCTCGTCAGATTAGGAAGCAGGACAATCAGGATAGCATTGAGCAAGCCTTTAGGGCTGAATGGCTTCACGGCCACATCTTTGGGGAGGGCGAGGTTGCCATTTCGTGGCGCATGTTCCCCCCCTTGTATTTTCTTAATTTCTCTAATGACTGAAGGGGCTGTTGCCTCCCTCCCTATAAAGGGTTCACCCTGCATCTCTCCGCAGCACCTACATCTGAATGGCTTTTTGTCCTGGGACTCCCAAGGAGGAGTCCTGAAATTGTCTCGGTTTGGACTCCCGGGACTTTGCGAGTTCGTAACTCTTTGTTCAGACCTCCGATTGGGATGAGTTCTGAAGCAAACTTGTAGCTCTCCTTGAAAGCTTTCCAATGGTGTGTTGCACTCCACCTGCACACACCGAGGTCGGGTCGATTCCCGACCTTTAATGGCTTTTTGTCCCGGGACTCCCAAGGAGGAGTCCCTAAAACTGTCAGTTTGACTTCCGACCTTTCTTTTTGCCATAACTTATGCTATAGATGTCCAAATGGCTCATGCAAGGTCATTTTCGACATCTACACTTCGATAACTTTCCAATGATATAAGGAACACCTCAAGGCAAGGTGTTTTGAGCCTTGCAATCGAACTCTGAAGTTTTAGGAGTCCTGGAGGACTCCCAAGTCCCCATTTCAGGAGTGTGAGTGTCATCCTCACACTCTTCCTAGAAGTGGGGTTGCAACAATTTTTATAGTCCAAATCTAGTGATTTTTCCAAAAAAACATTTAAATGATGTTGAAATTCACATTTTTTTCATTTCCAAGTTCATACCACCATAATTTAATTTTTTTAAAAACCTTTAAAAATATGGGCCTGGAAAAATTCAATTTAGATTTCAAAATGGATTTCATGAATTTGAAATTTTCATTTGAAATTTTAAAATTTTTCAAAGACTTTTTCTTGTTTGGTTTTTTCATCTTAAGTGTTATGGTACTTCAATGTGTGGTGGTAAAAAAATATAGGCTTAGTTTCCAACTCCATTAAAAGAAAAAAATTCATCATGATAATTTTTTTGGGGATAGTTTGGACTGTAACATTGGATGTACCATCCTTTGTAAAGTCCACATTGAATTAAACATTTATGCTTTTGGTAATTTTTTTTTGGGTTTGAAAGATTAGAATGTAGGTTTCAATTTTTCATCTTCTTTTTGCCAAGTTTTTCAAATAGATTTGAATACAATGCAACAATTTTTGACTCACCCAGAAAAAAATTGCCACTGTGATTTCCAAAAAGTCCATTGTAATGTGTTTTTACCCCTTAAAACTAACAAGGTTCTTGTATCTAAAGATGTATTTTTTATGAAGACTACATGAGATTTACCTTAGTTCAAACTAAAACTCCAAAAGAGAATGTCACTATTTTTGTTCACCTACCATGAAAGGAAATATATATTGCAACTAAGATTGCACAAATTGATCACCACATAAAAGTTTATCCATTTCATTGCCGAAACAATTTCGTGTTACCTCCAAACCCTATTGGCACAACTACAAAATGTGGGTGCAATTCACTAGTCCTTGTTCACTAAACCAGTGAATTCATTGCTTCCCCACTAGGTCCTGTTCATTATAACTAATGAATTCACTCATAACCCAATGAAATCACTTGGCATACAAGGACACCTTTGTTGTAATGTGGTGAAAAAACCACCAAATTTTCTTTACCTAGACCTAGATCACAAGATAAAGAAGGAATAGTTGCACCAAATGAAAAAAAAATGAACTCAATGCACACAAAAACAATGGTGAAAATCCATTGACATTTTCAAGATTTGATGGTTGGTTTTTTTAAAGCACAAATAAAACTTGTGATGTTTGTAGAAATAGTGCAAAGGCCAAAATGGGTTGATGCCATGAAAAAAAGAAATTTAGATTTGAGAAGAATAACACTTGGGTTCTAAGGTTTTAGATGACTTACCTCTTAGCAAGAAAGCCATCACCATAAAATAGGTTTTCAAATTAAAAAAATCATGTTGACAAACCCATTATAAAAGGTTTAGTTAGTTGTTTAAGGGTTTCAACAATGTGAAAGAAAAGATTTCAAACAGACTTTTGCTCTAGTTGCCAAATACAACACATTGTGAAGGGTGATAGCCTTAGTTGGACACAATAAATGCCCAATTTTTCATCTTGATATAAAAATAACTTTTCTAAATGGTGAATTTGTTGAAGAACTTTATTTGTTATAGCTAGAACGCTTTGAAAAACCAAGAAAGAAAACAAGGCATGTAGGTAAATATGGGTTGAAATAGGCACCTCATGCTTGATATACCAAGATTAATGATTAATCTAAAAAACAAGGTCTTGAAAAGGGTATGTTGATGATGTATACTTCACAAGAAACCACATTAAAAAATTTTACTGGATTAAGTTAAATTTTCTAAAAGGATTTGAAATGATGAACATGGGGTTGTTGAGTTTATTTCTAAGACTAGGTCAATGCAGGTTAGGGTGGACCAAAAAATCAACAAGAAAGTTATCCAATAAAGTTCATTATGCAAAAAAAATTACATTGCATGCATAGTTATGACATTCTCGGTGCGAGAATGTTATGGAAGCCCAAAGAAGCACGAATTTTAATGAATTTATAGATCAACCGGTGAACATTTGGTAAACATTCGCGCCGAAGAATGTTTTGACAAGGTGCTTTACCACGTAAATTCGCGAATTTTAAAGTGCAAAATGAAGAATGTCATTACTATGATTGCATGTCACATTTTTTTGGTGTGACACATTGCATGGGAATACCAAAGTTACAAATATTAAGTTTTTTTTTCCATTCAAAATTTGTTGCATCTAAAGGTTATTAAGTAAAATATGTATGTAAAATCCCAACTTGAATAGCCTTATTTTCAATATGGTATGGGCTTTTGAAGAAACAACTATTTTTTATCATTAACAAAAGTCCATAATTCAATATTTCATTTGATATGTTGCAAAAAAATTCAATATTTTTTCATCATGACATTGTATAAATAAAACCAAAAGTCCTTAACAAGTTTAAAATCTAATCATTAACCTTAATTAAAGTCCAAAAAATTTATTCTGCTAATGTTACACCTTTTAATTTCAACTTCAAAAGTCCATAACTTTTGTAATTTTATTCATTCAACATCACAATCAATTGTTTTATGTACATATTTAAGTTTATACCCTCAAACCAAGTTCATCTTTAAAAAAATTATATACACATGCATAATACAATTTGAGTATAGGACATTCAATTTTTGTAGCATAAAATGGACTACTTTACACCAAAATTGGTCCACCTTAGGTCATGCATTGACCCAACTAGAATATGTATTTCAACCAATTGGGATTACAATGACTTAATGGGGGTATGCAACCAAAATGATTGAGGAATTTGGGTTGGAAAATTGTAACCCAAGATCACTAGAAATGATGTTAGGTCTCAAGTTGATTCTTAATATGGGAGCTCCAAAAATAGATTCTTAGATGTACCAAAAGATGGTTGGAAAAGTTGAACTTTCTCATTCAGACCCAACCAAATATTGCATTTTTGTGAATCAAGTGAGTAGATTTTCAAACCAACCTTAGACTTTTCATCTAGATGTTGTCAAATAGGTGGTTCCAAAGTAAGGTGGTTCAACTTTTATGTCACAATGCGATTTTTTTGTAGAGTGCCATACATTTACATGCTATTAACACATGATTAAATTAATAATATGTTAAAATTTTCATTAGATTTAAGTTGTCAATTTGAATAAAAATATATCCATCACAAACTTAATGGGTCATCATTTGGCAATAATAGTTGTGCAAAATCTGCTTTTCATAGGTTTGTATGTAATAGACACGGATGCCATTCATCTATGTGTGTTATTTGAACATTGATGTCATGCACATTGTTTAAACACGAATGTCATGCTTATTTGTATTGTTTAGACACGAGTGTTGTATGTTTATTCATGTTGTTTACACATGAAAATCGTGCACACAACTTTTGTGTTTAAATAATGCATGACATTTGTGTTTACACTATATGAACTTATAAAATAATAGATTTCACAAGGATTTGAAACAAACCCATGAAGCTTGTAAATTTGTGATGTCTATATAAAAAAATTGCAACACATATACATCAAATAATAATAATGGACTTTTGAAACTGAAAAATATGGATTGGTGTCAATTTGTGCTTTTATATGCATGCATTTTTGTGTATGGTTTTTATTTGGGATATCTTATTGGGACTTAGTATATGATATATTATAAAAAAGAACATAAATACAAAAAAAATTAATCCACCCAAAAATGATTTTGTTATGGACTTTTGAATGGCTTCAAATGGCCATATTTTCAAAAGTCCATAACAAAATCATTTTTGGGTGAATTAATTTTTTTCCTTTTAACATGTATACTAAAAAAAAGTTTAGTTGAATTTATATATATATGGATTCTTTCATTTATCATCACATAATTCCCATTTAACATTGGGTTTGTAAGGTTTTCTCCATTTTAGTGTTAAAATATGGATTATTTGAAGTATTGTATTCATTAAAATTGAGCCACCTTAGCTTGCAACCACCCAAACATCTATTAAGGTATATTAAGGAAAAAATGGATTTAAGTATCTACTACCATCAAGGAGAGGTAGATGAGCTAATAGTGTAGTTGATTTTTTCGATGTAGATTGGGTAGGCAATGTTCATGATTGGAAGTCAACAACTACATATGTTTTAATGTTTAGATCGAGTCTAATCACATGGAGAAGTAAGAAGCAACCTTGTATAACACTCTTTTCCACTAGAATAGAAATGCAATCATGTTGAGTGTAGTTAAAAAAACTTGGTTAAACAAACTACTAGGATACCTTCAAGGAAGGATCAATCCAAGACCAAATCATGTTCACATCCTAACTAGACCCCTAAGTTGATTAATCTTTGAAGAATTGATAAGCAAACTAAGTTTGGTTGCAACATTTGATCTACCAAAACATCAAATTCCATAGTATGTAGGATGAATATCCAAGTTTAGGGGGCATTCATTCATATCCACATCTAGCTTGAATCATTTTAAAAAATTCATTGAGTAGAAACTAGAAACATGAAATTTCAAATTGAAGCCAAGAAGTGAAGAAAGATTGGGCAATTTTTTCCAATTGATGTGTTCATGGTAGCTTAGATTATCAAAACAAATCATTTTTAGTGTTGTCCATTTTAATGATTCACAAACTAGATTGCATTGGAATCCAATTAACATGCCAAAAACAACATAATTGTAGATGCAATATATAGGGGCTTGCACAAATATGGCCATATGAACCCCACCACTAAGTTATTTGGGAGAGATGGTAGGAGTTGTGAGTTCTTCACAACTTTTAAAAATAACTTCACAAGCTCCAAATCATTAGAACTTCTTTTAGTTGTTAAGAACACCACATCTTGACATTATGAAACTACTATTGTCTATTTAATTTGGCACAAGGACTTGAGCATAGTTCTTTTTGTCCATTTCTTATAATACAATTGAAATAAATAAAACACTCAATAACAACTTCTTTGCAACTATTTTACAACCATTATATTGGATATTTGTGTAAATACCAAACTATTTGTTACAATAATAATAGTAATAGTAATAAGTATAAATATAAGTATAAATAATATAATTTGTATTTACATTATTTATTTGGATTTTAGATTAATAATTAATATTATTATCTACTAATTATTATGAATTATAATAGTTAGTATACCTAATAAATAGATTATATGTTAAAGTAGAATTAACCATTCATCATCAATCATTAGTTCTAGATGATTAAAAAATTTGGGATTTTCAATTTTTTGATCTATTTTGTGTTATGTAAAACATCATGGTAACTCCAAGGTAAGCTTTACATTATATGTTGCAACTTCAAAGGCAAAGAAACAACATAGAAGAAACACAAAACATGTTGAAATCACATAATTAAAAAAAAAAAAAC
>Ga0209208_10013639_pt1 | contig 10116 bp, 11 predicted proteins | sample S1TSphfallax_3_FD_187694 | JGI IMG/M metagenome (GOLD analysis project Ga0209208, IMG submission 187694) | Host-associated microbial communities from peat moss isolated from Minnesota, USA - S1T2_Fd - Sphagnum fallax MG (SPAdes) (version 2) | ecosystem: Host-associated > Plants > Peat moss >... | reverse complement strand
ACCATTTTTCAATCCAGCACCAAAGAAAGAAGAAGATGATGAAGTACTAAACACTCCTGCTTTCCTTCTTGCATCATCTCCTAAAACAGAATCGCTGCTAAAACTCTTCGCTCCAGCAGCAACCCCCAAAACCTGCGAATTCACTGCAATCGCCGCCATAGACTAGTCTTCAGCTTCAAGAGAAAAAAAAAAAAAAAACACAGAATTTATTTTTTCCTGCTTCTTGTTGTTGTTGTTTTTGTTGTCGTTGTTCTTCACAAACACGAAAACAGAAAATGAGTTGTTCTGAAAGAGAAGCTCGGGGGAATGGCAACGCTCTCTTTGTCGACTCGGGCGATGCGTTTTTGTAAAGTACGAGCTGCGCGGCTCGCACCTACCATTCTAGACGGTTCCGGAGGAGGGCGATTCTGCCGTTCTAGACAGTTCCGAAGAGGACGATTCTGGATGCTTCCGAAGCGGCTGGTTTAATTTTTTAAAATTAATTAATCATTAAAATTAATTATTCTAGAAATTTATGTTTAATTATAAAATTTTAATAATAAATTTATTTTTTTAAAATTCGTCTCTAAGTCTAGGTTTTGATTTTTTTTCAAATTTTTTATTTAGCAAAAGTAGCTTTTTTTCTTTGGGAAAAAACTTTTTTTCCAATTTTCTCATTATTATTTTTTCAAAATTTTATGGGGAAAAAAATTCTTCACGTCTATTGTTGTGTCACTTTGAAATATTGATTTTATAATAATAATAATTATTATTATTATTACTATTAATAAAATTTCCCCAGTGTGGTGTAATGCTTGGGGAACACGGTTCATCCACCCTCAAGTGTATATTGGCTGTCGTGGAGGAACACAAGAGGGCCACGTCGTTCTTTGCTTTACAGTTGGGTGCCGTCACTGAAACAGAGATTTGAGAGACTCATCTCAATCACAGCCGTTAAAAAATTCTACCACCAGATCTTTAGGCTTGTTAAGGACCTTGAATGGGCCCCTAATTTTACCAGACCTTCATGCTCGTTAAGGACCTTGAATGATCTTTTTTATGCTCATTAAGGACCTTGAATGATCTTTATGCTCGTTAAGGACCTTGAATAGGGCGGTTTTGGGAATGCAGATCCCAGGCTGGGCTACCTGCTTGCTTGCACTCATAAGCTAGTTGCATGCTATCACCAAATCTTCAAGAAATTTTGATTTTGGATTAAAAAGTTTGTGTTTCATGGCACCTTTTTAAAGGGTTCTTTAACTCAATGTTTGGTACCCCTTTCCCCACATTCCTTATTTGAAGTTTTTTATCACGCATTCCTTAATGTTCTCTACCAAAGTTCCCTACTACTCTTGGGTTTTCCAACTACTTTGGCCTTCATTGATTTTTGTGTCCACGGACTTTGTGATCTACACTTCACCTCGTAGTGTAATATCACAACAAAAACCTTTTGCTATTGTTTCTTCTTCAGATTTTTACCCTTCTAAGATCCTTGTTCAATTTTATAAAACATGGTGAATTGAGATTGTGTTTCAAAATTTCAGTCACACATGATCAATTGTTTGAACTATCCATCCATAGAATGTGAAATTAACTAATTAACTAGATAGTCAATGATCCATTGTTGAATGAGTTACATCTTCTTGTTGTTAAAGTTGAAAATGATGAGATTCATTTCATGAAGATTTTCATCACAATTGTGCAAACTTTAGATTCATAGTTTAAATTTTACTTGTGAATGTAAAAAATGATGGAAAAGTTGATGGGTGTTGGTAGCAATCAACTAAGGTGTAAAGGAGCATGAAGAAACTAAGCCAACAATGGTTATAAATGAAATCTATTACCATCATCACACAAGGTACATTAAGAAAAAACAAAAAAAAAGCTTTACAATTGAATTGAACTTTTTTTTCTTCAAATGAATTTTGTCTTTTAGTAAAGGTTTGACAAGAACTAATGGGCATCTTGGATTGTTGTTTCTTTTTCTTTTGTTGTAATATTGTTAGGGTCAAAACCAAAAGTAGTGAGATAATGTTGAGGTCCATGGGGGTTAAGAATAATAATGTTGCAAAAGATAATGGCAACAAAGAAAAATAGTAGCCAATAAGATGATGTGTTTGATGCAATGGTTTATGGAGGTGCATGGGAAATGCTCTTTGCGACAACTCTTGTTTTCAAAGGATTGAAGGTGGCAATAGTTGAAAAAAAATCCTTTTCATGTTAATAAGAAATTACACCATGTGTTGTGATGTTGTTGCAAGAAAAAAAAATGGTGTAAAATTTGGTTTCCATAGGGGTTAGATCATTTTATATCACTTCCTCCTAGTTTTCCTACTTACAACTTTAGTTTTTTTACTTAGGGCACATTGGTGGGATCTAGATCATTCGTTCATTCAATTGTGTTTGAGGCTCTTCATGAGGATTTTGGGATGATATCTAGTCTCCTTATGCTTGTAGATCGTCAAGTAGCTTTTGCGATGTTCTCATTGTGCTATGCCCAACACCTTGGCTACTTGTTTTGTATAATGTTTTCATCTCCAAGTATTTTAAAACATTACGTTAATTTCAATATTTGTATCATAACTATGTTGGAGAAGTTACATGGTGTAGGATTTTTTGATGGTTCAATTGGTCATCTAGTTCATTGTCAAGCCATTCTTCCTACTTTTTCGAACAGGTTCAATTTCTTTCCTATAATTCGGATTGTTGCCCTTGCATTCTTGGGATGTTGGGCATTAATCGCTCCTACACTTGTCATTCATTTCTAGTGTGATGATCACCCTATTCTTTTGGATGTAGTAGCACTTGTTGAGAATGACATTTTCTTGTTCCAAATGGCATCATGAAATACACATGCCATGTTACCCTAAGTTGTCTATTTTTAGGTCCCATCTTTTGAGAGCTTAATGGTTTAATTTTATTCCCAATTATAAGCTTCTTTGATGGATTACCTACATGAGTAAAAGTTTATTTTGATTCTAATAAATGTTCCTTTAAATATCATGTGAACACATATTTGCTCATGTGCGAGTCCAAGGATAAATGCTTGGTTATTAGCTCATCCTATCACACTTACATTTCATATATCCTCATCCCATTTCCTTACAACATTATGTACCCATCTTGGCTTGCCATATCCTATGGTTGCCCATTTGTTAAGGTGTCAATGTGGTTATACCATCAATAATCTAGGTATTCATTTGCTTTAATGCCCCTTTGGGAATGACCATATAGTAACCCATGATACACTTTGAGATACTATCACAACTATTATTTTGGAGAATGGAACATATGTTTAAAGGGAGGTCTTCCACTTTTTCCCTCACCACACTTAACGATGAATGGATATCCTTATCACCATAAACGATTTTAGACTTTGATGAACATTGTCATTGTTGACTTGACTTGCATAAATATGGCGTACTAAACATTAATGACAACAAAACATGCAACAATGATGGATGTTCAAGAAAAAACATGATCATACGTCGAGTGAGCACCAAGTGATGACTTCATTCCCTTTGTTATTGAGACGTATGGATGTTTTCATTCTCGTTTTGATTGCTTGCGCAGAGATCATTATCTTGTGTCATTAGCAATCTTCTTTAATCCCCTCAATATTTGTTTCTTATTATCATCAACGTGTGTCCATAACCTTGTAGTGTGTGCATAACAATTCTTCAATGGACTACTGTACTTGGTCAAGGTTTTCCATCTTTTTCACACATCATAGCTAGTGCATTTTTGTCACTAGTTAATTTATGATAGATAAGAATTCTTTCGTTTTAGGTTTTATTTATTATCATTGATCATCATTTCGTTGCCATGGTCCTATTTGCATAGGGCTTTTACCTTATTTTTGTTGATTATTTGTTTTTGTTTTTTCTTTGGGTTATGTCTACTTGTGCTTTCATTTGCCTTGTACTTTAGATGGATGGGTTCAATGAACTATTGTGTGAATGCAACCTCAATGCTACTTTATTAATATAAAGTAATAATTGTATAGATGCCACATAATATGTTGTTAACAACTAACTAAATATTAAGATCCCTACCACTAAAGGTCCTAACACCATGTGTGAAGGCTGCATAAGAATCCGAACTTTCCCATTCATAAGTAGTAGGTGCAAGGCCTTTTGGATTTTTAAGAGTAGCCATAAGGTCCCTTTGAGGGTTGGCACTAAGTGCCCAACTTTGTGCATCTTCTCCACCAAGGGTTGTCTTTAGCTCAACTTGTCGATTATGTTGCAGGGAAGTTGGAGAGTTCCTTAAATTTCTTAACTGTCTAGTTGGCTCAATTGTGATCACTCTTTCTTTTCAGTGAACCATATCTCCCTTTAAAAAAACAATGGTCTTTTAGGGCCTTTATTTTCCAAAGATAGCTATTGAACTTATCTCTCAACTCCAAAAACAAAAATCAGCAAAAGCTATGGTTGTTTCTTCTCTAAAACTCTTTTAATTGCTCAGACCCCAAGACTTTTGGACACATCTAAGAAAATGCTGCAAAAGTTGGCAGTCATGTTGCAGCAGAGAGAGCTTCGGGATAAGAAAAGGAAACAGAAGCACAAGAACAAGAGAAGGAGAGAGCTTCGGGATAAGAAAGGAAACAGAAGAACAAGAACAAGAGAAGGAGAGAGAGCTTCAGAATCGGAAAGGAAACAGAAGAACAAGAACAAGAGAAGAAACAATTGAAGAAAAAAACAACGACAACAAGCGAGCAAACATAGACCCAAAAAGCTCGAAGAGAAGATGCAGATCATCTAGGAAGAAAAATCCCACAAATAAAACACTAAGCTGCAAACCCTGAGGAACATACATACATACAAACATACATACACGAAACTGCTCAACAGGAAAGAGAGATGAGAAATCGGAAAAAAAAAATAAGAACAAAACACAAGCAACTCCGGAATTGTTAACATGTTCAGTCACTGCCGAGTTAAGAGGAGCTTGTTGTCAAGAAAATATGCACAACTTAGTTGCAGATTATGTGTTACCAAGAAGCATTGGAGACGAGCTTGACATCGTTGGCGATCGACAAGATGTAGTCGGAGGAGCTGGTGTCGTGCAGTGGTTTGCTCCTCCCTCCCTCACAGGTGAAGAAACGATCCAGCAAGAATGAGAGACACTACAAGGAGAAGAAGCTTACGAGGTCAGTGTAATGAACAACAACTCGACTGATCTCTACAGTTTCTATATAGACATGTATTCTTGCGTGCATCAGAAATTGCTCATACATATGTACGTATATATAGCCATGGAGCTTGCGACAACAACGTGCGTCCTTGATCACGATGTACACACACTCTTTGGTAGTTCTCCTCCCAAGAAGATGCAAAGCCAATTCGTTAACATCTCGGACATCATGAGCAAATCCTTTGCAGCGAGAAAAGCTGCGAGCAAATTTTTTAGTGACATACATTCATGTCTTTGGAACGTTTTCATACTTTGAAAAAAAGCTCTCTGAGCTGTAATGATCGAAAGAACCAACACCTATTACAATAGCAAAAGAAGACGCGGCCTCGTTCCTTTCTTCTTCTTCTTCTTCTTTACTGGAGAATCCCTATTGTCCTCACGACGACGGAGCTATTACTACTACAGAATCAAAACACAAACCATTCCTATGCGCCCTTATTTCCTCACTGGCCGACGTACTCCACATCCGCATCATCTGCTGCTTCTTGTTCTTCTGCCATCTTCTTCTGATGCGGTTTTTTGAGTACAGAATTGAGGTTTCAACAGGCGCAAAAATCCAAAAAAACTAAGCTCCTCACAACAAAAACATATAATGCTCTTCAAGAATACAACAATCAGAAGGAAGTCCCCGAGTCTAATCTGAGAAGCAAACACACAGCCAGATGCCAGAGAGCAAATAATCTCTCTTCATCGCCCGGTTGCAGCAGCAAGTTCAAGGCCAATTTTGCAGCCTCAAAGGAGTGGAATTGCTTAGAAACTAAGTGCAATGCATGAATCACAGAGAAGATGAAGGCGCAGAGAAGACGAAGACGACGCAGTAGAGAAAAAAGAATGTTGCTTTCAGTCTTCTTGCAATCCGCTAAGAACGATAGATCCTATGAAAAGACCTCCGGCAGCAGCGAGCAGCAAGGCGGCCACGAGGTTTTGAGCAAGCACAAGAGCTCCAGAGTCGTCAGGGACTAAGACTATAGTGGCTATGGCAGCTACAAACAAAGGGAGGGAGATAGAAGCCAGAGCCGGAGGAGAAGCGGTTGCGAAATTCTCCGCAAGGCTGAGGAGACCAAGATCTTCAGCTTTGGAAAGCAAGCCAAGCTTCTCGATGGTGGAGAGAGAGAGCCCCGCGCTCTCGGCCTTGGACAGCAAGCCCGCTTTCTCTACCTGGCTCAACAGCTTCTTCTTCTCCAAGCTCTTGACGATGTTCACTGGCTCCGTTTCTGTATTCTCTGCAAAGATACCAGCTCCAAACCACTGCTTGCTCCATCCGTCGTCGTATGCATTCACTTTCTTCTTCGGTGCCATGGCACGAATCTGCAATCCTTCTCTCGAAGCGCCGCGACTTCCAACACCAACGCCTCCATCGCTGCTGGCGCCACACCTGCGCAGGGAAATTGCTCCGAGTCCGTGCAATGTGCTGCCGTGCGCGAATCCGAGAGAAGATGCCATGGCCTTCGCTCCTGCTTGAGCCATGCTTCAATACTTCCTCGCTCTTCTTCTTCTTCTTCTTCTGCTTCTTGTTCCTCTCTCCAGAAGTTCTTCTTCCTCTTCTGCGCTGGAGTTTAGTAGCGCCCTCGAAGACCAAAGTAAAATCGAAAGAAAAGGTACGATAGTAAGCTATGGCGCAAAAAGAAGAACAGGAGGCAGATGCAAGAGAAAAACACAGATGCAAGAAGAGAAGAACAGAGGAGACGGAACAAGGCACACGCGCGCAACACAATGTGTGGTGTTGGGTGGGCGAGAGATAGGAAGAGTGGAGCGGCCTCTCCGGTTGTGAGCTTTCTTATCCTCTTATGCACTTTTTTTTTCTCCTCCTGCAGCAAGTGTGTAGGGTCCACCGCGAGACGTTCTGGAAGGAGAGACTACTACTGTCCCGTCCTGGAGTCCACTTGCTCTCTGTCAGCAAAGCGGCGTCTTCTGTTAGCCGAACACTATTTACCTGACCAAAGTTCTATTGGCTATGGCTGACGATTCGCTCCTGTACGACGACCGTCATCACCTGGGGCTAGATGGAAACGAACGACTCCCTTTTCCATGTCGATCCATATTTGTATATCCTGGAAAGCTGCAATGGGAGAGAGCAGGTGCACTCTCATCATGCGTTTCGTGCATGGTTGAATTGCATTTGAGACTAATCCTTTCTCTTTGCTTGAATGCTGAAGCATATTGATCTACTTGAAAGGTTTCCAGTTTCCTGCTCATGTTGAAATAAATTTGTATCCATATAGGACTTGGGTGGTGAGGTTAGGGTTCAGGGTCTCAGCTCCAAATGCAGACATTTGCATAAGATCTGTGTGCAAAGAGGCAATGCAGGTTGGGGTACCACAATTGTGGCAGTTTCATTTTGTTTCCGCATGTAGATTTTGATCCACAGCATTTAGGGTCAAAGCTTCAAATGCAAGATATTTGGGTAAGATCTGTGCAAAGAGGCAATGCAGGCTTAGGGCATCACAATCATGGCAGTTTTGTTTCGTTTCAACATGTACGTTTTGATCCACAGCATTTAGCATCTAAGCTTCAAGTGCAGACATATTGAAGCAGATCTGTGCAAAGACGCAATGCAGGTTAGGGTATCACAATTGTGGCAATTTTGTTTTGTTTCTTCATGTAGATTTTTCCTCGACAGCATTTAGGGTCTAAAGCTTCAAATGCAGACATTTGAAGCAGATCTCTGCAAAGAGGCAATGCAGGTTAGGGTATCACAATTATGGCAGTTTTGTTTTGTTTCTGCATGTAGATTTTGATCCAGTCACTGGTTGCTGTGCTTTTCTCTATGTAGGTTAACAAGCTGGTTTTGACAAGCTTCTGTCTAGAGAATGCCGGAAGTTAATATAGAGCTGCTCTTGAACTGTGGGCTAGTGTGGTATGCGTCCTTGCCTCTTCCAGGTTCTTTGGAGATGTTAACTGTTCTCAAGAAGTGAGTGGTGTCTTTATTAGAATGAGTCTTCCTCTTTTTGAACTCAAGAACCTTGCATTTGTTTTTTCAGTATTTGTCCCTGCTCATTCTTTGCAGCTGTGCGTGGAACATTACATTTCTCAGGTTGCATTTCTTCGGGAAGAGCATCTAACCATCCTTGCGGCTTCAACGGTTTCAGCTCTCTGTTGCAGGTTCCTGATGGATTGATGAAATTTTGAGAGGAAGCATGGGATGTGATTCTGGAGCTGAGTAGCATAGTTGTACTCTTATTTTTGTCTCTTTCATTTCTTTCTTTTGCTCTCTCTTTTTGTGTTATTCTTTCTTGTTGATTTCTTTTGTCTTCTCACTCTTGTTTGGGTAGACTGTGGAAGGTTGTGTATCCATGTTTTCTTACTTTGTTTGCATTGAGTTTCCTTTCTGTTAACTTGACATGGTAATGGATGGCCAAACAATAGTGCAGATGGAGTTCTCTGCTTTGGGAATGGCATCTGTGGACATTCTGTGGTGTTTTAGTCATGTGGCAGTCATGTCATGATTGGCAAGGCAAAAACCACTCTTGTTGATATGGTGTGCATTATTAATGTCCTGAGATGCCTGTCCCTTTCAGTCTGCTGTGTGCATAGTAATTGGGAGAAGAAGATACATTTTGCAGCACAATTAGTGAGTCAGATGAGGATCACCATGTGATCAGAGAGCTCAGTGTGCTCCAGGATATCACAGGTCCAACCATTGGCTTCCTTTTCAACAGCTTGGGCAGGCTTCTCGGTCTTATCTGGAAATAGACACCAGGTAAGTTAAACAGAGAATGTGGGTGAGGTTGTGATGTCAACAAAGTATGTCCAGCTTGGATATTTTTGGTCACACTGGAAACCGTTTGTTCATCTTCTGTGCATTATATAATGAACAAATGCGGGTTGAGGGCAAAAGTTTCATAGTTCGCTATGTTGTAGAAATCATAGCAGAATTGCACACATCGTGGGAGGTGTTATCTGCACAATGTCTCTTCATCAATCTGTTCAATTCCTGCTATGCTTGTCACTTACTATGCTGATAGTCTTTATGGCAATGTGCACATGGAGGAACTGTGTACAGAACTGTGTGGTTTTGCTGATAGTGTATTTTCGGAATTAGGTGAAAGGAGGGCATGGGAGCCATTGCTACATTTTGTCAATCTTGATTCCTAGTTTGGGTGCAGAAAGGAGGAATATAGCTAGTGTGGAGGCTTATATCTCATGTAAATGATCTTAATGAAAATGAGTAAATTTCTGACCCAAATACCTGTATTTGGGCATTGGTATCTTGATGTGTGCGATTCATTGCAATTCTTATCTGAGATGAAGTGAAAGTCATGTCTGTTGGTCTCTGTTCATCATATGGTGACAATTCTTGCTTGGACTTGGAAACTGTCTTTCACAATCCAGGGTCCTCTGACGTGCATGTCACTGGGGACCTACATATAATTGTCACAGAGGAGTCACAGTATCATATCATGTACGATGGTTTTTTCCCCCAAGTACAAGTATCTTGATACCAAAGGTGAGCTCACCAATGTTGTACTAATGGAGAAAACTAGCAAAAATGGCAGCAATTTTCCAAAACCACATTTTTGAGGAATGATTCCCAAACAAAATTTGCACTTTTCTTCACACTTTGAGCAAAGCACAAGATTTGAGATAGGAGACAACTAATAAAGAAAGTGTTGCCTTTGAAAGTGGTAAAACAGCCATCAAAAGAAGAAACCATTTGTCAATTACAAACAATTTGAGCACTTCTGAACATGTGCCTTGAAAGCACATGGAAACACAAGTATGTTTCTTACTCTTATTCAAACTAACCTCATCTGCTCCTTCTCAGTTTCTGTAGGAAAGAGAGCATTCTGGTCATCAAGGTTGGACCTTTATTTGTTCAGCTATGTACAGCAGAAATTGTTCTTGAATTGGGTAATAAAAATGGTCGATCATAGTTGCCCGAGCTTCTGGACATCTACCACACTTCAATGTGCACCCATCAGCAGTTCCAAATTGTCTGGA
>Ga0209208_10013638_pt1 | contig 10116 bp, 7 predicted proteins | sample S1TSphfallax_3_FD_187694 | JGI IMG/M metagenome (GOLD analysis project Ga0209208, IMG submission 187694) | Host-associated microbial communities from peat moss isolated from Minnesota, USA - S1T2_Fd - Sphagnum fallax MG (SPAdes) (version 2) | ecosystem: Host-associated > Plants > Peat moss >... | reverse complement strand
TATATTATAGTAGCCTAGGGTCAATTTCCACATTGACAAAATGAATAATTATATTTTTTCAACAAATGAAATTTTTTAATTTGGATATTATATTTTTTTCCATCTTCTATTATAATATTGTGATGTCTAGTGAATTTATGCATAGTGTAGCCTATGATAATTACTATGATTTTCAACATGTCAACTTCGTATTTTCACAATATTTTGATTCATTATTTTGAGGATTATTTAATGACAAAATTGACCTTAAAGTAAGGTATTATGTAAAGTTTTCAACAATTTTTTTACATGAGTATGCATTTTGAAGGCATTTCAAGTCCTCTAAAAAATGAGCAAAAAAAATTTGGTTGTAATTTTTTATATGTGGTTCTAAATAATTTAAATTCATTAGATTCAATCCAAATTATTTCATATTTTCCATAATACATTAAAAAGGACATCATGTACAAACATTATAATACAAAAATTGACACAAAAAACAAAAAAAACCAATAATTATTTACATGTCATATGGTTCCATTATTGTGGTTACACATAACTCAAATAACTTGAAAGATTGCATGTTTTAAAAAACCATATGATTACCTATTTTAGGGTGTCAACAAGGTAAAGTAAACAAAAAAATAATTCACCCAAAATCCATTAAAAGAATGGAACAATTTTTTATATGGACAAAAGAAAGTAGATTCAAAATACTTTGAAGTAGAAATATAAAACCATAGGGCCTTGCATTTAGTTTATGGGAAGTTGGATACAAAGTTTGAACAACTTTAGTGTCATAAAAGTAGGTTGAAAGTATGTTTGAAATTAATTGGGTCAAAATTATGTTCAAACCTACTAATTCATATTAATATTTTGATATATTATGATTATGACATTCATAATTTGATAATACATAAGTATTTTTTAGGGCTCCACTGAGTTGAATTTTTCTTTTAATCAATATTTCATTTCCATGTAACTCAATTTGTAAGAACATACAATTTGTGTAAGTAGAAATACTTTTTATAATTATACTTAATTATATTTTCAAGATGGGGTTTTCCAAAATTTTATACATAAAAGGAAATATTATCATCATGTTAATTATTGTTAAAAAAAAAACACTTTACTTTCAATATATTAAAAAAAATTCATGGTTACATGACAAGGAACAATGAACTGACTACTCTACCTTGTTTGCACCTTTTATGTAGCAAGAAAACCTCAATATGTGAAAATAACATTTGCTAAATACAATGTTTGCATTGCCATATGGCTATACATGAACTGAAAATGCTTAGAAAAATGTTTACATAAATATTCATAATGTTAACAAAAGGAATCATAACATGTATCTTTAAGAATTTTCATTATGCATTCTAAAGTAGCTCTAGGCCTCACAAATAAACAAGCAAGTTAAAAGTAAGTTATAATCTTCACATGCTATCAATATTTACTACTTTATTTCAATCATATGACCAAGTTGCCAAATATGAACAAATTTCTCTTTGGAACCTACTTTGAGTTGGATGAACATGATTTGACCTCATAACTATTTGTAAAGATCATGTGAAATCATGCATCCACCCAAATCAATTGATTGGACCTCTAGGCGTTAAATTTTTCAAATAAAATGTGTTAATCTATTTGCAGCCTTAAACGATGGGTTCCCAATCCAACATGAGAAAATATAAATAATCAATTGAAATGACCTAAAATAGCCCAAGAGGAAAAACTCTCACATAAACAATTAAAAAAAGTGGAAATCAAATAAAAATATTCCAAAAATATTTAGAATCCAACCTCATTATTGGAAGATGCGACTTCAAATACTTAAATAATAATTTGAAGGTCCAACATAATAATCAAATCAAATGATGTTAGTGTTTCCCAATAGAAAGTGGATATATTGGGTTTGCATGTCAAAAGTAGTCTACTTTCCTAATTAATAAAAAATTTAATTAGTAATGCATGAAAAAATTATTCATGTAAACTATCACAAAATGTCTTAGAATTTAGAACTTGTAGTGATTAAATCATGTTCAAAATTGGAATTGAATGAATCATCGCAAGATATTCACAAGGGATTTTTTAAATACAAACTTGTATTCCAAATAAACTATTTAAAGAAAATTATTGCATTAAAAAACTTTGGTGTTTTAATTTCAAGAAACCATGGTTTTTGAAATTGTAAAAAGTTATGCCATTTTCACATTGTCTCCATGGAGACACACAAAAATAATTAAACAGGGGAATAATCCTTTTTACATTAATCTAGTCCATGGGCCCAAATGAGTTCAAATGAATCAAAATCCATGTCAAAAGGTCAAATTTCTACAATTTTTGTTATGCCATTTTATTGGCATGTTAATCATGAAAAATGTTTAGTGATTAATATGGATGTTGATAAATCCAAATTGAATCATTGAATGTATCGATTTCAACTTTTGATTTGAACAAAGGATGTTTAACAATTTCATTCAATAACATTACTTTCACAAAGGACCCTTAAACTTTCACAATACAAACTTTTTAATGTTCATTTACTCTAAATAATAAATGATTAGTAAACACATTTTAAAAACACTCAAGACACCTTTTTTATTGTTTTTAAAATAAATTTAGGGTATGTTTCAAACACATGAATCATTTGCAACATGTAAATTTGGTGTAATGTATACCCTATCTAAAACATAATCAACATGTTTTAGAATGATTTGAAAGATGAATATGTGTGTGTGTGTGTGTGTGTATTTCTAAATGATTAACATAAAACATGTAATAAATTAAAATAACTATAAGTATTTTAATAACAAGTTGCAGAAATTTCATTCAAAAATTCAATTTTCTGGCAAAAACATTTTTCCGACAAAAGGACATCAAAAAGCTAGTAACCCTTAATTTAAAGTGAAACACATTGGTTTGAATTAACTATCATTTGGACCCCAAAATCAAATTAATGATGGGTCTACGTTGAATCACATTTTCACTTTAGGTTGAAATCAATGTGAATTATCTGGTTCTCAATTTTCTTTTAAAAACTTTTAATTAGATGACTTTCATTTGTTTTATTTTATTATTATTATTTTGGTTTGATAGGACTACGGTGATTTTATTTTTATTTTATTTTCTAAAACCTTCAATTTAAGAAATCTCCCAAAAAAATAAACATTTGGTCAAATTTAAAATTAATCAATTTCAATTCCATTTACATTGAACCCAAAAAACTTACTTTATATTACCCCTGGTTTATTAGTTTGGTATCAACCCAAGTTGCAAGTGGTGAGAAACAATTTTGGGAATAAAGATTTCAAGCAACCAATGGGAAGGCTCATCATGCACCCAAGGGGGCATTTTTTTTCCTTTTGGGTTTGGAGGGGTGGAGGGGTATGGGGTTAGATTTATTTTTTAATTGTTGCTACTACATATAACAATGTTGTTGTTTTTGGTCATTATTATTTTTGCCACATAGTAAAATAATCTCAAATACATTCATTTAATACAAGATGGGTTATTTGACAAATGTTACATGTGAAGCATGCGCTTTTGAATGAACTTATGTAATCATTAATGCAATAGGGTTTGATATAAATCCAGCCTTATTGTTAAAAATGAAAATGTTCATTACAAAATAATGTGTGGTTGAGCTTTGTGCATTAAAAAAAGGGTGGCATTCTCTCATGTTTTCGTATGCATATGGTCATCAAACATCATATTTTGAGTTTGAAATTGTTGAGTAAGGTTGTGAAGGGAATGGCTAGGATGGGATGACCTAAAAAAGGCATTAAATGGCCATGTGGTACATTGCAAGTGGTTGTGAAACAATGAGCTACATAAATTTGTTAGTATGGTTGGTTATTTTATGAAGAATATTGATGAGGATCAATTCTATCTATGCATGTAATGTCAACGGGGAGATGATGGAGGTTGATATGTTTGAGTTTGTGAAGTATGGAATTGTAGTAGTGAAGAATCATGTGTGCTTCACACACCATTATGTTTTGGAATGTGTAATGTAATGTTTTATAAACACAAGATGAAAAGGAAAATGAATTATTTTCTTGTTAGGGTTTTATTACAAATGATTTAAATGGCCAATTTTACCCTGTAGTTAGTTGGGTGGTTTTGTTTCTCAATGTTGAAATGAATTATCAAATATATGATTTTTTATGAAATGCATCGATGCTTCATATGTGGTTGATCTTTAAGACATATAACTGGCATATTTTTCAACTGCTTGTCCCAAAAGGAGTTAATCATTTCAACAAATAATACATAGGAACAGATTACAATAACTTGCATGTGCATGTGGCCAATAATTATGTTGAATCACAAAAGGGTGTCCACTTAACATCATGCCATTGCATGGAGATGACAAAAAAAAAGGTCCATGCATTTTTAAGGACATGTTGGTTAAATGCATGCATATTTTGTAAAAACCATGTTAAATAGTACCTAATAAAACTATTGTTTCATGTGAATCTTGCTTCACGGTGGAACAAAAACACATATTTTAGGTTTTATCCAAATTTTTAAAAAAATAAAATGAAACATGTTATAAAATAAAATATAACCTTGGAACACATCCCACAACTAAATAATACATATCAAAATAAATATTTACGATACATTTGTACCCATATTCATGGAATGGGTTATTAGTGTAAGAGGAAATTACGAAGGAACAATCAATAAAAATAATATTGATAGCTAATGAGACAAAACAACATGTAATAAAAAAGTCAAAATTTTCCCTTTGGGGCTAGGAATTGAGTTTTTGGTTTTTTTTTTGGGAGAGGGGGATGAGTGAATTGGCAACCACTTGATTCTAGTTCACCACCCAACACCACAACAATTTATCCCATAAGACAATTAAAATTGAAGTGTGACAACCTAAGAAACAAGGCTTGATTCTTGCATTTAAAAAAAAAATTGGAGCTCTATACGACTATAGAACCTATATTTGTTTTAAAAGGGACAACAACCCAATCCAAGTCTAGGTTTTAATCTTACCAAAAAAGTGGTTGCACAATTTGAATCTAAATCCAATATCAACAAAAATTTGTTCACCTTTAGTCCAAATACCCAAAACCTAACCTAAAACCTAGACTTAAACCCACCAACATGGGTTGAAACCATAACAAATAATTTTCCTTTCCTCTATTTCATTCATTTTGCATAAGTGAGTTGGTCAATCTCTTATTTGGTCAAAGCAACATGACATATACAAAATCCTTGCAATTCTAGGTCCATATTCAAGTCTCATATCATAATTACAAGCTCTTGAAATAGTGATTTTTAATGTAAAAATGTTATATTCAATAGATATCCATAATATGGGATGCATGTTCAAGTCAATAGGAAATGTTATTTTCTTACATTTTATAACACATGTTATTTTACTTTCATTGCCCTATAACATATTCATTGAAACAAAATTGCTTATGTTTAACCTTATTCACTTAGATGCGTATAATCTTTCCAATTTTCAATCACCTACTATTGAACATAAAACTTTGGGCAATGGTATTCATATTTTATTATTTGCCACATGTATACACAAAATGGGACCATGTCTATATAATGTTGTATTACAATAAACACAAATTTTGATATAGGACATAATAAAAAACGGTTATTGAACTAAAAATCCCATTAATATAATAATAAAACCTTGAAAGCAAATAAAGAACTCATGTTAGACATAAAGGTCTTTTTTTAGGGTTGCTAAAACTACATTATCCTCACCTTTAATATGCAACAATAAATCTTATTAATTAATAAACACATCATGAATCATCAAAGTATTTTTACGCGGAATGTGTTCTTCCATTGATTATCAAAGCATATTAAAAACATAAATGTTAAATCCACATATGAAAAAAATTGTTGTTATTAATAAAAATTGACAACCATTCAAGTATATTAACATGAACTTGCCTTACCTTACATTTTTCCATTGAGAAATTATAGAACCTTTGACATGATTATAAGTGATTGCCAACATGTACAATTTTATTAATGAAAAGATGAAATTTATAACAATTACAATGCTCCTTTGTTATAAGAAAAAAATTATTATTTATTCTTCAACAATAATCACACCTTTTTCATGGCCAAAGAACGAATATAATGAACAAATGTTTCCATACTACCTAGGGTCTAACATCAATGAAAACATATTTGCACTTTTCTTTCCTCGTATTTCATTAGAAATGAAAGGAATTAATCAAGGACAAAAACATATTTATTTTTTGATGTTGATAGCCAATAATCCCAATTTCCCAATCATCTTCCATTAAGTTTTTAACAAAAAGGTGGATAAATTTTTCTTTTTTTATGTTTAAGGTTCATTGTTATGGCAAAATGTAATGCATCATTTAACAACTAATGGCCATGATATTAGTTCAATACACAAGCTATCACAAAAAAAAAATGCAATCCATACTGATTTTAAAAATATGTTACTTTGAAGGAGATGATATGCGTCTAATAACTTTCATTTTAATATACCTACATATATTATACATTAATTATTTCTCAAAATTGGAAGCCTCTTGAAACATAATGATTCTATTTATAAACATGCAAAGAAGAAAAAACCCCAACAAAACAACAAATAGATCAAACAAGCAAAAAAATTTAAAATGCAACATCTAACGAAATATGCACACACACATAAACAAGAACAAAACACACATAGAAAACAAACGAAGAAACATATAACAAGTAGTTCAAACATACAAAAGGAATAACAAAAAAACAAAAACAAAGGCAAATGACTTACCAATTTGGAGCACTAGTCAGAATTTGAAGTCCAAAACCTAAAAACACCTTGCACCTGTATATAAACAAGAGGGAGGTAAATACCATTAAAACATAGGAAAATGTAAGCAATAAAGGACCAAAGAACGATGAATAGAAAGTGCATATTTCAAAATGATTTGAAAAGTAATAACAACAAACCAAAAACATGAGTAACAAAATGAAAGTGTGAACAATAAGGTAAAAACACAAATGGTAATATGTGACTTTTAATAATAGAATAAAATTGCAAAATATAGGATGAAAATGCTAGCAATAGGAGGAAAACATAAATCACAAGAGGAAATCAATATTAGCAAGATGAAAACATGAATAGAAAGTCGAAAATGTTAGCAAAAGGAGAAGATGAATCACAAGAAAGGAATGTTAATAGTAAAAATATATATAAATAACAAAAAGAAAACATAAACAATAAGAAAAGATCACCACCAGTAGGAAGTTATATGAACAATATGAGGAAAACATGAACAACAAAAGGAAAAAAACAAACAAAAGTGGAAATTACAAATAGTAGGAGAAAAATGCTAACAATAAGAAACAAGCACAAAAAGCAAGAGAAAAACACAAACAATGAAATGTGAATGTAAAATGTTACACAAAAACACAAATCATAAATTTAATAGGAGAATATTGCAAACAACTAAAAATGGAAAAGAACACAAAAATACAAAAAAATGTGAATTGTAAAAATAAAACATGAACAACACAAAGAAATAAAAGAATGCAAGACAGAAAAAAAGAGTGCAAGTACGAGGAATTATGAATAAAATGCAAACAATAAAAACATAATGAATCACAAACAAAATACAGAAAAAAACATAGAGTGGAGGCCAGCTCCCTTTTATTATCACAGCGATGTTACTTTTCACAAAATTTACATTTAATGTTAATTAACATATGCCTTAGACCCTAACTTGAAATTATTATAAACCTTAAAACCATGCTTGTCATGCACCTTAGACCCCTATTAGCCTTAAGAACCAAACATGGGGATAATTATTTATTTAAATCGAGTTTTAAGGTTAAGGTGGATATCATGCCAACAAGTTCTCAAGGTGTCCATTGTCTTTTGTTTAAAAAATTGACAATTTTATCAACTTGAAAATTCTCAACATAGGTGATAACCTTCAAAGTTCACTATGAAATCCTACTTAAATTAACCCTTGGCAAGGATCACCCGGATTTGATACCCATCTGACATTGGTTATTAGTTATTAATTGCCAAAGTGGGTACCCACACAACATTGTTTACAACTCAATTGTAGATGAACCACACACACACACACACACACACACACACATAGTTACCTTGTTACCTTGATAACATATCTTGTAAACCCTCTTGCTACCACCTCACACTATTTGAGTAAATGGGTGAATATCTATGTAATTAGGTAGATAATGTAAGTGGTTACTATGTAAGTAGCTAAGTGCATAAGAGACTTGTTGCCTACTAGGTAGGTGGATAAATATGGATGGATGGTTAGTACATAGATATAACCACTATAAGAATACAATAAAAAAAAATGTTTTCCATCAATTTATCATCCATCCTTCATGGTGTATTAACTCTATAAGTTGGTAGCAGCATTTTCCTTTTGGGCCTTTCCTATTTTTTCAAACTGAGAAATATTACGACTTGAACACATACAAAGGATTTTTGTGAAAATATTGGCCTTAAAAAAAAATCTGCCAGATTTTGAAATTGAAACTTCAAATTTCCAGATCTCCAGAACAACCAGCTTCCAGCAGGTAGCAAAAAATATAGAAAGATTCTAAAATTTGTATATATATTATCTATCATATATTGTCTATAGCCAAATTTGGCTAAATCTTCTTGTGAATAATTGACAATTTGGCTAAATTCAGAAATGGGGAAAAAAATAAAAAATGAAAAGGGAGACCAAAAGAAAACCTTGTTTGGTTGGTTCAATCTGACCTAATAAATGACCACATCTGGTTGCATGTCATCAATCCACAGTCCCCCAAAGAAAGGTCTTAATTTAATGAATTGAATGAATGAATGAATCATGATCTAGTCAATTAAGGTGTCCCCTCCACACACACACCCTTTCCCTTTAAGTATGGCAGATCATTACCAAATCTGCAGTGCAACAAACACATCCCTAAACCCTACCTCACAACTACATTGATTTATAAGATCCAACTTGTAAGTAGGTAATGAAGTAGGTAGGTATTTTTAATACCAAAAGAACCGCAATCCAAGTCGATAGGTAGGTAGGTAAGTAAATAAATAAATATGTTTAAGACTAAAAAAAAATGGTCACCCAAGTTGATAGGTAGGTAGATAAGTAAGTATGTATCTTTAAAATCAAAAAATTGTGAACCAAATTGATGGGTAGGTCGATAAGTAAGTACGTATCCTTAGATCAAAATATTGTGATCTAAGTTGATAGGTAGGTAGGTAAGTAAGTATGTATCTTTAAGATCAAAAAATTGTGAACCAAATTGATGGGTAGGTTGATAAGTAAGTAGGTATCCTTAGATCAAAATATTGTGATCCAACTTGATAAGTAGGTAGGTAAGTAAGTAGGTATTCTTAAGATCAAAATATCGTGAACCAAATTCATGGGTAGTTTGAGAAGTAAGTAGGTATCCTTAAGATCAAAATATCGTGATCCAAGTTGATAGGTAGGTAGGTAAATAAGTCAATACATATTCTTAAGACCAAAGAACTATTATGGTTTTCCATTTGCATTTTTTTTGGGGGGGTTGATTTTCAAATGTAGCCTTTAGACTTCCTTCTCTTATACATAATAATATGACTACGGTTCAATAGGGTAACTTTATATGTGTTATGAACGTAGAATACAAGTAATACACGTATAATACGATTATACCATCCTATTGTGTATGTATTTATGAACGTATTATACAAACGTGACGACGTGAGCTCGCACGAACGCACGCTCGCACGATAGCGCACTCCTTTTGTTTCCTCCCGTGTCCATCGCTGTTGCTGTGAGGCGGGAGAGATGGTTGGCACTTGTTTGTTTGCATGTCGCCCCACTCGTGGGCTTGTTTGTTAGTAGCACCAGGAGGCAACAAAGGAGGAGAAGAAAGGACATTATTTCGTAAGCAAGCTAGTTTTAGAATGCAAAGGATCAGTTCATTAAATGAGGGGGAAGCAGGAAGGCAAGCAAGTGAGAACTTAGAAGCCGTTTGCGGCTTTTCTCTTATCCCAATGTACAGGAATAAATAGGTACTTACTTAGTTTGGTGATGATACCTACTCCAAGGAGTGCAAGTTTCAAGGCGCTGATGTCGCTTTGGGTTTTTTTCACTCCGA
>Ga0209208_10013637_pt1 | contig 10116 bp, 10 predicted proteins | sample S1TSphfallax_3_FD_187694 | JGI IMG/M metagenome (GOLD analysis project Ga0209208, IMG submission 187694) | Host-associated microbial communities from peat moss isolated from Minnesota, USA - S1T2_Fd - Sphagnum fallax MG (SPAdes) (version 2) | ecosystem: Host-associated > Plants > Peat moss >... | reverse complement strand
AATTGGGCACATTGTGAACATAACAAAATGGTTTATGGGTCATCAACTTGATTTCATCACAATACCAAACAATGGGACATTTTGTGACCAAATATGAAAATATCCACAATTACACATTTTAATACAACCTAACCTTGGCTAAAAACTTAATCAATATGTCTAGGTTAATTAAATGTTAACCATGACCTATTTAGTGATCAAATTTAAATGGTAACCTTGTTCCATGCTTAGCCATTAACCGCACCAATCATGGCCCTAAGCTCATTGGGGCAATGAAGGCACGCATGGGAAGGCACATAACCTTTCATTCGACATGAAAATGTGTGTTCACCCCCAAGTTGTAGCCAAATGGCACACCTTGGTAATCCCCTAACTTTAAAATCATGTGGCAACACAACTAACATATTAATTAAAAGACCATAAACTTGACAACGAAAATCCCATTTCAGGGGAAAACTATTAAGTAGAAAAAATAAACAACAAAACATGGAAAAAAAACTAAGAAAGAACTATCCATTGGAAGGTAGTCCTATTTAAATAAGAAATTTAAAAACATTTTTGAAAATGCATTCCTTTGAAAAAATCAAAATTGGAAATGGAGGGTTGGATGGTAGTTACTTTCTAATATTTAGACCATAACTTTGTCACATAAAATACATCACCAATGGGTTGCCTTCATCCTTTGTAGTTGTTTATTTTATTAGCTACCTTCTTGTTATAATTATCTTCTTGTTATAGCTACCTTTTTATTACATTCACTTTCATGTTGCATCTACTTTCCTATTGTAACTATTGTTTAATGATTGATTTCCACCAAACATTTTTAAAAATGAATGATGAAAAATAAATTTAACTAAACTAATAATTATAATATTTTATATTAAACTAATACCAACTACTTTCATTGCATCCAAAAAATGAAGGCAAAACTAAATAACAATAAAAGATGTGACACAACCTTCTATTTGCCATTCCATTTCTTCTTGACACAAGTACAATCTTCCTTTTCCTTTTATTTTTTATGTCTCTATTTTAAATCTCAGAGGAAACAACATACATTACAAGAGAATAAGAATACCATGAACATGAGGAAAGGTTAAGGAATATAAGCAAAAACCCACAAAGTCCCACCACACAAGCCACACACACCTCATCCCTTCCTACATTTGAAGCCCCTATACAAATCTTCACCACATTTCTTAAGTAATTAACAAATTCATGCCAATCGTTTTAAATATTAACTACCCAAGTAACTTCATCCTTTAATAACTAGGGAATGGCAAGTAAGTACCTACCACTAATAATTAGATCATTACTAATTTGCCCATTAAACTAACTAGATTAGGATATTTACCTTCTAACTTGAGTAGTTTCTTTTGTTCCAAAATTAATTTTTGATTATTCTAGCATGAAAGTAATTTACCAACAATATTATCGTTAGGAAACCACTAGAAGAAAAACTGAAATCTATTACTCGCTTTATAACTATATTTTCAATCATAAAGGATAGATATGATTAAAGGCCCTTTAGTTGTAACGGATGAGTTGCAAAGGACAAGTAGTTGTTTATGTTATAACATGGCACATTCCATCCACTAGCCATATAGGACAATGACGAAGTCATATAGGACATCTACTTGCCACATGTGAATGACAACACCACATGGAATTGATGACATGGATCCCCGTGGCATGGGCCCCACCTACTAATAATCCTATGTGTCAAAAGGGCCTAAATGACTACAATATGACTAGTATCATCAATTTGTAGTTGACATGTGTCCATAAGGTGAATTGTCCATGTGTAACCTTATTATTTGTCCACATGGCATTATTATACTTGTTGAGATAAAAGGTGATGATAAGATTGTAGTCATACCTTAGTGATATTATAGTTTTTTTTGTTAATAATAAAAGAGTTCCATTGTGACACATGGCGTCCATGGATAGGGCCACATGGCAACACATGTTTTGACCACATGGCATGAAAGCCTTTTGACATAGAACAACATTTTATTCTGATGTGTGAAGGATCGGCCAATGTTGTAATCATTTATGAGTAGTAACATAAAGGTAATTTTATATGATTGTGTCATATTTTAATCATTGAATGATCATTTATAAATCACTTTATTTGACTCTGGATCAAATGTACATAATTTTAGTAATAAAACAATTATTGATTAATGTTTCAAAGTGCCAAAAGACCAATAAGACTTGTGAATAGTAAAATTATAGTCATTGTTTACATTCTAATTGTCTTTAAAATAACTATCGTTGATAATCATACATGTTACTAGTCATTTAGAAGTTGTTGATCACTAATCATTAAGTCATAGGTGGGAAAGTTCTTACTTATAATGACATTACTTTATGGTCAATCAACTAATGATTCAGTAAGTGCACATAATAGTCCAAAAAAAAACCAAAAATTATGTTGATAATAACAAAGTTCCATTACAAGTTCAAAACAAAAAACAAATTCAAGTTTGATGTTTGGTAATGAAACAAGGAATGAAACATTGAAAATTCATGGTTGTCATTCAAAAAGTCCATCAACTTGCAACTTTCACATACTTCCAATTCCACAAGCAGCAAGTGCCTACCAAATCCCCTTCCAAAACTTGGTCATTAGCTTCATGCGAACGCATAAGTGGAATATCAACCACATGCACAACCCCAACATCTACCTTGAACCCAAACTCTAGATTATTTGAGCCATGGAACTTGTCCACCCCCCAATGACCACTAATTTTGTTGCTTGCGACCTTTTGTCAAGGGTTTTTTAGCAACACCATAGCCTGCCCAATAGCAAACTGCAATAACATCCAACAAGTTAATACATTAACTTTCCAATTATGGTTTGGATGCAACTAGCTCTTATATATAAAAACACTTAGAAACCTATATATGAAAACCATAATCAAAACATGGGTAAAACACCAAAAGCAATTCAAATGGATGTGCTTTTCATAGGAATTTTTTGTTTTTTCTTGTTGTTTCCCACATGTGCGCACCTTGCCCCTTAGCTCCTTCCCAACTAATTGTTGTTACAAGATCAAATCCAATACATGTTAAAATTATTGTTAACCCAATGACACCTCCATAGTAACCACTTGGAAAAAAAAGACTAAACAACACACCAAAATACCCAACTTATTTGAACCACAATGGATTTTGATGGAATTTGTGCTTAAATAATTTCTTTGTTGGGGTTGATTTGGCCTTCAAAACAACCCAATCCTCACCTTTAGCGCTTTAAAATGGTGGTGGACACTTTTGTGGTGTTGCCTCAATCATCGTCTTCTTTAACGGTGCTACTATGGTCTTCTCTTTAGATGAGCAAACTCCACCCATGCATTTAATGGATATTTTGCCTAGGGACAAGGATTTTGATCTTTCATTACCGCTCCCCACTCCTCCATGTATGTTCATTGGAGCAACATCAACATTCAAGGTTGTGGTTTCTTTTGGAAACATAAAAGGTGATTGTGGCTCATGCTCAGAAACAACATTTAGTTTCATCAAAATCAGATCCTTCTATGCTCCTAGGAACTCAAAAAACATGTTCTTGATGTCAACTAGTGCCTGAATGTGAGCATGTTGACCAGCCAACATAAGAAAATTTGGAATCCAATTAATTTTGCTTAATCTCTATAGTTGTCATTCGAGTTGACATTTTTGCAAACAATGTTTGTTGCAAGCAATCCACACATTTTTGTTAAAATTTAGGTCATGTTGATTACTTGGCAAATTTACATTATGAACTTATACTTCATTCATTAAGTCCAACAATGCATTGGAAAAAATGTGTCTAAAATCCAAATGTCGTATAAAAACAGCAATCCATAAACATCCATTGGAAGCAAAAGCAATGGATGTTGTTGAATAGGTTTTTTATGTATCTGATGGCTTAAAAGACAATGTAAATGAAGGCTACAACTATGGTGGTGGAGATGCTCCTATTAATACCGATGGGAAGCAACCTTTGGGAGATATGTCTTTTGAGGATGGAGCCTAAGACCATAGTTTTGATCTAGTGGCTTTGGAGGATGCAACGAAATAATTGTATGCAAGTTCAAAATGTACAAAATTAGCAACTATACACTCTTTCTTATGAATTTGTGCACAATGCATGGAGTTAGTAAGAAGTTTGTAGATGAATTATTTGCACTTTTAGGGCATCATTTACTTCTTGAGCCCAACATTTTGCTAGCCAACTATTATGTTGCAAGGATATTGACTCATAAATTTGGTTTAAATTACAATATCATTCATGCATGTCCCAAAGGGTGTGATTTGTTTCAAGGGGAACATAAGGATGTTGAAAGTTGTCCAAAGTGTGGAGGGCATCGTTACAAAGAAGGGGTAAACAAGGTGTTGCCCATGAAGGTGTTTAATCATTTTCCTATAATTCTTAGACTTTAACGAATGTTTAGGACCCATGCAATGTTAGAATTAATGTTGTGGCATTTAGAAAATACTAGTCAAGATAGCCTTGTGAGACATTCATGTGACTCTAAGGCATGGAAACATATCATGAGAAATATCCCACTTTTGCAACATGACCAAAGAATGTGCCTTGTTGCAAATGGTGTCAACCCATTTAAGTTGACTTGGTCCAATTGGTCCACATGGCTAGTGATGTTGTTGAATTACAATTTACCTCTTTGGTTGACCACTAATAAATTTTTTATTATGTTTGGATTATTGATTATAGGGAAGGAATCTGTGACTGGGGAGAACTTTGATGTTTATTTGCACCCATTAGTTGATGAACTTCAAGAATTATGGGTATATGATGTGCAAAAACCCTTAGGTTATAGGTCTTTTACTTTGAGAGGTGTATTGCTTTGGACAATACATGATTTTCTTGGGTATGGTATAATTGCAAGGGTTGAACACCAAGGGTTTGCTGCATGCCTTATATGCGGACCAAAATTGAGGGGTGAACATTCTATGGAGTTAGGAAACAAACATACATTGGAATACAAAGGTGGTTGCTTAATGGGCACCAACACCCTCATACATTAGCAAGGATGAAAAAGTTTATTCCAATGGGCAGTTGGAAACACGAAAAAGAGCTACAATTGTTGGTGTAGAAAAACAATTGGCATAAGTTGCGCAATACTAATATTGGCTAAGGTTAGGTGGAAGAGATGGTGGAATTGGGGACCCCTCTAAGGAACATGGTTTGAAGCATTGGAATGTGTTGTATGATTTACCATATTAACATGTATGCATGAGAAACCACATAATTTGTTTTAGTCTGGGAATGTTGTTTGTGTTTGGAATCCAGTGTGTAGATCAAATAGTTGGAATACATGTGGAATTTTGGGTTGGGCCAATTTCTTAATACCCATTTGTGATAGTTGAGTTGCTGCAAGTCACTATGTGATTATTGTAATTCATAAACACATATTAATCTTTAGTTATATTAGTTATCACTACGATAACCATAGACAAGTAAATTTCTAGTTAATTGTTTTACAAATGTGGGACATATAAGTCTTAAATAAGTGAATTATATATTTGTTCATGATCTTGTGAAACATGTGGCTGTTGCTAATTATAAAGCCTTCAAATGTTTATACTTGATTTGGATGTACATATGGAAACCATTTCTAATTATTTTTTCTACAAATGTGGCATATACAAGTCATAAATAAGTGAATTTTTTTATTTGTTCATGGACTTGTGAAGTATGTGGCAATTGTTGGTCATAAAGTCCTCAAATGCTTATATTTGATTTGGATATACATATGCCAACCAAACACTCATACAAAAGTGAATCTATAGTTGTTCGAAATGACATTATGATAGAACTTTGTATATCATAGGGAAGTATTCAACTATCATTTGCTTAAAGTTCATGGTTTTTATATGAAACCCTAAACCAATGCCTAATGTGTTGGGTAATGTTTAAACCTACCTTGGCAAATTGATGTCAACTCTGTGAGGGGAGTAATCTACAATTGTTTTAAAATGTTGCACATGTTTGTGATTGGTAAATGAGCTTTTGATTTGATTCACATTGGATGTAATGCATTGTGAACAAAAATTTACAAAAAATATTTTGAAAATAGTGATAGGAGAAAAGCGCAGTGTGAAAGTTAGGCATGATTTGCAACATAGAGGTATTAGATTGCATTTGTGGTTGACAACAAACCCTCAAAAAGACAAGAAGATGTTAAAACCAATACCTCCATATGTTTTGACAACAGTTGAATTTGAGACTTTTTCAACAACCATTGAAAATTTGAAAACACCATCAAGACATGTTTCAATAATGGGGAAGTACATTAAGAATTTTTTTTTGGTGGGCTCAAGTCACGTGACTATCATATTTTAATGCAATAATTTTTACCACTAGTTTTAAAAGAACTTCTAGCTCTAGGACTTTGGATGGTAGTGATGAGAGTTTCAAAAGTATTTAAGAATATATGCAATAAGATGTGGAATCCTTTTGAAATTGATTCACTTCGAATAAATGTTGGTGGAAATGCATTTCCCATCTTCCTTCTTTGACATTATGACGCACTTGTTATATCACATAGTGGATGAATTAGATTTGTGTGGACCGGTCTCCACTAGATGGATATATCCAATGGAAAGATACATGAAAACCTTGAAAACCTATGTACATAATAATATGGTTAGGCCTGAAGGGTCAATGGTTGAAGGATATATTCGAAATGAATGCCTTGGATTCATAATTGAATACTTGCAAAGATTTTAGGTTGTGTAGCGACAAATATGGGATGTAGATGAAGAAGAAGGAGATGCTATAAAAGTGCTTGAAGGTGTGGTGCCAAAATTTTGATGAGTCCTAGTTTATGAGATCTTGCCCACCAATATGTATTAAACAACATATCCATCATGTCACCTTGGCTCGAGTAAGTACTGTAGGCAATTACACATTTGTTTTAATGTGTATAGTAAGGTCATTTTTGTCAAGTTGTCATTCTTTGTATGTTTTTCGATAATTGTCCTATTTCACTTGAAATACTAAATTGGTTTTCTACAATTTTTAACATGTGCAGGAAGTGGAAGTTAGAGTAGGCATCCAACCCTAACACATCTCCTTTCATGGAATGGGTGAAAAATGTTGTGCATGGGCAACCTATGGACTTAAGCAACCCTGAAGATATAAATATGGTGCTATTATGTAGTAAACTAGGTCAAACAACAATTTGATATATTTGGATGAAAGCATATTGGAACCATTTCGAGGTGGAGGATTCAAGAAGTTATTCATTGCAAACATTTGATAGTGGGGTTGCATATGTGTTTGATATGCCAACTACTAATGTCTTCAAGATTTCTGTGAATTATGTTGGAATACTCAAAAACATATTCAAACTTGATTACGGTTTAATGCATAACCATGTGATCATCTTTAGGTGCGAATGGATCAAATGAGAAAACAACTGAGGTAACCTTCCTATGTACGAAATGATGGTGGATTCCTCACAACTAATTTTGGTCACAAGTTGGCATTGATGCTTGAGCCTTTCATATTTCCCTCTCAAGAAACTTGGGTGTTCATCTCTAATGACATTAAAAAGCCAAGTTGGAAAGTTGTGTTGTGGAAGAAAGCTCGATCAAGGAGAGAGGTGGTAGACATTGAAGATGTGTTCATCACAACAAACATGGAAACATGTGGATTAAGTGCTCCAATAACATTACATGCACCTCCAAGTATTGTCATTGATTGGAGCCATAAAGTTGTTTGACAAAAATAATATTTTAGCATTAGCCAGATTTTAGGGTTGTTTTGCATGTAAGTTGTTTTTTCATTTTGAAATTTTGTATAAAGGGGTTCATATTTTGAATCCTTGGCACATGCCATAATTCTTGATTGCTTTTTTTTTCTTACATGTCTCCACATTTCGGAAACATCATCAAACCAATTGTAAGGTTTGAATTTGATTAGTTCAATTCATGATCTTGTGGTCAATTGTGCACCATGATTTTTCATCTAAGGCAAAAACACAAAAAAAACCTAGTCATGTGAAGACATCTTGTCATAATGTTACATTTCTTGTACATGGTGGCCATCCATGTCATTACACGTCCTTGTGTAGTCATTGTAGGTGATTAATGTAATTAAGGATGTCCACACCAAGATTAATTAATCATTTTGCAATTGTTTCTATGTGTTTATTATTGTTTTTATCTAATCATCACAAGTAAATCTTTCCTAATAATATCCAAGTTATTAATGAAGAAGTAATCCACATTATTATATATCAGTTATAAAATAGTCAAAAAAGGTGTCAAGTTGTCCATTTTGATGTCATTTTTGAATCATAAAATAGTAAATATATAATGTCCACTTGTAAAATCACAAGTTGGGACCCACCCAGACATGCAATAAAAAATGTTGTTTTTAAATACTTCCCAATAAATGCCTATTCATCAATATATAATTTCCATGCCATTCATACAACTCATTTTATAATAATAATGAAGATGTATTTTTTAATAACAATAATAAATGACATGTGACCCATCCACATCAGCTTGTTATTTTCCAAAGTACCAATTTACATTTGAACAGATGAAAAATGGTGGACAAAAATGTAATGAAATATGTTATATTAGATTATTTTCATCCATTGGTCATATGAATGATCACATTATGACTATAGTGACTGATATAGTTATTAAAAACATTAATCATTTGTTTCCTTGGTTGCATTGGACATATTTTCTTCTAGTGAACATTTTCATTCCAAAATTAATCTTTGATTATTTTTCCTTGCGATGATAATTATTGTTAATTAACATTAACATCCAATAAGTGCAACCCAATAAACACAAATGTAAATGCACAAATCATGCAAGACAAATATTCATTTTTGTGATTTTAACACAAGAATACTAATAGGAATTCAAATTCTTTAAGTTTGTTGATGGTGTGGCATTCTTCCACTTGTGAAGTATAGTACTAGAGATTCACTAGCACAATTTTGATTTACTCAATGTTTGACGCAATAATGATGGCCAAACACCACCCTATTCATTTGAAAAATCCTCCAAAACTTTTTTGTCACCAAATGGTTTGAAATTTTCCACATGGGTATTGCTCTTCCTTAGGAACACATTGGTGTAGATGGCTTATGATTTTGCCCTTGCACAAATGAGATTTGAATTCCTAAAGATTAAATGGAAATTAATTCCAAAATGAAAAATTAACCTCTAGCTTTCAAAACTTCTACATATTTGACACATGCATATCCCTTTTCTCCAAAAACCCAATGGTGTAGATGGCACCCCATTCTACTATCATATGCAAAAGATACGGGTAGTTGAAAAAATGCCAATTAATTTGAAAATGAAAAAAAATGAAAAAAACCCCATGTTTGATTATTAACCTATTGTTTAGTGACTAGCTTAGGTTAAAAATAAAATAAATGGAAAAATAAAAATTGGACGAAAAATCCCACATGATAGAAATCTCAACTACATCCAAATGAATGAATTTTTTTCACATGGGTGAAAGTTAAAATTAAAAGAAAATTTTAAAAAAAGAAACTTAAAAAATCTGGAAAAACTAGAAATTAAAATTAATCATGTGTCCAGTTTGGATCGATGTAGGTTAGGTTTGGAAAAACCTTCAAAACATGAAATATATAAAGGAATGCCTGGATGGGACCTCCCATACCCTCTTATCCCAAACTTGGTGTAAAATCACCCAAACCTCCCAAAATTACCAAACTGACTTGGCTCAGTCCAAGCCTTGACTGAGTTGGAGTTCAGTGGTGATGGCGATGGTGGTGTGGAGCTCCAAGCTCCAACTCGCCTGCTTCCCTTGCCTTTGGCAGTATATATAACAAGTAAGAATTGTTGTTCCGACATTTGCACGACGACGATACAAAGAGTGCAGACCTTCTACCACTACAAAGTTAACTACTTTAACTATTTTTTTTCATCTTCGGGTCGTGACAACCTCTAAGTTAACTATTTTTTTTCATCTTCGGGTTGTGACAACCTCTAAGTTAACTATTTTTTTTCATCCTCGGGTTGTGACAACCTCTAAGTTAACTATTTTTTTTCATCCTCAGGTTGTGACAACCTCTAAGTTAACTATTTTTTTTCATCCTCGGGTTG
>Ga0209208_10013636_pt1 | contig 10117 bp, 6 predicted proteins | sample S1TSphfallax_3_FD_187694 | JGI IMG/M metagenome (GOLD analysis project Ga0209208, IMG submission 187694) | Host-associated microbial communities from peat moss isolated from Minnesota, USA - S1T2_Fd - Sphagnum fallax MG (SPAdes) (version 2) | ecosystem: Host-associated > Plants > Peat moss >... | reverse complement strand
AACCACTAATCAATAATTATTAATTAATAGTAGATAATTAATAATTAACAATTCCTAGGAAATAACCAATTATTAATCATTGATATTATTTATTTAATTATTTATTCATAATTTATAGTAATTCATCAATCATTTTAAATTATTTTTATTAATTACCTATAGGTAGCCTATCCTTTTAACTAGGTTAATAGCCTAGGTCACCTAAACCTAGCTACTAGGGTTTAGGCTTAGGCTACCTACCTGATATGCCTAGGCTAGGTCTATTAATAGGTTAGGAGGTACCTACATAGCCTTTAAATTAACATAGGCATAGGTAATTTATTAGGTAGGTATAAACATAGTCTTAATAGGTACCTACAAGGCCTAGTAGACTATAACCTACATGTTACTTAGGTACATGCATTTATTAATAGGTACCTCATATCTGCTTAGCCTACACTACCTACAATGTACCTATTTATGTAAGTACTGTAAAACAATTCATGAAAGTTAATTACAATATGTTGGTCCAAAATCATGTTCATTACAAATATGTTGTTTGAGAAAATCATCTTATGGGTGGTGGTGTAATAGTTAAGGACTTGACTCCTCAATGTGGAGGTGAGGAGTTCAAGTCCCCACATTTTCAACCTAGGTTACCTTGGCTATTTAGGTGACATAATGAGGTAGAAGGGTTGTAAAAGCTACTAAACCACCTAGCCTAGGTTACTTGGCCTAACTTAAGGGGCTTGGTGTACCTTAAGTGGCTTGGTTTAACCTAGGTGGCTAAGTTAGGTGGCTTAATTTAAGCTTAGGACATAAGGTTGGTAGTTGAATAATAAATTATTTTTTTGGCATTATTAGGTTTATTAATTAGGTAGGTAGGTAGGTAGAGTAATTAATTAATATTTTCATATTAAATTTAAATAATATATATATTTGGCCTTTGCCCAAATTATAGTATTATCATGGTGGTTTAGTAAAAAAAACCAACCAAAAAGACCTAGTCAAAACAATCAAGTCTAACTTGACTTGTCCAAAATGACATTTTGGTCAAGTTGGACATGGGGGCAAAAAAACCATATGGGGGGTTTTTTTGACCAAAATTCATGGTTAAAAAAGCCGTGATTTCTTGTAGTGTAGTGTTGATAGATTCATCAATTACACATTTGCAAACAAATGGGATGCAATTGAAAAGTTTTGTGACATTAGACAAGACAAAAATTACAAAGGAAATATTTTCACTTATGACACTTGCAAGTAATGGGTTGCATGACTTTCATAATGTTTCATTTCTATGCATCTCCTCACCACATCCTATCTATTGGGGGAAACAATAGAATGGTTAATCCACCATTAAAGAACAACTTTCTTCAAATTTTCAGGTAAACAATCAGATCTTTTTTCTTTCTTGTAGTTTAACTATAATGCATCCTTCTTGTTATCAAGTAGAATCTTGCACTTTTTCGTTCTTTTGATGTTTCTTTTGTCTACACCAAGTAGTTAAAAAATTCTTCTACCACTATTAACAAATTGTGAAGATGCAAAAATGCATACAATATCTTTTGCCATGATGATTTATTCATGGCTTCGCTTTATGGTAGCAAGATAACTCAAATATGGTGGTAAAAAATTCCTCACCATTGGATGTGACAATGTTTTCTCGATTGCCAAATGCTTCACATTTTTTCCAAAATCTTGCATTTGATTAGTTATGAACAAGATCATCTTTTTGGTTGTATTTGCACTAACTATTTATTCTTGCCTAGTAGTAAGATGCACATCCAAACTAGTATTTGGGATGAAATCAGCTGCCATATAGCTTGGAACCATGCCTTCATAGCTTTTCATTGTTTGTATTTATGAATGCGATCTCTATTATCATGTTTCCTCTTCTCCAAGTACCATATTTTGAAAGGGTTGTTTTCTTCCTCCCCTCCTTCCTCTTCTCCCTCCTTTGACAATCTGGTTTTATTTGTTTGAAGCTTTAAAAGTCGTTTCCCCTTGGCACATTCCATGGCAATGTTCATTTTGAAAACCCTTGTAACTTGAATACCAACAAATATAATGACATCATAAATTTAACAACATGAAGAAGCTATTGAAAATTTGCCAATGTACCACATGAACCCTTGGAAAGTGCATCACATCTTAAGAATCAACTACATCAACAACAAAAAGATGTGAAAAATTTACTTTTATAAGTTTAGGTTCGTTGAGTTGCGCTTTCATAGTCACAAATGGAGGTCCATCGCGGCTTGATTGTGCACCCTTAAATGTTGTTGCATCACGCAGACTCATTTGTGTCCATAAAGGTATAGGATTGAACAACTCATGAGTAATATTCTCATGCAACTCCAAGATCGCATGTGATCTACACCAAATGGTTGTCTTCTCTTATCTGTTGGGAACATCTAAGTCTTCTTGTTGTGTATAAGAAACCAAGTGCGAAGGAATTTCTAGTGGTGTGAAAAATACCTCATACTCCAAATTGGAATATGACTTGTGCGATTCTCAGTACTCATCAACAATAGTAGTGTGTTTCAAAGTTTCTTAGATGGCATTAGAAACTTTGCGAATATGGTGCATGTCTGCACTTTTTTAATGACCTTGAGATGAATGTTCCATCATCACACAACAGTGAACACCAAAGTTGAATCTACATGTTTTCAATTCTTGGATTTAAACCCTAGAAACAACACATTCGCATTCAGACTAGTGCACACAAATTTGAGAAATTGTCCATGAATGCTATTGGTTAAATTTCACTACATTGATTTCAAGCAACAATTCCAAGGCAAAAAAAAATTAACAACTACAAGGCAAAAGAAAGTATTGCATCTTTAAACCCTAATTACAATTGTCTTGAACCTTAATCTTGGGTGTGGCTCCCATGAACCCTAGACCTAATGTATAAATTGCATAATCATCATGAGTTAAAGATGATTTTAGGGGTTGTCTAACTCCCCTACCCCTAGATATCTAATGCAAAATGCACATTCATAATTAACCCTTAAACCCTAAGTTATGGCTAAACTATAAACCATAGGCCTAATGCAAAGTGTAATTTAAATATGTAACCTAGGTAGTATGTAATAAGTAGGATAGGTACTAGTAAGTAGTAGGTAGGTAGGTTATAAGTTAAGCAAAAGGTATTTTATTTTGTGGATATGTCATAGTGTTCTTGTATTAATTGATTAATTAATTTGATATGTTAAAAAATTAATTAATTGGGTAAGCTAGGTAGTAGTAATAGTAGGTAGGTTACATTATAAATATTTTATTATGTGGATATATGAATTTATAATAATAATAATAATAATAATAAATTAAATAGGTTAGGTAATAGATAGTAGTTATGTAGCCTAGGTAATATGTAGTAAGTAAGATAGGTACTAAGTAGTTAAGTTAAGTAGTAAGTATTGTAGGATGATGTTTTTGTACGAGTCAAAAGATGTCATGATAGTGTTGTAATGTTTCCCTTTCATTAGAATTGTCCCATATCCTTTGTCTACAACTTCAAACTTGTAAAATATATATGTAGGTGAAAGAATGGACTATAATCATGACATGCACTATAAACATAATCGATGTGCCATTTGGGATGAGCCAATCAAAAGGCTTGTCCTTAACAAAATAAATAAGATCCTACCTACTTACTTAGCCTATGTTAGGTAGCCTATTTTACCCTAGCCTAGCCTATAATAAGTTGCCTATTATAGTTTAGCATAGGATAGATTATAATTAATTAATTATTATAATTATAATATTTAGTTATTGTAATTATAGTATATCTTTTTTGAACAAATGGAAAATTACCACGTGTTTTAAGTATTGCATCCTTAAACCTTAATTAGGGATGTGGCACCCTTGAACCTTAATATTTGTTGTGGCTTGGGCCATGAACCATAAACCTAATATACAAACTACATAGTCATCATGAATTATAGACTCTAAAGGGGTTGTCAACTCCCTTACACCCTAGAGATTTAATGCATAATGCACATTCATAACCCCTAAACCTTGGGTAACGGCTAGACTATAAACCATAGGCTTTTAATGCAAAGTGACAAAAATTCCTTTGGAATAATTTATAAATTTCATCATCATGTATATATATGATACTTTAAAGGTGGATTTCTCATAATGTCATGGTAACTTGCATAAACATTTTCTTTACATGTATCTATATAGAAATGGTAGAATTTTAAATGTAATTTTTTTTCTAAAAACAAAAGTTTACATGAAAGGAAATAATTAATTCTAACTAACACAAGTCAAAATATTTTTATTTTGAGAACATGGCTCATATATATGGTCCATGTATATGTAATATATATAACATGTGATCATATATGTGGGTAAAAATACAGTAAAAGGAACCACAGTGATTAAGGTTGAAGTCTTTACCATGGATTGCATTTTACACGTGTCCTACATGTATTGGTCTATTAAATATCAAAACTATATTTTAAATGTAATATTGGGATTGGATAATAATATTGAGACCAAACATGACTCGTATTATAATAAAAATTATATATTTTTGCATGAAGACCTAGATTATAATCAAATGTATAATTTTGTTTTAAACCATGATGACAAATTTTGAACTTTTTTTTACCATTAAAGACGTTTATAATCAAAATCAACATCTATTAAAAGGATTCAATACATTTGCATTTAAAAATATAAACATATGTGGCATTTCTTATGAAGTATATTAGAGCCCATAATAAATTTGAAAACATTTGATGAAGGTTTGAATAATAAAAAACACATTCAAATTTTAGAATCCTTAAAATGACCTTTTCAACAAATGTTGTGTATGACAAAGGATTCTAATAACATAGTGAAATGACTCCAAATTCATAGGAGTCCAATTTCATGAACACCACAATACAATTACAAATTATGGATAAATAATTCATTAAGTACAATTAATGGTGATTTTCCAAAGTAATGTAAGTGCAGTTTTAAGCACTATCAACAACCTCCTTGGTTCCTTTTACTGTGAATGTACCCATGCGTGTGTATATTATTAGAAATCACAAACATATATAGGGACAACATTCATGAACATTAAAATACATGATAAAATGGATCAATTTCCATAGTATTATGGACTCATATATTGAAACCAAATGCATTTTACTTTAAGTTTGCTTAATATATCACAAAGTGTGAACATAATTTATGTAAAGTTGAAATGACAAAACAATCCATTGTCTTTCAACAAATTTGCAATAATAAGGACTATAAAAAGGACATAAACAATGGTTACATTGACAAATAAGTGCTTATAACTAATCAACTTTCAATTAAATGATCTAAAAGTGTAGTATGTGTTATATTATTACCATGTGCATGATATTATCTATTTCATTTTTTATTTCATATTTTGAAAAAATAAAATTAGACATACCCGAACTTTTCTAAGTAGTGGTGATAGTTACAAGTGGCTCCTTGTATGTAGTTTACACCCTAGGCATATTAGGTAGGTAACCTAGTCTATTAAGTAGGTCTAGGCTTAAGTTACCTACCTCATAATAAGCTAGGTTACCTACCTAATAGCCTAGGTGGCCTAACTTAAATTAACTACATACCTACCTAATAGGCTTAGATAGCTTAGGTTAAGTTACATACCTACTTAGTCACCTAGGTTAGGCTATGTATCTACATAGTAGCCTAGGTGGCCTAGGTTAAGCTATGTACCTACATAGTAGGCTTAGGTTAGCCTAACCTAGGCCTAAGTTAAACTATGTACCTACTTAAGTAGCCTAAGTTAGGCTACATACCTACCTAAGTAGCCTAAATTAGGTTATGTACCTACCTAGTAAGCCTAGGTAGCCTAGGTTAAGCTATGTACCTACTTTGTAGGCCTACATGGCTTGAGGTAAGCTACATACTTAAAAGGCTTAAGTGGCCTAGGTTAAGTTACCTACTTTATAGGCCTAAGTGGCCTATGCTATGTACATAGCTACTAAATAAACTTTGATAACCTAGGTTAAGCTATCTACCTAGTAGGCCTAGGTAGCCTAGGCTACTTACTTAGTTAGTAGGATAAATTACCTACCTATTAAACCTAGGTGGCCTATGTTATTTATGTAGTAGGCCTAGGTTACATACCTATAGTAAGCTACCTACATGGCTAATAGGTCTACCTAGTAAACTTAGGTCACCTAGGATATGTACCTAAAAGGTTTACATTACCTAGTTATAAGCTACTTAATAATCCTAGGCTACATTTTAGGTAACCTATTAGATAGCTTTAGGTTAGGGTACTTAGCTAGGTTATTACCTAACAAGTAGCCTACTAGTCTTTGAAAAAAATATTGATAGGAACAAAATGGAAATGGGAGTTAGAGTGGAACATTTTCTCTCTAAGGTCTTTAATTACTTTTACATTGTAATTTGGTCTTGTATGAAGCTTGAGGATGTGCTAAAAGTTCTTCCCATGCTCATTCTTCAAAATTTCTTGGAGTGGTTTGTTTTCATTTTGGGACATAAACAATGCTCCAAGACATTTGTTGAAATTTCATCTGGGTCCCATTATTATTTGAAGGATTTGAAACAAGAATATTATGCTTGCCATAGATTACCTTATGGGAAAGAGGATCAAACATTATTGATTGATGATGAACCCAATAAGGTGCATTAGATCCGAAGCGGAGTGGTCTTTCTTTTCAAAATCAGTCAAGGGATAGATGTTGTCAAAGAACAAGGTGTAATGGTTGGATCTCACATCATGTTTGTGGCTGCTTTTGTTTGAATTGCCATTGGCCGAAATGGATTGAATTCATTATGACTTTATGGTCAAATATTTTAAGCCTTGCTTGAGTTCTTTTTCAAAAACTTATTATTGGTTTGTCTAGTATATGGATAATGATAATGATGATGTTCACAATAACCAGCCCCCTTTAAGTATGTAATCTAAATCATTTCCTTTTGCAAGTCATATTTTTATTATAACTTTTTTACATTGATGTTTGTTTTTATTTCCCTTGTTTTCTAATATTGACTTTTGTTAATAGTTGGTTTGAACCATTGTTTGCAACTCTGAAAGGGAGAAAACCATGTTAGCCATTCAATTTTTTATTTCGAAATGGTGTTGATGTTGTTGCATAGTTGACCATGGACAAGAAGTTTTCTAAAATTACAAGGATTTGACATTATCTTTCAATTTATCCTTCAAATTGAGATTGTTTAGGCATTTTAGGGATTTAAAAAAAATTAATAGTGGATTTTTTCTTTTCAAAAATCTTCAAAAAATCAATATTATTTATTTTTTCAACTTGTTGGCTACTAGATCTAATTTGTATCTATAAATTTTCTTAATGAAGTTTGTTTTACCTATTAAATTTTGGTGTGATCTATGTAAACTTTCTTTTAAAAAGCTTGCCATGGTGTCCCTAAAGTTTTATCTATAAAAATTACATGTAAATTGTATTTTTTTAGAGCTTTTCCTTATGGTCTTAGTGGCCACAAGGTCATTTATAATTGAAAGTTTTGAAAAACTTTAACATTGTAAAATTATTGTTTGGATTTTCAAACTTTCGTAAAGTCCTAAATTAATCAAATATGTGTCATAAGTTTAGAATTAATAATTTATATTTGCTAATCATTTAAAAAAATATGTTCACATATAACCCATATGTTTTGTCTTCTAATTTCATCTTGGAAACTATATAAGAAAGTTGCATTTTATTGTGTTTGCACATTAAAAAACATGTGCCATTGGGGATGAGCTCAAAGAAGCTTAACCCAAAAAGAAAACATAAAATGAAATAACAATATTTATTTGCCTAGTTTTTAGCCCACCTCCTTATATAAGTTTTAATTATTTATGTAAATAGGTAAGTAGTATGTCTTACCTACCCAATTTTACCTACCTACCTACCTACATAGGCTTATATACTTACCTATTTACTCAAATAAATATTCATTTGACTTTTTTCCAAAATATAATTAATATGTTGCATGGCAAATTATGATTGCACCACATGTCAAAATCTTAGATTGTCTAAAATGAATGCTCATAATGGATGGCTTAGATCAATGTTTAAATAATAATAAATTCATTCAAAATTCCTCATAGTGCCACATGGTGGATTTTGGTATTGCCAAATGGCAATGTCATCATAAGTCACTAAAATTTGATGGCATGAATTTTTCCAACATTTAAAGTCATTGTTTAAAAAAAACTATATTTTAAAACATGTGGCAAATAATGTGTGGATATTTGATAATTGTAAAAATAAATGCAAAAACAAGATTTAATTACAAATGCTATACGAATGGTCAAAGGATGAACATGTATACATTGACCATATACATCATCCACAATCTATTTGGTGATGTCATGCTAAATCACGATTTGTGATTAAATGTTGGATGTGATTTCACTTATGCAATTAAGGTTAATGGGATTAAGTAGTTCATGTAATGAGTGGTTGGATCTAATTTACCCAATCATTAATGGGAGGGTTAACTTGTGACATTCTTATTCAATAACATATTATGTTGCACCTTGTGATTACTATGTGGAAACTTCTTACATGCTACATATATTTTGAAACTCCAAGTAATAGGCAACATCTCTAAAAGGTTTGCAAGTGAAATGATGGAAGGACAATAGTTGTGGAAGGCTTATAGACCCTACTTGACTTTGTTCTAAGGTGTTGCAAGTACTAATAGACCTCTGGAAGGTACTTATGTGTTTACACATTTTTTTTTATTGTATTTTTATTGAAATTGAAATAAATATTGATATTTTGAGATTGCAAAATTTATATAATTTTTGGTGGATAATTTTAAATTTTAAATTTTTGTGAAATTATTTTTATTTCAAATATAAATGGATGACATATATTTGATGAAGTACATGTTTATGCAATTTGTTTTCATTTTATTCAAATTGAAGTCATAGATCACATGGAACTGTTATAGATGGTAAGTAGCAATTGAAAAAGTTAGTAGGTGTCTACAAGCGAAATGAAGGAAGGATAGTAGATGTGGAAGGCTTATAGATCCCATTTGATTTTGTCATAAGGTGCTACAAGTATTGTAGACCTATGGAAGGTATTTATTTTTTATATCTCTAATATTTTATTTACTTATTTTGATGGTTCCTTCTTTTTTTACCATTATAGTAGTTTGTAGGCGGGAAGGTACCCTATCATATTTTTTTCTCTTTGCATGAACATTTTATGGTTATTTGAGTAGTTGTAATAGAGTTAGCAAATGAAGGTAACTCTTTTCAAAAGAAAAAAAAAAGTGGATTTTGTTCCTTTGACATCATTGCCCTGGGGATAGTAATGGTTGGGGGTTGCATTTCCACCCTTTCACCCCTTCATCACCTACAAACACTTCATATACTAGATACACAAACAAATCTTCATCATTAACCTTCGACATAACACCATTGTAACAAAATAGATTCTTGACTAACAGTCATCACCTCTAACAATCCAACCTATATCATTTTTTTGTATTAAAAAGAAAACTAAAACTGGCTAATTTAAACCAAGCACCAGACTAGGCAAACTGATGCAAGAATCCTTATCCCCTATAGGGGCATGGTTTAAAAACACAATGAAAAATTTATTTTTTATTGATTTTTCAATAATTTATTAAATTATTGTAGTAATTGACACATGTAACAAATTACATGTAAACTCCAAAAATCCAAAGAGTAAAAATATCAAATGTATTAAAAGTAAGGCCCTTGAACCATGACATATCATATGTTTCGAGATTTTCAAGCACAAGGAGATATGTTAATGACCTATTTGAACACTAATGCATAGATTACAACATATTCACAAAGTCATTGGTAGGACCATAAAAGTTCAATCAATTTTGGAGCATGTTGGGTCTTGTTAAATAATCATAAGAGTAGAAAAAATGGACAAGCAATTTGAATGTCATTAAGTTTTAGCTTCATTGTTTTATCATTCACATAGTGAGGGGGAGTGTTGAAAGTTACTGAACACCTTATACACAATGGATACAAATCACATAGTAGATTTTATAAAAGATTTTTGAACTGCATGCATATTCTTGCCTTGTACACCTCTAGTTAGGATCATTTTCTTTTATTCTGGTTTTCAGTCTTTTTTGTAGTTTTTGTTCTTCT
>Ga0209208_10013635_pt1 | contig 10117 bp, 8 predicted proteins | sample S1TSphfallax_3_FD_187694 | JGI IMG/M metagenome (GOLD analysis project Ga0209208, IMG submission 187694) | Host-associated microbial communities from peat moss isolated from Minnesota, USA - S1T2_Fd - Sphagnum fallax MG (SPAdes) (version 2) | ecosystem: Host-associated > Plants > Peat moss >... | reverse complement strand
GGCGGAAGTTGTTTCCACAAATGTTGTCATCCTGAGCGAAGCGAAGGACCCGCTTCTAAGGCCAAGTGCCCCACCCTTGCAGCGTACTCGCCTTTGCGGCCAGCGTCCTGAGGCTGAATTGTTTCCACAAATGTTGTCATCCTGAGCGAAGCGAAGGACCCGCTTCTCCGGCCAAGTGCCCCACCCTCGCAGCGTACTCGTCTTTGCGGCTAGCGCCCTGAGGCGGAAGTTGTTTCCACAAATGTTGTCATCCTGAGCGAAGCGAAGGACCCGCTTCTAAGCCAGTTACGCTCAACGTCGCCCCCGGATTCCGCAACCAATTTCCGGCTCGAGACACCAGGGTGGCATGCCCAAACACAGGCCGGCCCCATCTGGTCTCCCAGACAGGGCCGTCACGTCAGCAAAAGAGCCTGTAAGCCGAATTCTGTCGTGTGCGGTCATTCCTCTAGGCGCCGCGTCGCCGCGGACGCTCATCAGCAACCTACCCGGAGGTTCCGGCAATAGCTCGAACCGCCTGTCGCGCACCGGGCCGATGCGCCTCGCCGCCCGGTTCTTGGGCTTACGGCGAGTCCCTCCCTATTTGGTCTTGCTCCGTGTGGGGTTTACCATGCCTCGCGTCTTACGGCGCGAGCGGTGCGCTCTTACCGCACCTTTTCACCCTTACCCCGGCGCGACAGGAGCATGCTCCCATCGGGCGGCTGAACTCTCTCGCGAAAGCCCAGGTAGCCGAGGCGGTATCTTCTCTGTGGCACTGGCCGTCTTCAAGCCTTTACGCTTGAATCCCGGACGTTATCCGGCACACCGCCCTGCGGAGTTCGGACTTTCCTCCCCCGGAACCACTGTGGCTTCACACCTCAGCAGCACCGGCAGCGACCGCCCAGCTCCCTTGCTGTCTCTAGTCTACCTCGAATCGCTTCCAGCGTAATCCTCTGGCCCCACCTAGACCGAGCCATCTTTCCAGGACCGGCGTTAGCTCCTGGGCCTCGACAAGTACTGGACCGCCAATCCGTAGGCTTGGCCGCTTACATCACCGGGCGAGGAGTGGCCTATGTCCCATGATTGACCTAGCTTGCTGGTCCATGCGCCAGAGGTGAGTTGCCGTGCCATGTGCGTTGGCACCCCGTTGCTCAAGTAAATGACAACCTTCTCCATGCGCTCTTCAAGATTTCCGTCGGAACATGGCGAATATCCCAGCGTGCCAAATGCGGCGATGAACGCGTCCACGGTCTCTTGGCGAGGAGCGGACGGTGGCCAATATGACATACCCGTAGGCCACCACCACCGAGATGCGTCCTCAGCAGCCCATGCGATGCAGTTATATTTGGGAGTCTTTTCGCTTGTGATCTCAAAACCGCTGGCAAGGCTCGGGAACCCAAGCCTGATCCTCGCGCGCGCGGCAACCATCTCAGCCAGATCTAAAGATAATGGTGTTCCCGTCCCCAAGTCAGCCAGACCTCTCGCATCTCTTCGTAATTACCAATCTTGTCCGACGAAATTGGGTTCTCACCCGTGATGTGCATGAGCGCCCAGAACCAATGCCCGCCCCGCGTCTCCAGGCGCTCCAAAAGCAGCGGGAGCACTGGCTCGCCCATGCCGATAATCTGCTGGTAAGCGCTGTTCAAGATCATTTGGGTCGAGGAGGACACAAACTCTGTCTCCTCATCCCATTGATCGGCCAGCCGCTCAAATCTGGTCCCCAAGGACTCTGCGACTCTTGCCGGAAAGCTGCCCATTGGGACCGCCTGTGTCGCCATCTCCGTCTCCGTTCCCTTATCTTACCCCCAAACTCAATCCGCCTTCCCAACGGCATTCTCCTTGTAAGCCTTCTGCAACACAAAGAAAGCCGCTTTTTTCTCCCCCTGATCGCCGATCAGCCCCTTGCGGTTGAACCCATCCTGAATCCCCGGCAGCTCCCGCCGCGGCGACCGGAAATCCATCAAAATCCACGGGCTCATCCCCCGCAGTTGCGGAATCCGGTTCAGCATCCCGATCTGATGCTTGTACACCTCGGCCTGATACTCCTCCGTCCACAGCTCATCCGGCGGCCCATGCTTGCCGGCCTTCGCGCCGCCGCCAAACTCGCTCATGATCAGCGGCTTGTCGTAGGCGATCTTCCAGTCCGTCCGGTCGGCCAGCTCCGGCTTGCCCTCGTACCAGCCGATGTACTCATTGGCCCCAATCACGTCCAGCGCCGCCGCCAGCGGATCGTCCACCACCTTCACCGAGCGGTCGCCCTGCTTCTCCGTATGCACCAGCAGCGCCGCCGTAATCAGCCGCGTCGGGTCCAATTCCCGCGCCTTCGCCGCAAGAGCGGAGATGAACTTGGTCCGCGCCTCATACGCCGGCGTCTCATTGGCCATCGACCACAGAATGATCGCCGCATGGTTGCGGTACGCGCCAATCTCCTCTTCCAACTGCCGCTGCGCCTTGGCATAGACCTCCGGCTTCTCGAACTCGACCGCCCAGTACACCGGATTCTCGCTCCACACCAGAATGCCCATCCGGTCCGCCGCGCGCAGCATCGTCTCGTCATGCGGATAGTGCGCCAACCTCACGTAATTCGCGCCCAGCTCCTTCGCCCACCCCAGCAGCGTCTCCGCGTCTTTGTCCGAGTAAGCGCGGCCCCCGCGATGCGGCGCCTCCGCATGAATGCAAATCCCATGCAAAAAAATCGGCTTGCCGTTGAGCAAAATCTCGTTGCCCTTGGTCTCGACGCTGCGGAAGCCGATCTGGTCCTCGACCGAATCCGCACCCGCGCGAAACGATACCTGATACAACTTGGGATGCTCCGGGGACCATAACTCCAGACCCTTCACGCTAAGATGAACGGGAACGAGAATCCCGCTCTCCGGTGGCTGTCCGTCGGCAAGCACATAGCCGAAACTTCCGGTCGCGCGCATTTCAGGAATTGAAACTTCGACGCTGCCCAAAGAGGAGCCGGTCACTCGGACCCATCCCTCAATCACCCCCGGCTCCGTCCTGCTCAAATGCAAATCGTATTGGTCGATAAACGCCTCCGGCACCGTAATCAGCGAAACCTCGCGCGTCAACCCCCCATAGTTGAACCAATCCGTCTGCGTCGTCGGCACCCCGTCGTCATGCCGCGAATTATCCACCGCCGCCACCACAAAGTTCCCGCCCGGCTTCAGCGCCTGAGTTACCTCGCAGTTGAAAGCCGTAAACCCGCCCTCGTGCTCGCAGACCTTCGTCCCATTCACCCAGAAATAGCTCTTGTAATTCGCCGCGCCGATATGCAGAAAGGTCCGCGTATGCGGCTTCGGCGCAAACTGGAAATCCTTCTCGTACCACATCAGCCCCTCGTACCAAAGAAACTCCGGCCGCTGCGTATTCCAGTCTCCCGGCACCTTCAAGGTCGGCGCAGTGGCGAAGTCGTAGTCCTGCGGACCGCCATTGCCCGCCTTGCGATTCTCAAACCACCCATGCGCGCTCAGATGCTGATGAAAATCGTAGAGCCCCGAACCGTACTGATCCGGCAGCGCATGCCAATCCCCATTCAGCGACAGCGCCGGACGCAAATCCGCTCCGGTGATCGCAATCGGCGCGGCAGGCTGCGCGAAGGCGGTCCAACTGAAACCACAGGCAAACCAGGCAAATCCAGGCAAAAAACGGGGCGAAAACAGCTTCATCGGCAACCTCGGAACCTCGAATGGCGAGCACGCCCATCCTATCAGGCCAGATCGGGCCGAATCGGACCGGAACCGCGGCCCGGTCCGCCAACACCGCGCAGGAATGGGGCCTTCCCCGAAGGAAAGACCCCACCTGAACTCCAGCCACAAACTCGACTTATGCTCCCGACTTACGCGCCAGACTTACGCACCCAGATACTCCACATGCACATAAGTCCCCAGCCGCACGTTATACGCCAGATACCAGCCGAGGTGGTCCGGATCGTCGTAAATAATCACCTCGTCCGAGTCCCACAGCCATCCGTCGCAAAACGCCACATCGTACGGCGCGACGCTGAAGTAGAAGCCGCCGAACCAGAACCGGCCCGGCCCGCCACCCGCCAGCCTCCAGCGATGATCCGGCCCGAAGCCGCCAGTAAACCGGCCATGCTCAAAGGGATGATCGAGATGATAGTGCGCGTCGTCCCGGCCCGTGTCGTGGCCAACCCACTTATTGCCGTCCACATGCGGAGCGTTCGGATGCCCATCCTTGTCGCTGTAATTGCGATGCTCCTGAACCGGTGCCGGCGTTCCGTGAAACGGCGCCGGGCTATGCGCCGGAGGCGCGGCCGGATGTCCGCCCGGATGCTGCGCGATAGCAGGCAAAGCAGCCCCCAATGCCAGAGCCAAAACTCCAACCAATGCTTTCATAACTTCCTCCCATGGATTCCAACTCAGCCCGTCTTAGGAACTCTCATCGGTTCCGGCTGGTTGAACCCTCTCGCATCATTGGAACACAGAAGCGCCCGGTAAGTTGCTCCCTGTGCTGCGGCGTCAATTCAATCCGCGACAAGCTCTCCCGAGCCTGCGCCGCCCTGGGAATAGCAGTCGCAAAGGCGAAGGCCTCTCAGCCAGTGGCAGCCGGAAGGCCTTTGCCCTTGTTCCGCGGGTTTACTGGCGATGCTGTCGGGTGAGGCCCAGCTGGAAGGTAATCATGAACGAGCGGCCAGCCGCCTTTTCCAGAGCATCGTTCCAGCTCGGCGTATAAAGCTGATTGTCCTGCGTCACCTCCAGCGCCGCGTTGGTGGTGTAGGGCGAGGTCAGCGTGGTGCCATCGTTCGCCGCGCTGATCAAGACCACATCGTGGCTGTCGAAGAGGTTGTTGATGCTGAGCTTGATCTTGGAACCGGCAAAGATGGAGTCGCTCTTGAAGTTGTAGTTCACGAACAGGTTGCTCATCCAGAAAGGGTCCTGCGGAACCGTCTGGTGATAGTTGCCGATGTCGTTCCAGCGGCTGCCAATGCGCTTGCCGAAGGCTCCAAAGTCCAGTCCTTTTTCGCGATAAGTCAGGCCCAGCGACTCAGTATCGTGCGGAGTCAGCGCTACCCAGGTCTCGGGAGTGGCGGGCGTGGCGGGGGTAATGATGTTGCCGCTCCCATCTGTGACGGCAGGTTTGGCAGCGGCGGCTTCGTACTTGGCACTGTCGACAGTGGCGTTGGCGTTGAAGCTCAGGCTGTCGGTCACCGCATAGTTGCCCTCGGCTTCAAAGCCGTTGGTGTTGGAGTCGGGGTTGGCGTAGTAGTACGTGAATCCCTCATCGGGCCCGCTGGATGGCGTATAGCTCGAGTAGGTGTTGTTGAAGTGGATGTGATAGCCATCCGCATCGAAGGTGAAGCGGTTCATCTTAACCACGGTACCGCCCTGATAGGTGGTGGCGATCGTCGGCGGAGGCGTTACCGCAACTTGAGCCCCAGTCGTATCGAAGACACTGCTGAAGGGAGCAATACTGCCCCGTCCGTATTGCCCGTATGCCGACCAGTTGTTGTTGATGCGGTAGTTCGCCTCGACCGAAGGCAGCACCGAATTGTAATCCTGCGAGTGTCCGACGGAGTTGTTGCAGCTTGTGACCGTCGCGTTCGATGCGCAGCCGAGCGAACCTACAGTCTTGCCATCCGCGTACTGCGAAAGGGTCATGTAGTAATAAGCGTCCTTCAGACCGGCAGTGATCGTCCAACGCGGGATGGCTACGAGTTGAAACTCCGCAAAGGGCTGGATGGCTGTCGTAAGGAAGTGCTCGAGGAACTTCCGATTCTTGATGAAAGGCGAATCCACCCAGGTAATCGGGTCGGTATAGACCTGATAGCGAAGCGTGTCGGTGTACTCATACCATCCGCCAGTGCGGAAGACACCCCACTTGCTCGCGTAGCTCAAGGTCGCTACCTCGCCGCCGCGCGCGTACTGGTTCATCTTATCCACGCCCGTCGGCTTTTTGTCGTAGTTAGGCGAAGAGGTAGGCTGATCGTCGCCGCCTACCGGCTCTTCAATCGGCTTGGTCAGCACCGAATCGGTGATCAGATCGTTGTCCGTGGTGTTCTGGTAGTGCTGGTGGTTCGAGTAACCGTAGGTGTAGGACTTCGTATCCAGCCTCCACCCCTTGCCAAAATCGTGGTTGAGCGTGACGATGTCGAAGAATGTGGGAACGTGGTAGACCGAGAAGCCGTAGTAATTCGCGTTGTAAGTGCCGTCGGGGTTGATCTCGTTCTTGTCGTAGAGGTAGTTGTCGCCGTGGTGGAAGAGCTGGCGGCGTGTTGGATCGTTGTTGTTGAAGGCATCCACGATGATGTTGGTGCCTATCACCGACAGGTCGGTGCGGTCGCTGAACTTATAGACGAACTTGGCGGTCGCGGCCACGTCCGTCTTGCCCGAGTAGGTCTGGTAGCCGTCCGAGCTCTGGTAGTCGCTGTTCAGCCAGAAGTGAGCTTTCTTGTTCCAGAAGTCGCCCGAATTGATGTCGCCGAGCACCTGGTAGGTATTCCACGAGCCATAGGTCACTTCGCCGTGGATATGAGCCTGATCGCTCAGCTTCGGCGAGAAGAAGTGGATCGAGCCGCCGAAGTTGGAGGGACCGATATCGGAAGCTGTGCCGGGGCTGCGGTCGAAGTCCACATAGCCGATGGCCGCGGCCGGAACATACGCCCAGGAGTGGTGGCTCGGGTCGTTCGAGTCGTTGAATGGCACCCCGTCCCAGGTCATCGTGTAATCGTCGTCGACAAAGCCGCGAAAGTAGATCTTGGCCTGACCGTTGCCGATACCGTTGGTGTTGTAGCTGACCGTGCCGGGGGCGGCCTGGATGATATCCGCGAAGTCCGTCACCGGCGAGGTGTACTCCGACACATAGTTGCTGGTGATTTCGGTGCGGGCCGATCCAGCGTCCAACAGCGACCGAACCGGCGCAAGCTGCGCGGCGACCGAGTGGTCGCCCTCGGCTTCGACTGTAACTTCCTCAGAGACCGAAGCGATCGACAGCACGACTGGAACCGTCTGATCTGCGCCCGCGCCAATGGTGATGGGGCGTTGGATAGTGGCAAAACCGGGAGCCGAAATCTCTACCGTGTAAGCACCGGCCGGCACACTCGCAAGGTCGAACTTGCCGTCGGCGGCGGAGAGTACGCTCCGCACCACATGAGACTCGGAGATAAGGGCCACGTTCGCGCCCTGGACCGCATGACCGCTTTGTTCTAAAACGGTTCCGTGAATTGCGCCCGCACTGCCTTGCGCATGAAGATTGCCCGCGCCTGGAACCATGAAAAACAGGCACACAAGTCCTAGAATGGCCATAGGCCACTGGATTCTGAAATTGGGATTCATGAGTTGCCTCCGAAGGGAATTCGCCGCGAGAGCACTCTCTATCACACCGTGCTTTGGACGAACTATTAATACTGTAGGCAGAGCTTGTTAAAGAAAGTTTAAGGCGGAAATAAAACGAGTTGAACGGGACGCCCAAAACTGGCCGGCCCGCCCCCGCAAATCGACGCCCAGCGGCCGATCCAATTCGTTTGGAATGTTGTCGCTACACCGGCTGCAGCGGCGGCTGCTTCCACCTCATTCTTGACAGGTGGGAGCGATGCGGCCTAGACCAGCACAACCTCGCGCCGCCAGGCATAGAGCGGAAAACGATTGGCCAACTCCGCCACTTCTCCCCGGATCCGGCCCAGCACCATATCGTCGCCGCGGTTCTCAAGCGCCCGCGCAATCCAAAGCGCAATCTGCCGCATCTCCGGCTCGCGCATCCCGCGCGTGGTCAAGGCCGGCGTCCCAATCCGAATCCCCGACGGTTTGAGCGGCGGATTCGCATCGTACGGAATCGCGTTCTTGTTCACCGTAATCCCCGCCTTGCCCAGCGCCAGCTCCGCCTCCGAACCCAGCATGCCCCTGGCAAATACATCCACCAGCATCACATGGTTGTCCGTCCCGCCGGAGATAATCCGCCATCCGCCCTCGGCCAGCGCCGCGGCAAGCGCCTGCGCGTTCAAAACCACCTGCCGCGCATAGGCTCGAAAATCCGGTTGCAGCGCCTCGCGAAACGCAACCGCCTTGGCCGCAATAATATGCACCAGCGGCCCGCCCTGCTGCCCGGGAAACACCGCCATATCGATCGCCTTGGCCAGCTCCGGATCGCAGAGAATCAGCCCCGACCGCGGGCCGCGCAGCGTCTTATGCGTCGTCGTAGTCACAATCTGCGCGTGGCCCACCGGCGAGGGATGCGCCCCGCCCGCCACCAGCCCGGCAATATGCGCCATGTCGATCAACAGGCGCGCGCCCACCTTATCCGCAATCTGCCGCATCCGCGCAAAGTCCCATATCCGCGAATACGCGCTCGCCCCGCCAATCAGCAGCTTCGGCCGCTCCCGCTCCGCAATCGACTCCAGTTCGTCGTAGTCGATCGTTTCCGTATCCTTGCGCACCGTGTAAAACGTCGGACGGAACTGCTTCCCGCTAAAGCTCAGCTTGTGCCCATGCGTCAAGTGGCCGCCATGCGCCAGATCTAGCCCCAGAATCGTGTCCCCATGCTCCAAAACGGCCATATAGGCCGCCGCATTGGCCTGCGATCCCGAATGCGGCTGCACATTGGCGTGAATCCCTACGCCGGCCGTCGCAAACAGCTGCTTCGCCCGGTCCCGAGCCAGATTTTCGACCACATCGGCATACTCGCAGCCGCCGTAATACCGCTTCCCCGGATACCCCTCGGCATACTTGTTCGTAAAGACCGAACCAGCCGCCTCCAAAACCGCCTCCGAGACAAAGTTCTCGCTGGCAATCATCTCGAGGCCCTCGTGCTGGCGCACGACTTCGTGTTCAAGAGCGGCAGCCACCTCAGGGTCGGCCTGGGCGAGCGGAAGGGCGAATGCGTTGCGGATGCGATCACTCATACAAGAATTCTAGCCGCTATCCGGCGCAAAAAGAGAGCTTGTCCTCCTGAGCGCAGCGAAGGATCCGCTTTTTCCTCGAAACCGAACTTTTTCCCTGTTGACATTCTGACTATCCGGCCGCATCCTATAGTCAGATAGCCAACAGGAGCATCCCCCAGCATGGGCGAATCCAAATCCGACGTACTGCAAGGCACCCTCGACCTCATGGTCCTCAAAACCCTCGAATCCATGGGCCCCCTCCACGGCTACGGCATCGCCCGCCGCATCGAGCAGGTTTCGGACAACACGCTCATCCTCAATCAGGGCACCATCTACCCGGCCCTGCTCCGCCTCGAACAGCGCGGCTGGATCAGCTCCGAATGGGGCACCTCCGAATCCAATCGCCGCGCCAAGTTCTACTCCCTCAGCCGCCTCGGCCTGAAGCAAATCCAGGAAGAAACCGAAAACTGGGAGCGCGTCGCCAGCACCATGGCGCGGTTTCTGGCACCCAACAATTAGGTTGCCACGCCGCGCAAGAACCCCCGTTGCTTCGTCCAGGAGTCCGTCATGGAGACTTTTCGCACCCTCCTCACCCGCATCGCCGCCCTCTTCCGCCGCCAGCGCCTCGACGCCGCGCTCGACGAGGAACTGCGCACCCACATCGACCTCGCGACAGCCGAAAACATGACCCTCGGCATGAACCGCAAACAGGCGCGTACTGAGGCGCTGCGCAGCTTCGGCGGCCTCACCCAAACCCGCGAAGCCTACCGCAATCAACGAGGACTCCCCTTGCTCGAAACCCTGCTCGGCGACACCCGCTACGCAGTCCGCCAGCTTCGCAAATCCCCCGGCTTCGCCGCCACGGTGATCCTCACACTAGCCCTTGGAGCCGGCGCCGTCACCGCCGTCTTCAGCGTCGTCTACACGGTGCTCGTCGCACCCTATGCCTTCCGCGACCCCGGCCAGCTCATCGTGTGGCGTGAAACCAGCAAGGAGCTGCAGACCACTGTCCCCTTGCTGCCCGACAACTACCGCCATTACCTAAACCTCAAGTCTCGCGCTCACTCCATTGAGGATGCGGCTATCCTGGACACCTCCTCCTTCAGCGTCGAAGCGGCAAAGGACCATCCCCGCGTGACCGAGGGGCTCGACATCTCGCCCAATTTCTTTTCCGTTCTGGGAGTCCACCCGTTCCTGGGCCGCGATTTTACCCCGGAGGAGGCGTAGGTCGGGCGCAACCGCGAAGTCATCCTCACCTGGGCCGCCTGGCGGCGGTATTTCCAGGGCGACGCCTCGGCCATC
>Ga0209208_10013634_pt1 | contig 10119 bp, 7 predicted proteins | sample S1TSphfallax_3_FD_187694 | JGI IMG/M metagenome (GOLD analysis project Ga0209208, IMG submission 187694) | Host-associated microbial communities from peat moss isolated from Minnesota, USA - S1T2_Fd - Sphagnum fallax MG (SPAdes) (version 2) | ecosystem: Host-associated > Plants > Peat moss >... | reverse complement strand
TATTAATTTAATTTATGATTTTTTAAATAAATTTTATAAATAAATAGATATATATAATTTATTTTTAAATGATTTTATTTTATTTAAAAATTTTGTGGCGTAATATGGTGTTTTGGTGATTTTTTTCTTTTTTTTTGTGCTTGTGAAAAGGACCATGCAAAATGAATGGGTGGATTGCAGTTTTGTCACATTAATAAACTAGGGTTCAGATGTGGGTTGATGCCTAGGTTTTGTTTTTTTGGGGTGGTGAATTTGCTTTAGTGCTTGAGAAAAGGACCATGGAAAATGGATTGGTGGATTTATGGAACTTTTTGTAGAAAAAACTACTTGTTTAGACAAAAACAAGAGAATGAGTGCACATTGTTAAGGTGGATTAATTTAGGCACACGTAAAGGTCCTTCACAATCTATGTATGAAGGGAAGTTGTTTGCTTGTTTTGTTTGTCACATTAAGATCTCCCAAACCATTAGATTTCTTGTCACATTCTTGATACTATTGGAAAGCCTTCGATGAATAAAGGTGCACCAAGTTAGTTTCATAATGTTTTGACCTATGGTGGGGGAGGTTATTGAATATTAAACAACATTTTCATTAACAATTCATTTAAATCAAAACTCAAAATTATTGTGTATAGATGTTGTTGGAAAGCCTTTAGTGAATAGGATTTAATGAAGGTCATTTGGAATTTTTTTTAACCTAGAAGTGTGGGAGATATCAAATTTTGAATAGTTTTTATCATTGGAAATTCAATTTACATTATAAAAAATAGTTTTGAAAGGAGAAGTTAGTGGGGTATTTAATTCACAATTGGGCTAACATCACAAGCTACATTAATCTATGCGGAAAGTCACATAGATGGCAAAGAACTCCACATGTGCTTAAGTTGCAAACTTATCCACCTTAGTTAAGTTCAATTTCTATAGGCACTTGTGAAAAGGTTCAATGTGAAGGTGGACCAATTTGGGCACATGTGGAGTCCTCCACAATCTCGTCAGAGTCCAAATGGAAGGCCTTCTTCACATTGAATCTTTTGTAGTCTTTGCACACAAGTTGTCAATGCAAAAGAGGCATTCCTTTTTGAGGTGGACGAAACAAAACATGAAAATGATAGAACAGGCAAAAATGGTGATGGAGGTTCACGATGAATGGCAACGTGGCCACCCTTGAAAAGGATATGCCCAATGTTGCATGCATTAGCATAATAAAGGCATGGGCAAGGCAAAGCCAAGGTGAGCCTAATTTTGGTAACATGCCTACGACCTTGGGCATTACATAACATAAAAATTGCATACCTTTTTTTCATAAAAAAATTTATGATATCCAATGGGTAGCCATTGAGTATTGTGAGGGCAAAAGCAATGTTGTTCACAATTTTGGTTTATGCCAAGTAAGGCATTATCCAAATACATTAGGAAAAAATGTGTTATTTTTTATGTCTACCTTTTGCTTGTGGTAATTCATTTCATTGGTGATTGATATTGGTTGTTAATGAAATCAATTCAACTGGCATATATATGAACCTTGAGTGAAAACATAATCAATTGAATATTTCATAATTCTTGTTTAAGAGAATGTAAAATAATCATAAACTAAACCTTAACATATTAAACTTATAAGTATTATTATTTCAATGATCAATATGAATGCGTTCTTCAAATTATGCTAATGATATTGAATAATCACAAGTTTCAAGTAAATTTAAGTAGATCTCCGAAAAATGTACAAGTAGAATTTGTTTCTTTTGTAAATTATTTTAACCAAAAAAAAAAACTTCAAGTAGATGAAATATTGTATTTTTCTATTTTCTTGGCTAATGCCATTTTAAAACTTATTTGTACATTTCAACTTCCAATGTAAAAATAGTTTTGAACATAATTTCACCAATTAAATTTCAGAAGTATTTTTAATTACCTACTTTTAATACACTAAAGTTTTTCAAACTTTATATACAACATAATAGATAAACTCAAATTATTTAATGTCATGATGATTTGGCAATGATTAAAAAGATTTCAACTCTACTTTCTTGCACTTATGTGTAAAAATATGATTGTAACTTCAAGGAATTTTTTTTGCGTCTAATTGATTGTGCAAGACCCCTATTAATTTAATAGTGATAAAAACAATCCACTCTTCATTTTACATTTTTTTTATCTAGAAAAAATCATCATAATATCAAAGTTTGCCCCCAAAAAAATCATGAATATGTAGAATATGTACCATGCACTACATATTAATATCCAAGATCATCATAAAACAAATTCATTGTGACTATGATCCAAAACAAATCTTGGCATCACTCCATTCCCAAATGACATTATAGAATAAAAATATTTCAAACCTATTAAAACCTTGCACATACATTTGAACCATTCGGTCTAGATGCTCCAACAAGCTATTCTAAAACTTGGATTTCTCAAAATTCAAGGTAGAATTTATGTTCTTCCATCCTCAACACTACCAAGAACAATGGCAAGTCTCATAAGTTATCTAATAGACAATGGTTGATAATTTGGCTAGGGATGCCAATTGAACCCACAACATGGAAGTAAGGTTACGACCCAAAAGACATTAGAGTATTAATTTGTTTTCTTCCTTGGTAATGATAAAAGACAATGCATATTGAATTAGAAGTGGTTCATCAAGTAAGGGGGCAAAGTAATCACTATTAAACATGGATTTAAAGTGGCAAAAATGACCAGCTAGGATGACCAAATGGGCAAGAAAAATAAATTTTAAATTTAATTACAACCAATAATGGGGATATATTATCTTAAATTATTTTTCACATAATCTTAGGTTGCATTCATTATTTCATGACATAGGAAACATTTATCATTAATCAAACATGGAAAAACAACATTAAAAGGATTATTTAGATTATCACACTCATAAAAAAATTTAAATTGTAGATGAAGTTAAAATTTTAAACCATATTCAAATTAACATTTTCAATTTTTTAATTATTGATGATCATATGATGCAATAAACTTATGGGAATCATATTAAAAAGTAGGAATGGGTTTTTTTTTTTTATTAAATGGATTCATAGTGAACTTTTGAAATGATAGCATTAAATTTGTCACACATACATTATAAAAAAATGTGGATTTAGAAAATATATCATAATATAATCAAAATTAAAATGAAAAATCAACCACCATCAAATGAATTTTTAAAAATAAAATGCATTGAAACTTTTTCAATGCAACATTGATTTTTTTAAATTTTAATATGCCATGATTTTTTTCATCATTTTTTTAATCATTTATAATCCATTTCACATGAAATTTGGGTGCAAATGAGATACAATGAACCAACATGATTACTATAGACAAAGAGTGCATGTTTTTTTTCCCCAAAAAAAACTTTTTCATACGAATGAATTTTGAAACAATTTTTTTGGCAATTTGTTATTATCACAACCCTAGCCTTTAGCTTGCGACCAAGGCAAGGGCTTGCAAGGTTGCGGGCCAAGAGAGGAAGATCGGGAGTGAAAGAAAGTGTAAGGGAATGAACCCTCACACTCCCAAAGGAGCTTCCACCTTGGGAGTTGAAATCTCGGTGGACTTCCAAATGTTCAGAGAGCGATTTCAGGGGTCAAACCCAATGGATTGAGAAGTTATTTATACCATTGAAAAGCTATTGAAACATTGATGTCTAAAATGGGCTCGCATGACCCATTTGAGGATCTAAAACACAAGTTATGGCCAAAAGAAAAGCCAAAAGTCAAATTGGCAATTTGACTCCCGACCACTAAAAGTCAAGAATTGACCCGATTCTTTACATGCAAGTGACGTGCAACATATCATTGAAAAGTTCTCAACAAGTTTTACAATTTTTCTTTAGACCTCATCTCCATCAGAGGTATGCACACAAAGTTATGAGGCTCCAAAATTATGGGAGTCTCAACTTTGGGAATTTCGGGACTCCCATTTGGGAGTCCTGGGACAAAATGCCATTTGGATGTGGGTCTCGTAGAAAAGCATAGAGTATAATATAAAGGGGAAGTTGGTGGCTTCCCCCAAGTCTAGGCCATGGTGAGTCTTGTGAGGCCAAGTTTGCCCATGGCTCGTCTTAATAGCAAAAATGCTCCAACTATGCACTATCCACCTTGTGGTTGGTTTTGTGCAAGTCCGTGTGAGTAATTGATACTTGTTACTCTTCCTAGTCCCATCCCGAAGCTCCAACACACCCCTCTAACCCTAAAGTGCTGCGAGTCAGGAAGCGTGCCCCAATTCCTCGCACTTTCACTATTTTCACTTCAGACTCATATTTGAGTCTACCAAGGAGCTTGGGAATGCATCAATTATAATAAATGTTTATAATTATCCCACTACATGACATGTTTTTTTGTTTATCATTTTTTAATAAATATGAGTTTTTGAATGTGTTTTGATTCCTTGTAAATTCAATGTTTTGTTTATAAAAGTAATAACAATTTCAAATCATAATCAAAAATTTATTTCGTACATTTTTATGTTTTTTACAATAAACTACAACATTTTTTTAACACATCATCTAAATTATACTTCATTTATATGAAGTAAAGGACTTTCAAAGTTTTAAAATTCTAGATCAATTTTGAAAATTTCTTTGAAGTTTTAAAGTTTTAAAATTCCATATATTTAAGGGTATGAATGTTTATTTAATGGGGTTAATAGGTCTTTATCTTCTTTATTTTTTTCCTATCCAATGTGTTTTATTATATGAACGTGCAAATTTCTAAAGTGTACCAAAATATTGCCACATCATCACCCTTTTTTATCTTTTTTACCATGTAAAAACACATTTATGTATGATTATGGTGGAATTTAGAATTGTAATAGTTTAAAATATAGTTCTTCCGATTCATTATTTTTTATGGGGATCAAAATATGAGATAAAAAATGACTAGAATAAGGATTAGGCCCTTTTCATCTTGTGTGATACACCTTAAAAGATTTTCACTGATGAGTCATTTTGATAGTCCTTTGTAAAATTGACTCTTGTCTAACATCATAGATGTTCACTTTCAAAGGTTTTAAACCAAAACTTAAATATAAAATATCATTAAATGAATTTTTTTGTTTGAATTCCTTAACATACATATGAATGAAAAAACAACAACTTGCCGTGAATGCAATGGTTTTAAATGGTAAAACATAAACATTTATCCAATTTTGATTGTTTTTTTTTATAAATTGACACTCTTTTTGGCTCGTTGTGACTACACTCATCTTCAAGTTTTCATATTAATTTTTGAACCAAAAACATAAAGGATAATTATAAATTTTATAATCTAATGATTATTATTATTATTTTAAATTAGTTGTTTAGGTCAAAACGTGATTTGGGTACCCAAAAGGATTATCTCATTTTATACTCACTCCAAACCCCTTTACTTAAACATATTGTTGAAATTTAATGACACATTCATATTCAAAGTTTCATTTCATTCACAAATAGATACATTACAAAGGTATTAATCTATGCATAGAATGTCAAATTTAAACAAGTTTAAAAATTCTTATCAAGTCCAAGATTTTTTCTCATGGAAAAAAAAGTTCAAAGACTTATAAAAAATATTTAAACAATTTTTTTTGGCCCAACAATTTTACCACAAACACCTTATGTGCTAATGTGTATAAAATGTATGAATGTGATAAGAATCAAATGCCTTATTGCAATGTAAAAAATTTCAAATAGTCAAAAAAATTTAAAAATTGGATAAAACATGAGCCACATTAAATAAATTTGACTATTATCATTTTCACAAATGAAAATAATAAATAATTTAAAGGTCTATATAAAATTTGAAATGTAATATAAGTCACAAGAAAAATGAAAAATATAAAACAAGTCATGGAAAAAATGAAAAAAAAAATGAATTAGAAAATCCTTGAAATGAATCCTTATGTTTCAAATGGGGTAGCCCAATCATGCTTGAACTTAAAATAAGATGTGAACTCTTCAAATGTCAAAAATAAATCACCTAACCATGTTCTTAACAATGTGCATTTTACTGTTATAAATTGTCTCACTATACAAACTAACACCAAGCTCTCACCAACACTAGTAGTAAGATCAATTAAATGATGCATATATAAAAAATTTATTGAACCTAAAACCAACATATTCAATACTAACACCAAGCTCTCACCAACACTAGTAGTAAGATCAATTAAATGATGCATATAAAAAAAATTATTGAACTTAAAACCAACATATTCAATAACAAAACTTAGGTGGTTTAGTCCACCAAACAAAGAAAAATTCATCATGCAACAACAATTTATAATATCTCGAAAGGTTTGAAATAATTCACCAAAATACATGTTGATCCACCTTAGTTAAGCACATGTGGAAAGATTCGATATGAAGGTGAACCAATTTGGGCATGTATGTGCTTCAATCCTTCACAATCTTTAAATCCAAGTCCAAATGAAAGCCCTTCACATTGAGTCCTTCACAATCCTTTGTACATGAAGAGTACTCAATGCAAAGGAGACCTTTCCTTTTTGAGGTGGAAGAGGCAACACATCATGATGACAAGACTGGTGATGGAAGTTCACAATGAATGGCAACTTAATCGAGGAGGTTGATCATGATCCTGCGAAATCCTCCTGTATGAACGATGCAAGCTGCACTGATGTTGCTACTGTTGCATCATTAGCTTCTAACAGGAGTTCCTATTCTTCAACGTCGTCTCGCTACTGCAGGTAAAGGTGGTCCCAAATTAGCTACTTTGTGGGAAAAAAAAAATCTCTTCATGCATCGGATCGGCCCCTTGACACATAATTCTTCACTCATATGATTTGTTGTCTTCTGCCGGCCTGCTCATCATGCACATTCAGTACTGCTTTGTATATATATCTCTGGATCTCGAGCTGCTGATCAAATAGATAATATTTCCACAAGTTGCTCATGCAATTGAGAAACTATTAAGAGCTACTAGAGCTATGTGCACTAGGATCTGCATGGACGTGGAGACAGTGGAAGCTGGTCATGTATGATGGGGACCCAATTCTGGAACTTGGGTGCAAGTGCAACGGTGGCCTAGGTTTGGCACACAAATCTTGTGCAATCACTTGGTTCAGCGCAAAACGAACAAAAAGTGTAGCATATGAGCAGCTGAAGTGCGAGATTTGCAGGTTAGTTATATTATATAAAACCTAGTCATCTCTATACTCTAGAGTAATCCTCTCCATAAATTAATCACAGAAAAAATTCTAATCAGCTGCTGTTGCTATATATATATATATTTTGTTGCAGCTTGCTTTTATCACGTGTTTCAAAATTATATTTCATCAGATTATTGCGAATTGTTTCACCTAATTGAATTGTTTCACAAGGGAAATGCCAAGCTCATCTAGATCTAGAATGTTTGATCTGGTTGATTCATGTGAGCTCAGGTGATTTTTATAAACCCTTGTTAAACCCTAAACCCTACTAAACCCTCTAGCTAAAAACTTTTTGCAGTTGTGATTTGTCTCCGGCAGTGTCTTTGATTGTTTGTCAGCATTCAAACACTGTGCGAATTACTATTCTGGGCTCCCAGTTTCCTGATCCTATGAGCCTTCAGATTACTCAGGTAAGTCAATTATTAGTCCTCTTCCAATCCTACAGATTCCTACACACCCAAAAGAAAAAATTTAAGAAATCTCTGAACATTTCACATGATCTAATAATGTCTTAGAGAGCTCTCTGCGAGCTAGAAGCTGAATATAGCGTGCTGTGATCTAGTACAACTATCTCTTTGTTTGTGAAGTTCTGGTCTTTTTCTTTTGATTCAAAGCTCTTACAACATAATAAAGGTTTTAGTTCATGTGTTCATGAGACTATAATTTTTTGTTTAAGAATTTTTTTTAATTTTCTTATCATCATCTTCTTTTTGTAATAAATTATGTTCAAGACATAACTTTGTTTTGCAAAACCCATTTGCCAGTTGGGGACATGGGAAAACAACTAGTGAAACTTCAAATCCAAAAAAATTCAAACTTGCAATAATTTGAGTAAATTTTGCAAAGGAATTTCAAGGTGAGAAAATGATACCCATCTTCATATCTGAAACTTACAAACTATTGTAGATACTTCCATATTACTATATAAGTTTTGTGTTAATGCTTCATGAACTGACAAATTTATTGGGCTTGCCTACCAAGGCAAGGATATTGTGTTTAGATTCATTATAGAGTATATAGTAGCTTAAGGGATTTTGGTCCCCAAGGTAATAGGTCTATTTTTATATGAGCATTTTTGAAAGATGATATTTTGGCTTGTGTTGAAACTTGAGATGAGTTATAGAGTTATAATATCTTGAAGGATTTTGGTTTTTTTAGAGGATTTTTTGAAGATTATATTTTTGCATGGTGAAATATTTGAGTTTTCATATTTCTTCTTTTGCCTTAAGATACCTTTTAATGTAAATGGCAAGGCCATAGTGTAATACACCCCTTGTTAACTTAGGGTTAGGTTAGGGTAGTTGAAACTTGATTTGGTTTTACAATGCAAATTTGTGCTTAAATGGATTATTGAGTAATTATGATGCAGAGAACTTGTAACAACTTTCTTGTCACACCATTTTTTTTGTTGCAAATGAAGGATTCAGAATCAATGTGCTTAGAATGCTACATTGTTAGAATATGAAATCGGAACTAATTAGCAAAGATTAAAGGGCACACTAGACAATTGGTTTTGAAGAAATGATTGCAAGTAAAGTCATTAGGTGAAGCTTATGATGTGATTCTAATGCTTCCAATCCTTTCTCAAACATTGCAATGACTTAGAATGAATTGTCTCTTCTCAAAGATTTGGTATCTAATTTCTAATTTCTTCCCAATTGCTTGCTTGCTTACCCATGGGCTTTGTCGTGATTTGGCCATCCTAGTACAATTTTTCCAGCCCAAACTTGGCAAAGATTTTGTCAAGTTTTTGTTCATAAGTCGAACTTTGTGTCCCACATTGCTGATTTTGTGGGTGTTGAAACACATGGAAGATACATCCAGCTTTAGGTCTCAAACCTCTTGTGGACTACATTTAGTCTCTGGATCTCACCAAGAAAACAGATGTTCTCTCAGTGCAGGAAACATTGTTGCTGCAACTATAATATTACATTGAAAAAATCTGACTCATATTTTGTGCCCAGCTGCAATGAGGTGAAGAAGAGGTGTAAATTATAACTGCAAAGCTGACACCCATGTGAAGTAATACATGTGCAATTCTATTAAACTGGTTCTGAGAAAAATTTCACCTCCTTGAAAGGATACCACACCATGAAAAAAGAAAATGATGAGGTCTTGACTGAGGTTGTATAATTACTTCAAAATCCTCCTTCATCAAAGTTGTAGAGAGAACCTACAGTTAATAAGCTTTTGAACAAAATTCTTCACAGAAGTACACACATGATCCAAATACATTCTTATTTGCAGAGGTATCACACATCCAAACTTGTACCTGCTGAAAGTATTATAATTTCAAGAGATTTTGTTATGTCTGTAGAAGGACAGGAAAATGCTGAACCAGTGAGATAGATATGAAGCTAGTGATTTTATATCAGCAATCTTGGGATGATTCTATAGTAGATTTCCGGACCCGCATTAGAGGAAGCATGTTAATCAATGCTGGAGGATTACCCAAAAACATTGAAGAAAATGGAATTGGAAGATAGGCAAAAAGTTGCATCAGTTTGAAGAATCACCATCATGGTGATGACAAAATTCTGAAATGGGTTGGGGGGGTTTGTAGCATCTAGACATATGACTCAAAAAATCTGCACAGGCAAGGATGTAGAAAAAGATTCAGTAAAAAGAATTCGTCCTTCAGTCACAAGAGAAGAGAAGAGATTCTTGGGTGTGCGAGGAAGTATGAGAGAATGGAAAATCTCAAGTCCTTGATCTTGTGATGTTAACGATCCAATATATTGTGATGAATCATATATTGGGCAGTTAATTGTCTCCTGCACAACTCCTGCACTAGATCAGGAAAAAGAACTCAAAATTCAAGCAAGAAGAAAACAAAACACAACAAGAATCTTCAAGCATCTTCAAGTAGAACACAAAGCACGAAGAATCGTCAAAGAATATGTTCAATGAACACAGAATGCAGGGAAGGGGAAGCAAGAAGAGTTTCAATTGCGCT
>Ga0209208_10013633_pt1 | contig 10119 bp, 7 predicted proteins | sample S1TSphfallax_3_FD_187694 | JGI IMG/M metagenome (GOLD analysis project Ga0209208, IMG submission 187694) | Host-associated microbial communities from peat moss isolated from Minnesota, USA - S1T2_Fd - Sphagnum fallax MG (SPAdes) (version 2) | ecosystem: Host-associated > Plants > Peat moss >... | reverse complement strand
AAAACAAATGTAGAATAGAAGCCACAATGAATTATGATTTGCAAATTACTTGTGGCAAACATTGCTCATGGAATAAACATTGCATTTAATATATATAAAGGGTCACTACACCAAAACATGACTTTCATAATTACATTCATATGACCATACATTCATATAAAACTCATTGTTTGTGCCATTTTGACACAAGCAACTACAAAAATGACATAAATAATGAATTTTATTTGTTTATAATCATATTTTTGTAACCATGAAAATCACATTTTGATACATGTCATGATGTACAAGTGGGGATGATGATCAATAATGAGCACAACTTAATTATTGATGAGTTATGAAGGTCGTGTTCTTAACATGGATGTGTTGAAATATCCATGCACATTTTTTCCTCCAAATATTGAATCGTCCTCACAAAAGAAGTCGATTATTTTCATTGTGTCTTTTTGTGTTCTATTGATGTTTGTTCTTGTTAATGAAAATTTAATTTACTCTTTTCATGTTAAAATTCTAACTATTGTACACAACAAAAAAAACAACAACAAATTGTTTTGTTGTTCTCACAATCTTTAATATTTTGCACATCAATGGTACCAAGGTGAAAAACATTAATAGCATTGCATTTCATTATATGTGATGTTCATTAATTTTTTTTAAAATTTCCTTTTTCAAAATGGCCCCCATTTTTTTTCGTTCTTTCCTATGACACCTAATAAGGATTGATTTCAAAAGTATACATGGCCACCAATGATGATGAATCGGAATTCATTCTATTGATATTTTAAAAACTATATTAAAGTAATGAAAGTTGTTTTGAAAATTATTTGTTATAACAATGTTTTCAAATTTAAAAATGTAATATAAAGTGGTTGAAAATCTCTTTTGCACTTGAAGATGCACGAATAGAAAGTAAATTTGTTGTTCCATGCATGATGATTTTCTTTGGCTTGTGATCTTCCTCAACCTTTCATGTTCTTCAACCACCTTACACCTAAGACTCCCATATCACAACTATACATATCCTTCTGCAGTAGAAAGGCAAAGTGGATATATTAAAATTGAAGGTGTCATGCGTTTTATGCTTCCTAATAAACCGAGCTTGGCTACCTCAAGTTTTATCTATTTATTTTTATTGTCCCGCAATTCTTTTTCTCTTATAATCCTAATTTGAGGACAAAGTCATAAAGCTTCCTTCTCATGATATAATCCTCAGTTTGTGACCAATAAGTTCTAAGTTGGAATCTCTCCTGCAGCACAATTAACCCATGAAGATTTGACTGGTCTTGTTGTGCGTGTACTCATAGAATGCATCTGAACATAGTTCTTTCTACTGGGAGGAGTCGCAATGGAAATTTGTGCAACTTCCAGATGAACTTACATGGTGTGCACATTCTGATAATTTTCTGTACCGCAAGAATGTACAGCTACTGTTTAAACAGTACCCGTGACTTCTGAAGGCTATAGCATGATACCAACAAGAAGAATCATTGCCGTGCCTACACAAGAACCCCTCATGATCCAAGCTTGAGAAAACAAATATCCATCAAACTTCTGAATGCTTTGTTCTTAGTAAACAGCTAGACATAAATTGAAAAACCTCATAAAATCTCCTAACTTTGAATTTGTGGGGAAGAACATGAATCTAGCATAGAACTCCACTTGCAAAAATTTTAAAGCTTTCATAGCAACTGTTCAGATTGAAGGATTCGCTGTTTCATCTCACACCTGTATTGGACACGGATAGTTTTTCTAACCTTTCTGATACACTAACTGCTTGTGAGCTGACTGAGTCAGCTTGCGCTCCAGTTGGCGGAGGTGGATTCCTTGATGGAGATCCACTTATGTATGAATCCATCTGACCAGAGGCTGCAAGAATGAGACCTGCACACCCAGGACACTCCTTCATATCCATGGTTGCAGCATCTTGAAAGGAGATGCTTGCTAAAGCTTCTCCACAGAATAATGCTGTTCAGTTGCAGAAGATGATCTCAGAACATGGCACATTATGCAAAAGATGTGGGAAACAATATCCAGATCTGGATTTCAAGCTCACCTAGAAAGACAGCAGAAGGTTTGCCAGGCCGTGACTTGAATTCAGGATGAAATTGAACACCTACATAATATGGATGTCCTGGTAACTCCAGAATCTGCACTTCATTGTTTGAGTATTAGATCAAGGATGCTCCTTTACTTTAAAAGCACATATCTGCAACACTACTCCAGAAACAGGAACCAAATTGTATGTGAAAATGTGTACTTCAGTCCCTTTAGGATGAGCATTGGAGTGTTAACAATGACATCAGAATATGACGCCTGCAATCCAACCTACAACAGCAGGCACGTGATAGTTTCCACAATAGACCTATGACATAAAGTGGTCTCAGATACCAATGATACACAGTTGACTTGAAATAAACAGCTGCAAGAAATGGACATCACCTCCATGCGGCGACCAGTTTCATCCTTTCCCACAAACCGAAGCCCTGCTGTCTCCAACCACTCCACCATCTCAGGGTTCACCTGTTCCAAACATAAGTAGGTCAGTCAACCCAGCCCTTGAACATAAACATGAACCCTATACCCTAAAATACTTTTTGACTTCTTATCTTGAAAGCTGAAAAATCTTGGCTACCTTATGCTTATTCGAATATCCAACTGCTCTCATTGAAGCTATGAAAGCACAGTAATCCAGAAACATATCAAGCACCTGGACTGCAACTTTGAAAGCAGAAAAGCCCTGAAGTTCCAGTTTACCCGACCTCATAGCGATGACGGTGTCGCTCATCAATGAAAAGCTCCTTTTGATACCTTCACACCAAATGCCATTCTTCTATCAACTGAAAACATAGGTGTGCAGTCAGCTGACAAAACTGTGCACCAACATAGAAGGGATTAAACAAGAGGTTCTACATACAATTTTGCAGTTATGCAGTCAGCTGTTTGAAGAAGTGTTTTTCGAGCTCCCAGCCTCATTGTGCCACCCATGTGTGTTTTTGAAACCTGGATGGCAAAATATTCCATGAGAAAGGCAGGAAACTGAACAGAAGTAATTGCAAGTGGACAAAGTGGGCAAAGTACATTGATAATCAAATAAGGCCAGTGAACCATGATACACCACATCATCAAAAGACTGGAGAGATATCACACATAAAATCTTTCATGCCAAAAGGTGTCATCACAGGAAAGGAAATGATGAGTGGAGATATAGACCTCTGGCATGAAAACCACACATGGGTGAGGCGTTGCAGAGTCAAATTCAGTGCTATTTGCATCATCCAAACCAAGAACCTGATCGACAAGAACAGATAGCTCCTGAGTGTCAAACCCTCAAGGCACATACTTCCACCAGAAATGGGGATCAAGGCTTTGCGGCTTCTTTCACAATTCCCATAGAAAAATCCATGTTGGAGAGTTTGATCAGAGTACTCTTGACAATGTCAAGATACAATTTCACTGTTCAGAATAATTGTGAAGAAAAATTATGCTCAAAGGTTATCTTACATTTCGAGCAAACTCCACAACAGCAATTTGCATTCCAAGGCAAATGCCTAGATAGGGAATCCCATTTGTTCGAGCATAGCTTGCAGCCAAAATTTTTCCTTGGATTCCCCGGTCACCAAAGCCACCAGGTACCAAGACACCATCAGCTCTCTGTCACAAAAGTAATCCAGGAATTTACATGAGAATGCATAGGAGTTCACACAGAAGGAACTTTTTCAAATACCATCCAAAATCTTGTCATTACTTCCATATACTACAGACTGCAGCATAGTTAAGGAAGTGTTGCCTATGCTAGTTCCTGTAGTGCTCTGCTCACCATGTTTCATTTGTGCACTTACTCATACTACCTTCATGAGCAAATAGCTACACTAATTTAACACGTCCATGAGGACCCTCTGCAAAATGAACACTGCAACTAACATATCTAGTGCAAACAGCTGAAACCCATCAATCAAACAGGCATAACAAGTCTGAGGTAGGAAGATTTCACCTTCAAGGTTGTCCAAGCTGCTTTGTGCTCATCAGGTCTCTGCAAATATCAAGGCTTTGTCAGTATCTCACCTCCATTCTACTAACTTGTATGTCAGAAACTACTGGTGCATTCAATTTGAATCCAAACCCTTATACTATTGAAGGGATTCTGATTCCAAAAAATCTGACCTGAGAAGGCCAAGTATCTCATATTGAACTGAGATACATTAGGTTGAGCATCTTCCTTTAATTATTTGGAACATTTCAAATTTCACAGAGGTACCTGGAAACTCAAGCTTAAGTAGAACAATCAAGAACCTGCAATGGCATTTCTTTGATACCTCTATCTTTGCACGTTCTTCAAGGTCTGTAGCAGCCACCCACTCTGGAACCAGCTTCCGTGAACATGCAATGGACGCATGTTGCAGTGCCTGGCTTCCCACAAACACATTAAAATGCTCCTCAGCATGTGATAATATCATCAAGGAACACTGTTCAAGTGAATGTTTCCACCATCTTGCCATACTCTACCAGAGGTCAAAATCCAGAAGACATGACCACTATGACATTGCTGAGTTTAGCAGGGGCATCCAGGTCCTTGCCTTCAGAAAATCAAAGATGGCCATTGGGCAAATACCTTCAAAACTGAAAGGTAGGAATCAGAAAGGCCAGTGTACTTTCCAACCATTGCAATTTTGACCTGCAACCCCAGGCGACTCTAAGCCAGAATATCAGTGATAACAATGAGTCACTAAAAACTCTCAGTGAGCTTAGACCCAGAAACTGAGAACATGACATTGCAGCCTTGCATCCCTCAATCAAGCAACCCTTCTACAAAATTTAAGAACCCATCAACCCATGGTAAAATTCCAACTTTAGAGCACCTGTGGGCTGATACAAAAATGGATTCCAAGAGAGGTGGTACCAGGAACGTACAGGTACAGAGAGATTGTCACACCGTGCAGCACGTGTTGCCCATGACTCCAGAGCAGGAGGGGGGACAGAACTGCAGATGCAGGTTGCAACTCTTCATCAGGTAAAGATCACAAAAAACATCAAGAAGCCTAGCTGGTAAACTTGTCAAAATACCTCCAGTTCAATTCCCAGTTTATGGAGACTATGCAGAAAAGTGGAGAGATTGATGATGCTGACAGCTGCCAATCAATACCAAGTTTCTCTGTGAAGGAGTTGAGGAACTGACCTTAGATTCAGCTTGTTGAAGATTGCAATATGTCCTTTCTGATCCTGTCAACACAAAAGGACAATGACTACTTCAAGACATTCTCATTTGAGCAACTATAATATGTGAACCTACTGGTAACATGCATCAAACTGAACAAAAACCAACATGTAGTAGTGTCATGAGGAAACAGTACACAGACTGATTAGGTGCATACAAATAACTTGACACAAACCAGCTTTTAACTAGGTAACTTACTCGCAGCAAAAGAGGTACATGCCAGATGTTGGAAACATCATAAATGTTAAGAATGTGATCTGCCTGTGGAGCCAGATCCCGAACATTATGTTCCATCAATTAGCAAATATAAGAAGGCCATTAACCTGTTCAAGGAAATCACTAAATAGGAAACCTAATAAAATAATGCTGGATTAAACTGCATTAGATGTGTACTTCAGCATTTGATTCTTTTATGCATACTGGGGTCGAAGACAAGACTTACTGGGACATCACAGAATTGTGATAGCTTCTCTTTAGTTGCCTGCTTCAATGGCTACATCACAGTTTTTAAACAAAGTACATGAGCCCTATGACTGTCTTACACCCTCCAAGCAACACCACAACATCTTGGAAGACATTTCCTGCACCCAACCTAAATCTTGAAATATGCAGGGCCAATTCTCATCATGAGCCTGTAACCAATCACCCTAATCTGAACCAAAAGAAGTCTTTAGAGAGAAGTAAGTCAACTGCCAAATGAGGATTGTTACAGTGAACCCAGCACTCTAGATTTACTAGCAATGTGAGAGCTATATGGGAGTTTCTTCATTGACATCACTGTAGTCAACTGTGTCTTCCTGAAATCAAGCTTCAAATCACATCTGCCCCATGTTTCAGTTTCCACCAACAAATGTGGCACTTACTTGAGCACTGCGACAGGCAAGCAGATGCGGAGTCAAACCATATGCCCTGAGCTCTCGCACACTATGCTGGGTAGGTTTTGTTTTCTGTCAACATTCAATTCACCAAATGTAAATAAACATCATTCCTGCTTCAAACACCAGTCACTTCTCAACATTAGGAATTGTCCTCAAAAGGTGTTACTTACTTGCTCACCCACAACTCCCAAGACAGGGACCAAGCTAACATGGACCAAACAGAAGTTATCCCTCCCTGCATGCCAACAATGACAGATTGATTGTCAGTGTGTTAGAACAGGCAAAGAACAGTCGATGTCACTTGCAGGTAAATGTTGAACATAACCTGAAAGTATCCAATTCCTCAAAACTTACCCACACGAAACTGGAATTGGCGAAGAGCTTCAATGAATGGCATGGATTCAATGTCTCCTGCACTCGCACCAAAAGATATTTAGAAAATTGTGCAACAACGTGGGAGCCAGAGTGACAATCTCATCCATCAACTGAGTCTCATGTGCTTTGTATCCAGATCCCTCAAATCCTTGTAATTACTCATGATGTCACATGAGCTGTCTTGATTGTAGTCGTAACAGTCCACTCTCAAGTGACAAATATGTGTGTCAGACTGACAGACTATATGCTCAGCATTTAGGGGTGAGTTGGTGCTAGAGAAAGACTAAAGATTTAAGCAAGGTAGCAGAAAATACCAACAGTTCCCCCAAGCTCTATCACACACACATCAGCTGTTCCTGCAAGTCCATCCACAGGAACCCTTGCAACACGCTCAATCCAATCTTGGATGCAATCAGTGATGTGGGGCACCACCTGTTCAATTTTATCACTGAATCATCAGCTAGACACACAAGAAGACAAACATGTTCAAATCAGGAAACAAAGAACAATTGTTGGCATGAAAAGAACCAATACTAGACAAATCAATGAAGGGCTTACTCACCTGCACAGTTTTGCCCAGATAGTCCCCTCTTCGCTCTCTTTCAATCACTGACTGCAAAGATACAAACAGCCAATCAGATAGTCTCCTCTTTGCTCTCTTTCAATCACTACGTTTTGCAAAGACACTGACAGATGACCACACAGTCTTCTCTTTGCTCTCTTTCAATCAGAGACTGCAAAGACACCAACACAACAATCAGATATACTCTCCTCCTCTGCACTCTCTTTCAATCACTGACTGCAAAGACACCACCACCACCACCAACAGACAACAAGACTCCAAAAGAGTTGAGGCATTGATCAACAACTGCAAATTTGAACTAAGAAATAGTGTGAAGAGACATCTAGCAACCTGATAAATTTTTCCAGTAGTGATGTTGTTGTCTCTGGTCAATGTAACATCTAAGAAACGTTCATAGTTTCCAAGATCCAAGTCCACCTGATCAAAGAAGAATACCACAAGTTATTGCCACTTTGCTCCAAAACTGTCTCAAGAAAATTTTCTTCAACCTTTTTTGTCAGCCTGGAAAATTGCATTGTGTAACAAATTTTAATTCCTTGTTTCTTCTTCAAGCAGATCTCACAGAAACCTCACAAAACCCTAAACCCTAAGCAATTTGAAGATGTTGGAAGCTTCATTGAATTTTTGTTCCACCATTTTTGTCAGCCTGAAAAATCACAATGTGTAGCATTTTATTATCCTTGTTTCTTGTTTAAGTAGATCTAACATTAACCTCACAAAACCCTAAACCTTAAACCCTAAACAGTTTGAAGATGTTGGAAGTGTCACAGAAATTTTTGTTCATCCTTTTTTGTCACTCTGGAAAATCACATTGTGCAACAATTTTAGTATTCCCTGTTTCTGCTGCGAGCAGACACAGAAACCTCACAAAACCCTAAACCCTAAGCGGTTTGAAGATGTTGGAAGCTTCACCTCGCCACCGTCATCCAAAACAAAGACTTCTCCGTGTTCAAACGGGGACATGGTGCCCGCATCCGTGTTAAGATATGGATCTGCACACGCCACCCAATTACGCATTCTTTTCACATTACAAAAGCCCGACATTTCTCACTCCATTCTATTCCCTCGACGGAAATACACACGCAGCAACAAATTGAACAAACACCGATCAATACCGAGAACAACAACGCGAGCGCGGAGGCGGGTGAAGAAATCAGAAGAAAACGGAAGCGATGCCAGTGGGAAAAACAAAACCACTCACCAATTTTGATGGAAGTAACACGCAGGCCACAAGCCTTGAGTACCACCCCGATGCTGCTGGCCGTCACACCCTTTCCCAGTCCGCTCACCACACCTCCAGTTACCACAACATACTTCATCTCTCTTTCCTCGCCTTGCGAACCCCCTCCTCCAATACAATTGTGGCAACCGTTCAGGCTTCAGCTGACGCCAGGGACACGATGGCTGCGAGCTGCGGCGGCAAAAGATTAGGAGTCGAGCGCTGCTGCCGCCATCGCCACCGAGCTTGCTCGTCTTCCCCAATTGAGATCCTCAAACGAGGGGCCAACCAGTTTGGGACGGAGCTTACTCGTCTTCCCCCTATTGAGATCTCAAACTAGGGGTCAACCAGTTTGGGACCTTGCTTGTTCGTCTTCCCCCCATTCCGATCTCAAAACGAGGGACCAATCAGATTCGGACTGAGCTTGCTTGTCCTCCCCCTATTGAAAGCCCAAAACGAGGGGCCAAGAAACTTGGGACCAAGCTTCCTTGACTTCTCCCATTGTAAGTTGGGGGCATGAAATGAACCTCGCTTGAGCTTATGAAATATTAATACATGGATGTCTAACTTATGGAAAAAGGTGGGCTAAAACTAGTCGGATGAATGAACAAAACAACGTACAAACTATGTTCACCAATTCATCCAAGGTGGAGGAAAAAATTGTGGTACATATATATCAAACCTCCTTTAATTTTATTGGTGTCCAAAATGCCATGTGTTCATTGCAATTATAGTTCATGACAAAGGAATAGTGTAAGAGATTTAATAATAAAAACACATTTTGGTTAAGTTAGGTCATATATATAACATGGATGGGTTGCACATATGTGTCCAATGAACTCAATTCAAGCCAAGCCCCACCCAAGCCGTGGAAAATCCACAACCATGAAAATGCATTTCAACCAAGCATGGCACAATCCACTACAATGAAAGTCAAGTTTAGTGGAGTGCTTGCAAGTTGCATTCCACCCATATATTGGTGCAAGGATACATGGATGTGGAACCAAATGTGCATCATGCAATGTAGGATGAAATTATATGGGAGAAGCCATGTAGCATGTTGAATGACATTGCTTTCATGAGAGTGTTCGAGTAAACAAGTGACCAAGTTGAACAACATTGGGCAACAACATAATGCCTCTTTACATTGGTTAATTGGCCTTTTACAAGGTACATTTTGTCTTGTTTGCATGTTTGATACATGTATATGATTTAATTTGGCCATTAGAATACAACAAGAGGTGTGGTTGGAACCGTATGGTCAACTATTGTTGTGAATGATTATAGTGTAGATGGACATGTTACTGTATTTGACAAGCATGCATGGAGATTGGATCATGTATATTTGGTAAATTTTGTGGGAAATTTTGATCATGGATGCAAGGGCATGTTGCAAAAATAACAAGTAAATGGTACAAAGTTGCACATGGAGGCCCATAGAGCTAGGTGATTACCATTGGGAAATGTAAGGCATATACAAGCTCAAAACATCAAGCTTTGAGAATGTGATGAAGGTGGAGCAAATGTTGCAAGGCAGGCAAAATACCATTGCCCATGTAAAATTTGCCTAGGTGTTTGCCCCCCTGAAGCGGTCCACAATTGTGAAAAACTTGTGATCTTAAGGGCAACACCCATGTAATAAGGGCTGGATAGAAATAGATTCATGTGCCCTAAGCATAAAAAAAGATCATGTACATATTTTTGTACATCATACATTACAAATTTAAAATATTATCTAGTTAATGCAACCTTTGATGGGACATTGGTAAGGTCAACCATCACATATTACAATAAGGGGTTTGATCTCAACATCTTACCACACGCATGATAGGGTGATCCCCATGATTCATTAGAC
>Ga0209208_10013632_pt1 | contig 10119 bp, 10 predicted proteins | sample S1TSphfallax_3_FD_187694 | JGI IMG/M metagenome (GOLD analysis project Ga0209208, IMG submission 187694) | Host-associated microbial communities from peat moss isolated from Minnesota, USA - S1T2_Fd - Sphagnum fallax MG (SPAdes) (version 2) | ecosystem: Host-associated > Plants > Peat moss >... | reverse complement strand
TGGCACTTTCATGCTGAATACTAATATATTTGATGCTAAGATTCTAGCATAACCATAAAAGTACATGAATAAATTAATAAGGTGTATTTATTTGTTAAGTACACCTTCACAATTTCTCAAAATTTCTCAATTTCTTTTCATAATTATTTAGTACCAAACATGTTAAGTTGTTACGGTATTCAATTTCATCCATAGGGTAAGATCTATTCTCTTGGTTCAATTTCATTGAATTTCATCCATGTAATCAAGTTCATCCATTTGGTCTAACTTATTACTTATGGTTTTAAAAAAATCTATTTCATCAAATTTATCCATTTGCAAATATATGTCATCAATTTTCTCCAATTTGATTTGTTGTCTATAAGTTAGGTTTCATATTTGTGTCAAATTTCACCAAAAGAAGAATTTATTTATATGGCTCAATTTAGTTTAACAATCTCATCATTCCCTTAGGGTTTCCTCCAAAGACATCTTGGGACATACTAGGATGTATGATTTCATGAAGACTAATGAGAAGATGGCATTGTATTGTATTGGACAAAGAACAATTTAACCATTTCACAATTACAAAAGTCAATGAGAACAAATGCAAAGATTTGTTGACATGGTGAACAAAGTTCATGAAGTACAATTTTTTCATTAAAATAATCTTTTATATCACAGAGTATTTGTATGAATTTGTGATACTTTCAATTGGGCATAGAAAATCTTGAAATGTTTATAAGCATATCCATAAAAATTAGCTAGATGATGGATGTGGTGGTCTTATGGCATCCATGGAACAATTCATGAAAATGGAAAAAGCCTCAATGTAAGAAAATGAAAATGTCATCATTAACCTCAATGCCTTCATGAATTGGAAGATAACATCAAACTTCATGTACATCTCATTTTATTTTTTTAGAATTTTTTTTAAAAAAATTATTATGTTTCATTTAGATGTTAGACAAATGTCATTTTTGCATTGTAGATGTTGATTATGAATGTTTAAAGTGATGTGTGAAGTTCTCTTGCTAGAATGATGGTTGTCATTTTATGATTCTCACTTTGATACACATAGTTGCTAATTGACTACATTTGTCAAGTGTATGAAATTAGTTGATCAGTTGTTAGATTTAGTAGTGGATACAAGATATGATGAAACCTAGAAAAAAATCAAGTTTCTTGTTTGTTATGCCAGATTGTGTTAAGTTGAATGTTAGTTATATGTGTGTTGGGTATGTTGTGAATGTTGGGCTTTAGGTCACAAATGAGTTTGAAAGAGTGGGGCTAGGGTACTTCAAATGATGAGAATTGTGGGATTGTCTATTGAGTCAGAGATGGTTGAAACAATTTTTCAATGTGGCCATGATATTGGGATTTGTTTGAGGGTAAAATTCAAGGGTGGCAAGAAAAAAAGAATCAAATCAAATGGCATGACCAAATATGATTTTGATTTGTTAGGGATATAGTTTTTAAATAGTATGTTTTTGTTTTTTTTTTTAATGTTAAAATTTTATAATCAATTAAATTTTTGTTAAATTTTTGAATCCCACTCAATATTGTGTGGATGTTGAGTGAAATGCATTGTGGAATGGGGGACATTTCTTTTTGTAGGAATGTGTTTTCTCATTCAAAAAAATTTGAGATTTTTTTCTTTTCTCTCAAAATTTTCATGCATACATATAATGTACATATATATTGTGGTCGAGAGGTATTACAATAAACCATTGTCTCAATTTTTAACCTTGGGTTTTCTTTATTCAGCATTTTTAAAATAACAATAGCCTTGACTTTTACATGTTAAACAAGGGCTTGATAGTGGTACATTCTAGTGTTGTGAGGATATTTGACCCATGACCAAACTCTTGCCAACTCTTTGACACCCATCCTTAAAAGGTTTTCAAAACAACCAGAACCAGCATTTCTTTGATTTTGAACTTTTTTCAGAGAACCAGAACTGCCAGTTCTTTAAATGTTCAAAGAATATCTTTCATAAGAATAGAGAAATCTCCATTCTCACGATGAAGAAGGAACAGCAAGGCTAACACTCAGTTGATTGCAACATAACTAGTGAGAAGGCTAACACTCAAAGAACCACACAACACTGGTTGGTACTTGCATCTGAAATGTAACTCCATATTTTCACACATACTTCAAATCCACAAAAGATTTTGTTATCATAGTGGGTGTATCATTTCGCCCCCCCTCACTTAGCCCGGAGGCCAACCCTTCAGAAAGGCCACTCACAGTGAACAGACACAACAGATAGAAAGGAACTGTGGGAACATCTTTAGAACAACTGTAAACTATGGGAAACATTGAAGGGCACCAATTCAGAACTACATGTAAACCCTAAACCTAATTGTAAGAGACCCAACTTGGAAACCTGGAGATCATCTGGCAGAACAATTGTCTAACCTTTGAAGGTTTCATTTGGGAGTAACATTAAGGCAATAACTATCATAGACCATGCACTTTAAGCATATCAAGACTCGCAAAATCTTATGATGGTGCCAATATGTTTTACCCTTTGGTTGCCAAAAATTTTAAGCTGCCCAGGGGATTATTGTCAACAAAATTTGACTGACATCAACAGATGTAGATCTCGTCTTGTGATTTCTAACTTAAGTTCAAAGGCTCCAGCAAAAAAGGTGGGGAATCTTTGACCAACCTAGAACTGCTTTTAAAGTTAAGTGTCAAGGTTTCAAGTACTAAAGAAATTGCTACCTAACATCCAAAAATTGCTACCACATTGCACCATTATGATTCCTATCACAATTGAGTACACACTCACTTGATTGCAACATAACTAGTGAGAAGGTGCAAGACACAATAAGCTCTACCAGCTTCTCTTCAATTACTGCCTGCCCCAAAACTGGACTCTTTCATCATCACTCATGATCACAATGTTATCCACATAAGGGTGATTTGCCTGCTTCCAAAGGAAATGCAATTTGGAGTTGAACAAGATAAGGTTTGGATTGAGGTGAGAAAAGAAGATAACTTTACTCATCTCATGCTCGATTCATGTAACTGCCTGTCCGTGTGTCCACTTGGATTGAGTCTCCGATATTCACAAACAATGGCACACTTACAACAGCCCCTGTATCCACTGTTGCAGGTTTTGAGCCTCCTGTTGGATGAAAGCTACAGTTAGCATAAAATTTACAGCGTTTCTGTATTGCTCAGTGCTGAACAGAAGAAAAATCTACTGCTGACATGAGAGATGCAAACAATGCATTGTACAAAATGCAAGTACTTACCAGAAAGACTGGGACTTAAGGGAGAAACAATGTGATCAAGTGAACATGTTAGGGTACAACAAGGTACAGATACCTCAGGTAGCACACAGTTTCAATCTATGGGCAAAACATATCATAGAATCTTTGCCAAGAAAAGCTAGAAGAGTCTAGAGTACTTCTGTCAAAAGCACAGGTTGGAGATGAAATCAGGCCCTGCTAATGGTGCTCACAAAATATGAGCTGAATGTGAGCTGAAGACTCATTATATGGCATCTAACAGCATCACACCTGAATGCGAATGGGCATTATTACATCATAGGGTACACAATGGGTCCTTCTATACAAATATAGTCTGAAAACAAAACATATCAACTCAGTTAAGCATGTCCGGGACCATTACCTTGCCACAAATGCACACTGCTGCAAGCACTGATCAGGTTACAGGAAGTCCAAATTACTGCAAGTGAGCTTTAGTGCAAAAAAGGAAAGGGACCAGAGAAATATTACCTTGTGCTGTATCACCTTTCAATCCTGGGTCAGTTTCCACAACCTTGACTATCACTGTAATTGGCAAGTCTACATCAATTACCTGCACACCCAAAGATATTTTACTATAGAAATCTATCCATCAACAAGATCCTGCTATTTAATCTCAACATTGACCAGATGGAAGATCGCTAATACTAATTTGCCTTCGAATGATGAACTACAGCCAGGCAGCAAGGTCATTTTAAACTGTGCTTTTGCTGCTTATGGGGTTTTCCCATTGCCTACTATACCCAGAATTGTATGAGATTGCACAGAAAGTTCCACAATAGAACTTTGAAGGTAACCATTCCAGCAGTTCTAGAAAAACCGGAATGAACACAATAAGAATGAGTGTGGTCATAGTGCTATGAGTGTTGCTAACAAAGTATCAGACCCATCACCTTCATCATGAATTGTATATGACCATTACAGAGTGTGTGTATGGGTCACACACCATTTGACATGGAGTAAGCACGTACCCTTCCATTCCAGGTCAAGACATTGCATTCCATGCCTTCCTTTAACCACTTGCTTCTATCACCCAGATCTTTCAGGTCTAATCTCGTCTCCTCAAATGTAACCTACCCACCACCGTCAATAGAGTAAATGATGCATGCAATCAACATGTCAAGTATTTGTAGTATCATTATAGTAATGAAAGAGGGAGAAGGGATGTTGACATACCATATCCATGAACACATATTGGTCACCATCCACATAAGTATGCTGTTTCACATCCTTAACTATTTGTGCCTCATCAACCTGACCTTCCATCCAGCATTTGAAAAGTTAGGAATCTGATTACCTTGTTCTGGATTTAGGGCATTTAGGCATGTGACCCTGCTCTATTGTGTCATAATAATATGATTTGACAAAGTAACAAGCAAACAAAGTACCTGTTCTCCTGCTCTGAAGGTCCGTTCCACTGTATTGCCAGATATGTAATTCCGTAGCTTAGTGCGCACAAATGCAGCTCCCTTTCCTGGCTTCACATGCAGAAACTCTTCACCCCATCCCCATATCTCCTCTCCCTTGAGTCTTTATTGAACATACATAGGCTCAAGCACATCCATGGTTGTGTTGATTCAAATTGCAACAAAAGTTGATCATGTTTGGTATGCACCTTGTCATGAAATGATTAGCCCTTGACAAACAACATTTCCACAATACAAATGAAACATGATAGAGAGATATTTAAGATAAAAAAGAAAGTGGTGCCAACGTCATACCTTGCACACGCCATGGTGCTCCATCGAGCACAATGTTGGTGCCACCCCTGAAGTCATTGCTACTAATAGCCCGTAGCCCTGCACCAATCAGCAACTGCAAATGTATTCTCCTTGGATACAAAAAGAACATGGACAGTTGCTACTGTAGGCCCTCCTAAAGATAGATTGAACATCTACCCTGCAGAACTACTCTGTGAGATATTCACCTCCAGTCAGGGCTTTGTTTGGCTAACATTGTCCATCAGAACACCACTCTGTAGGCCATTGAGCAAAAACTAGAAGAGGAGAAAGAAAGCATTTGATGCATCCCAGAAGAGGAGGAAATAGGAAACAGAGAATAACAGGAAAGGAAGAGAGATACTAATGGTAATTGCTAGCAATGCTTATCTTCATAATGACAGAGGATTTCTGTAAACTTATGATTTAAGTCAACGTGAATAGATTTGCAATATGACCTGATAATAGGTTTATTGAGATTTCAGAACTGACTCCATAGCAGCAAACAGGAAATAGAGGAAAGCCAACCCTTAAAAATGAAGAAAATCAAAACTAAAATTGAGTGGTTTGAACAACAGTAATTGCATAATAAGATTCATCAACATCTTCAAGAGAACTTCAACAGCAATATGTATGGCATGGACATGGCTTGATGTTCAAGCCTTTGGAATTGCTTGGAATATTGCCAAATCAAAGAAATTGAAGTAGTACAAATGAGCTCACAAAATGGATTTCAGGTAAAAAATGCTGCCACCAATTGAGTCTTTGTCTAGATATCAGGAACTAAACAGATCATCTCCAAAACATCTTAAGCTTCTTACCACTTACCAAGGATAACAGAGAAAGAAAAAAATGGACAGAACTTGACTACGTAAGACATTTGAAAAAATCAAAAACGGCAGTAGAAGTTATCAAAAAAAAAACGCTGCACAAATTCATACCCATAAAGATTGCAATTTACTGCTTAACTGCTAACTCACCAAACATGAAGAACAAGAAGTACAATCTAAGAGGAAATAAATAGGCAAGAACATAAAACCAGAAGCTTTTGCTACCTTGAAGCTATCTATGAGGGGGGATTGGCATAGATGACAGCCTTATCTCATGCTTATCCTTCCACCCAACATATTTGAAGGAATGGCCAACCTCAGAAACCAACCCAAAAAGAAACCCCATTGAAACACACCAGACTCAAGGCATCATCCTATCAAACACTTTGGTCATCAGAAAAAAACTTGCATTCATTCTAGAGCTTTCAACCCTAATATGTTTTTGTTGATCTAAGATTTGAGAAAGACAAGGGACTTCAGAAAAGACTTGAGGAATTCAAGGACTACAGAAATTCAAGGAGAGATAATTATAATAACAAATTGCCAGAAAAATTCCAAGTGGGTGGGAGGAAGAATAATGTGCAATACCACATTGCACATTGGGACAGAGTCTTAGGAGGAGATATGATAATGTGGGTGAGAGAAGAAAATGCTTAAAGAGAAAAAATGGTACCCAGTGAAGAAGGGTGAGCTCGACAGCAGCGAAGTGTACGAGTGGTTGACTGCAGTCGTGCTAGTGCAAATTCGCCATTTCTGAAAGAAGTAGAGACGGAGGAGGTGCACGCTGCAGTTGTTGGAAAAGGAGACACCATTGTTACAGCCATGCCTATCGTCCACATCTCCACAAATCCCTCAACGTTTTCCCCCCACACTTGTGCATATACAATTACTACAGTACACGGAATACAAAAAGGAAAGACAGCAACGCTCTTGCAAGGCCTCCTATCCCACCACAGTTGCAAAAGTTTAGGTTATCCGCGAAAAAGGTTAGGTTACTTTTTTGTTGGAGATGGTGGTGATAATGCTCTCTAGCTGCTCTTTGTTGGCTCTGCCCTTCAGGGTAGAGACATTGTTATTGTGATGCGCTCAGAAACGGTCCAAATTTGCTAAGGAAGTTGATTTCCAACTTTCTCATTCCATGACGTGCGTTCGTTTCTTCTTCAAGGTGTTAACTCTTGTTGTGATTTGGTTTGTTAAGCTCCGTATTGGTGTATTCTATTCTTCCCAAGTGTGGTTTCTGAATGGTGACGGAAGAAGCAATTTTTTTTTCTACCACCAGGATGACAATGAAGCCCCAAAACTTCATGGATTGGTTGGTAGAGAGAGGCTGATGCTGCATTCTCAATTGTCCACTCTACTGCAGGTGAGGTGCAGCCATTACTTGCATTTACATCAAAAGTGGAGAAGTTCTTCATTCCAGTGAGTGAGCATGGAATTGTTTTGGCTGAAACCATGAAGGTATTTGCTCCCTCCTTTGGCAGGTGTGTACCCTTTGTCTGTGTACTTGTTGGATTTCATATTACTATCTCCATTGATGGTTGCATACCCTAGTATCACAAGAGGTGATGATGAAGTCAGAGGTTTTTATCTGTGTCATCCCTTGATATAAATGGGAACATGACAGTAAAACTACCACATGGGTTGCATGCACTTCCATCTGAAATGCCTGTTGTGCATTCCTTACTGGATCAATCAATGGAATAACTCTCTTTCATTCATGAAACGATAGGTTGTTATATCATTGTGTAAGACCCAGAGTTCTGAGCATCATTGAGCCAGCAAAAAAGATGCACACTGGGAATGTTTTGTCTCCCATCTCTTTGGTCCCCCTTTTGAAGCTTTTTGGGCCTGGCAGACTTTGCATGTCCTCCAACTTCTCAACACTTTTCTGACAGCCTAAACCATAATAGAGTAAACTTGATATCCTCATTAACATCATGTCTTGTAAACACAAATTGTATTAAACAGACCCACATGCGTTTGGAGATTGGTCATGTTCAGGTGATGTTGCAAGTCAGCACCTTGACCTCCTTTGCAATAGCTTTTTGTACCACACAAACATTAACATATCCCAAATTGTATTACATAGCTTTGTGCATAATTTCAACATCTCCCATGTGCTGTGCTCACTTCATCTCCTATTTGTCTGCTCTCTTTCCGGTTGGCATGGTCAATTTATAAGCAAGGTTGTGGAGGCTGTATCTTGGATGAAGGATTTTTTTGGTTGTGGCAGCCAAAAGCATAACAATGGTGTTCTTCAGGGAGCTATTAGTACAAACCAGTTTCTCTATGACATTGATGATGCTCAGAAACTTGCACACTTTCTTTTGTGCCTTCTCCCAGAACTCACAAAAGCACTTAAGACTTAGGCCAGTTTCTATAATTTTACATTGATAGTTTGAAAAGAAAGACTTCAAATCCACCCTGTAGCAGGGTAGCTTTTTTTTTTCCAATCCATGTATTTTGCTCTTTTGATCACCATTAGAAGATTAGCTGGGAAAACTTCTGTTATTCGATGAAAGAAAATGTAGGCAACACCCACCAAAATGGACACTAAACATATCCATCTCTCCTTTATGGGTTCACAAAGAGCATGCAAGAAAAGCTGAATGCATTTCACAAGAACCACAGACTTAAGTAGCCTGGAGAGTGATTCTTCCATATCTCTCACACCTCTGGAAGCTAGATAAGCACTAGTGCTTCTCCCTAAACCTGTGAAAAAACCAAACATTACAAAATCCTCCCTTTCTAGCATGCGCATTTCCCCTCTTGCAGGTTTAGTAATGACCATCCACTTCTGATGTGGATATAATGGTATTTGCAAGCTAGAATGTCTACAAATGGTCATCACAATTATTGTTTTCTTTCGTCCTCATGGACTATGATGTATCCCAAGTCAACTGGTTTTCAATTTGATGCAAAAGGGATTCATAACTTTGAAAATCAGAGAAGTGGTGATTGTGAACATGGGTTGATTCAACATCAAAATGCCAGAATGTGGCACCCCAAAGTGGAAGCATTCTAACACAATGACAAAGGAAAAACAAGCAGTGTAAGGTCATGGATGGTTAAGGGATTGTTAGGAGTCAAGACAGGGCAATGGCATGGTTGCTTGAAGGCCTGACATGAAGTGGCAATATTCTACAATTAGTGAATGTTTCTATTCCAACATCATGAGATGCAGAGCACACACAATATAAAAACACAAAAAAATCAAAACATTCGAGGATCACAAGGTAACATGCATGTTTCAAAATGTGGAAAATAACAAAAAATAACTAGGGATAATTGGAGTTGCACATGAAGAGGGAGTATGAGAGGTAAAAACTATAAGCCTAAAAGCTGGATTCACACCAAGTTGGTTAAGGGAATAACCCTAACTATATCTCATTCAGACAAAAAGGCTAAAAATAACCCCAAAAAAATTGTCCATTCAAATTTTCCACTTCAAGGTTTGAATAACTCAATGTAGGGTTAAATTAATCACATTGTATTATTTTGATCTATTCCTATTTTGATCTATTCCTTGTGTGAACAAGCCAAGTGTCAATTTACTCTTTAAACTTTGATAATCTAAAACCCCAATCCCCCAACCAAGAGAGGGTTAAATGGGATGAGTAATGAATGCCCCAACTACCCCTCGATGTCAATCCAACCCAATGAGTTGAAAGGTTGAATGTTGATGTGGCAAAGTGTGTGGGCTGATGTACCCATCACACAAATGAGCATGTCCAACATGGAGTGGAGTGGTATGGGGACATGAAAACAACCATGTTTACAATTATCATGGTGGTGAAATGGTGAAAGTGTGTACATACATGCTAGGAGGTAATAGACATGATGTTTCCATATAGCAAACTGGCATTTTGTGAAAGTTGAGGGAACATGAACACCATGAGGAGATGTTTTGGTTCCATATCCCCTCATGACAGCAGGCCATGTCCTTAATAGACCAGCTTCCATAACTGCTTGGCTTCTGTATAGGTATCCATTTTAGTCATGCATTCAATCTCTTCTAATTGGCATACAGCTCCAGACTTTTGCAAGTGTGGAAAAAGACACTTTCTTTCAACCTTTTTTTTCTCCTAGCAAATGTTTGCCACTTGTTGGAGACAAGTAAAATTCAAAGGATTTGTGTGTGTGGGGGGGGGGCAAGTGCCAAAATCACTAGACTATGAGGATTTATTTTTTCCCTAAAATCACCATATTTGGTTCCAAGCTCCAGCAGGTCACAAAAATATAGCAGGATTCTTAAATTTTTCTAGTTTTGTCAATGGCATGTAGCCAAATTTGGCTAATTTCTCTTGTGCA
>Ga0209208_10013631_pt1 | contig 10121 bp, 7 predicted proteins | sample S1TSphfallax_3_FD_187694 | JGI IMG/M metagenome (GOLD analysis project Ga0209208, IMG submission 187694) | Host-associated microbial communities from peat moss isolated from Minnesota, USA - S1T2_Fd - Sphagnum fallax MG (SPAdes) (version 2) | ecosystem: Host-associated > Plants > Peat moss >... | reverse complement strand
AATATGTTGAAGGATTTTGGTTTCTTTTAGACGATTACCTTAAGATTATACTTTTTGCATGGTGAAACATTTGAGTTTCCATAATTCTTCTTTTGCCTTAAAGACGTTTTCTCATCTAAATGGCAAGGCCACAATGTGAAACACCCCTTGTTGGCCTTGCCTACTACCAAGGCGAGAAGGATATTGTGTTTGGATTCATTAAAGAGTATAGTAGCTTAAGGGATTTTGGCCCCTAGGTACCTAATAGGTCTATTTTTATATGAGGATTTTTGAAAGATGATATATTTTGGGCTTGTGTTGAAACTTGAGATTAGTTATAATAGAGTTATAATAATATCTTGAAGGATTTTGGGTTTCTTTTAGAGGATTTTTTTTTTGGTGAAGATTATATTTTTTGCATGGTGAAATACTTGAGTTTCCATAATTCTTCTTTTTGCCTTAAAGATGCCTTTTTAAATGTAAAGAGCAAAGCTTAAGGCCACAAGTGTGAAACACCACCCCTTGTTCATTTGCTCTTTTGTATTTGTGGAAAAAGAAAAGAAAAGGGTTTCTTCCCTATTCCCTTATTGGGGTTTGGACATTGGACAAAACGGAGTTTGGAATGGGTTTGCATATGATGTCCTATGTGTGTACCACCCCCATTTGTGACTTACAATGAATGTGTTGAGCGGGAAGAAATGTCTTTGAGAGTTGGAACAGATTTTGGGGAAGCTCAATCATAAATGTTCTGTTGTTGTTGATCTTGTTCTTGTGGGGGCTCTCTTCTGTTTTTCTCCTGCTTTTTGTTTTTAGTCAGAGATCCTTTTGAATGCTTCCTTCATTATCCTAATGGGTGTTGTTGTTTGTGTGCGCTTTCCCCAACAGGAAATCGTTGAAATTATCGTATTCGGTTGTTGGGTGGAGAGTTTGAATGGTTTGAAAGCTTTAATGTCCATGTAGATGCCATTTTCTGCCATTTTCTGATGATGGGTAGTTGAGAAGTTTTGGAAAGAGAGGGGCAAATTAGGTGTTTTGCTCACCCTCAATGTATATATATATGTAGCTGCCATTTTCTGGCATTTTCTGATGATGGGTAGCTGAGGAATTTTGGGTTGATTGAGAGAGAGAGAGAGGAACTAGGTGTGAGAGAGAGAGGAATTTAGGTTGTTCAGTTTTCCACCGCTTGCTGATCGACAAGAGAACAACAATGTGACAGGTTTGAGTCTGACGAGCCTGTGAAACCACAGACAAACAAGAGAGATATGCAAGCAGCACAGAGGAAGAAGAAGAAGAATCAGAAGGTGAAGGTGGGTAGCGTCATATCTGTCTATTGGCCTGAGGACAAGACATGGTACCACGGGGAAGTAATCTCCTTCAACGATGATGATGCTTCTGAGATCTGTGAAGTGCTTTACGAGGACGGAGAACGAGAGGTGATCAAGCTTAAGGAAGAGAAGTACAAGATCGGAAACAAGGCACGCAGCAAGAAATTATGTCGTCTACTTGCTGATGGGGATGTTAATGCACAGCTTGCAAGCATCAGGGAAATCTTGTATGACATTGGTACTGCTGCTATCACATCCTCACCCATCCATCCCTTTCTCTCATATTGAAAACTTAGTGTTGCCATTGCTATATGAGAAATCCCTTCAAATCCCTTCTGGAAGCAGCAGTCTTTTGTGCACGTTTTGCATGTTGGGGTGAATGCCATCACTGCATGCATGTTTTGGTATGTCTCTTATGTGTAAAGTCCAAGGGACTCTTAACATGCAATGAACCTTATCCTCAAAATCTTGCTGCAGCTTGAATTAGGGTTTTATCAGCTTTTTCCCCTAGCTCTGCATCTTGGGTGCAAGCCCTATATGATGATTTGGTCATCTGGTTGCTTCTGGAAATGGAACAGAAACTCAGTACAAACATGTTCACATAATCTATAATATTGGGTTGCATTTTTTTCCTACTTGTTTGCAATCACTATTGTTTGGAGTTGATGTAAGTCAGTCAGGAGTTGTGGCATTTTTTCATGGGTATTCATGATGATGGTGCTGGGTCTGGCACTTTGTGAGTGGTGGCACTCATAAGGTTCACGGCTGCATCCCTCTTTTTTTTTGTGGTTACTTTTCAAAGAGTTGATGTGGAGCTTTTTTGTGCTGCAATCTCAATAGATAAAAGATTCATTCAACTTCTGGCCCACCCTAAATTCTATGTGTGGCTAAAAAAAAGTTTTACAGTTTGCACTTTGGGGTGGATGCTTGTGTAGAGGATAGGCTGCCTTGCAAAGGAGTGTCTTCGGACAGGCCTGCATGGTGGCAGGCATGGCATGTGGGCATAGACTCTGCTGTGGAAGCCAGAAGTATCCTGCTTTTGGTCCCCTTTGTTGAGAAGCTTGCCCGAATCCTGAGGCCCAACATCAAAACCAACTGGTGGAAAATCCAGGTCTGCTGCTCCACCTGTTTGCTTGGACTAGTCCTTCTGCAAATGTCATGTGTTTATTCATTTTTGTTAGATCCTCTGTTGTTTTGAGTAGATCAAGTGCACTCTTTGTTTGTCTTCTTTTCTGCCCATCTTCCACCTCAGAAGGCTAGTCTGATGTGTGGATTTGCAGGGAGAGCAGGAATGGTTCAAGCGCTTGGGTTCTGTCAAAAGTAGTGCCGACTTGTATGTGTTGGTAAATGACCTGCTCACAAAGGGAGTTGACTGGACGGAAGCGCGACAATTTTTTCCAATCTGCAACACACAATGCGGTGATTTTTGACTCTCTCTAGTATATCGAATGACTTACTTCCCTCATTTTGTTTGTGCTTGCACAATCTTGGGCTGGTGGATCAGATGTTGCACTAAGATTTCTGCATGAATTGTGATACTATGCTGTTGTGTCACCTGCCTACTGTAGAATGTGGTCCATTTGATGTGAATGCTGATAAGGAATATGCAATTAGCATGTTTCTGAAGAATCCTAAGCTTGCTGCTTTTACGAATCTCCATTTCTATTTAGGATGCACACATACCTCTTGAGGTACCATCCCTTTCTGTTTTATCCTCTCCATCCTTGTCCCTGTAAAATCTGTGTCGTTTTTGGCTGCTGGAATCCTGGTTTGTAGTTGATCATAACTCACAATCCTTTGTGGTACAGAAGTGAAGCAGGGTCTGTGGGATGAAAGGGGACAATCAAAAAGGGGAGCCAGAACTTCTCAGAAAACAAAGGGTCAGTTGTATGTGGAAAAAGTATCTCACATGAATATGGATAATAGTGATAAGGTGGACCAAGGTGGGATAAAGGGACAGAAGGTGAAGGTTGGCATGGAGAATGCTAGCCCTGACACTTCTGAGCCTAAGAGAAAGTCCATTCAGCACAGACGGAGAAAGATGGTTATCAGGGCAGGGAAGGACTTTGGAATGGAGGAGGAGAAGGGTAGTGAAGATGGTGCTCAGTTACTTGAGCTAGAAAAACATAGTTCAGACAAGGAAAATTCAGACAAATCAGAACAAAGGAGCTCAGGGGGCAGCTTTGTTGACAAACCCAACCCTAGTGCAAGACATCATCAGGAAGGGCGATCTGAACTACTGAGTTACCGGACCAGGTCTAAAAGGAAGGCGGATGAGGTCAAGGTCAGTGAGGGACAGAAATCTGCTAGGACGGAGGAGGGACTGTTGAGTCGCCTTCGTCAAGGCCTGCTTAGAGTTGGAGCTTCAAGAATCAGATCACAAAAGGAGGAGAGTAATGAGGATGAGAGCTCAGAGGCAAGTAGTGATGAAGAAGCAACACCTTCTTCAAGCAGTGAAGGGTCTGATGAGAACACAAGTGCAGATCTCAGTGAAGATGGAGAGGACAGCTGTTTTCAGCGAGGGTTGAAGAAGAAAACCATGACAAGGAAGACAAGAGCAATAACAGGGAAGAATGGAAGGAGGTCCCAATCTCCTGCTCCATCTGACGAGGAAGTTTGTTCAGTGTGCAAAGTAAGAGCACCCACTTGTTTGAAATGGAACATAGGAGAGACAAATTTCTCCTTCAATCTGTACAGTTCTGTTTTACTGCTTTTTCCAGTAGTGGGTTTCTTGGAGACATGAAGTGCTGATGAGTTGATGATGATAAGTGCAGGGTGTACTACTCATCTTGATCTCAGCTCCTTGTTACCTTGACCTTAGGTGTTTATCATGTGGCTTTCACGAGCTTTGAAATGGGATGAGCATGTGTGGTTGGTTGGGTTCTTTGCAGTTTGCAGGTGCAGCAGAAATGATGCTGTTGTGTGATGGGCTGAAGTGCGATGAAGCCTTCCATTCTTTCTGCCTTGCTCTTCCTCTTCAAACAATACCTGATGGAGACTGGTTGTGCCCAATGTGTATCCATCAAGGGTCAATGGCAGCTGGCACTAGCAAGCTCAGAAAGAAAAAGTTATCATCTGAATTGATTCCTCCTACCAAGAAGATTGAGGCAATTCTAGGGATGCGAGAAGCTCCCAGTGAATCTGTATGTTTGACATCTTCAAAGGGAAGGAATCTCCAGTATCTCATAAAATGGAGCTCTCTTTCTCACCGACACGATACTTGGGTATGGATGTATGATGCCTGTTATGTAGAGTTCTCTCCCTTGCTACATCATTCACAGTATTATTGGGATGCCTTGCTACTTCATTCAAAGATTCTGTTGGGATGCTAGCGGTGCTGTATGGCTTATAACTTTCAGGAAAGCAACATATGCAGATTGATGGCTTAGCCCCCCTGTGTTTCATATAAACCTTTTCATCTTGAAAGGTATTAGGGTTTAGGGTTCAGGCAAGGCAGGATCTAAACTCAGGACCCAATTCATGGTTGTAATGCTTGTCAACCTCTGTATTTGTTGAGTTCCACATGTCACTCCTTATCACAACTCATGGGACTCTTTTGAAATTTGTAGGTCCCTGAAGATTGGCTTTTGCATTTCGATCGACAGCGCCTTCTAAGCTATCAGCGGAGGTTGCCATGAGTCTGCCTTCACATTGTTTTGCAATTTGTAACTCTCTTTTCTGAGAGACATTGTGTTGAAGTTTTTGTACTGGAGACTTTTGCATACTCCATAGCAGATGGAGTTTTAGAGAGAGAGAGAGAGAGAACAGAGATGATGTTCTCCAATCATACACTGATTGATCTGGCTCAATTGGCAGGGTAACTTCTCAATATGGAGCTGAATTTACTGATGAGCGGAGGCCAGAATGGCTAAAGATTGATCGAATAATTGCATGTCGCAAGCAGGATACAAATGCTGGAACCCCTTCAGCACTAAAAGGAAAAGCCACTGAAGTACCTGATGATGACAGAAGTCCACTTGAATATCTTGTGAAATGGTGTAACCTAGACTACAATGGGTCGACTTGGGAAGAAGAGAGCGGTGACCAAGACATGCTAGATGCCATTCAGAAGTTCTCTGAAAGGCATTTGATTGCAAAGAAAAGGGAGCTTCCTGAGCAAACAGGCAGGGATGTTGCTATTGGTATTCTGCAGCAACCAGTGTATATCAAGGGAGGATTCCTGCACGAGTATCAAATCGAAGGCCTAAAGTGGCTTGTAGCCAATTTTGAGGAACAGAAGAGTGTCATTCTTGCTGGTAATTTCTATTAGTTGTGATGGCAGGATGCACCTCTATTGTAGGTATGTTGTGTGATAGTGGCACAATTGCAAGTTGAGAATACTGCAATAATGTTCTATGATGGACTTCTTTGCTTCACATATCTGAGAACCCTAAAGGATTAGACTGATGGGTGTGGCAGATGAGATGGGTTTGGGCAAGACCATTCAAGCCATAAGTTTCATGATGTGCCTTCGGCATGAGAAGCTCAGCAGCAAGCCGTTTTTGGTCATTGCACCCAAGAGCACCCTTCCTGGCTGGGAACAGGTTTATAGCATACTCTGTCTGTCTGTGTTAGTCTTCTATTTCTACCCCAACTCAAATCCCTGCACTATTCATTGTCTAGGACCTGTCACTATGTGAAGTACATGCTTTTAGTTGACAGAAATTGATAATGAAGATGTGGATCTAGTCTCTGCTCAGCAGTTTGTTCTTGTTTATGTTCACTATATGACAAATTGGCATTGATTTCATATATTGCAGGAGTTACAGCAGTGGGGTGCAGACCTCAATGCTGTGGTATATGAAGGTGACCAGACTGCGCGGGCATTGATTAGGGAATATGAGTTTTACACAGCAGATGAAGCCCCATTGTTTGATGTCTTGGTTACATCTTATGACTTGTCTATGCGTGACAATTCCTGTCTGCAGAGATTTGAGTGGTCCTGCATCATAGGTTAGTTTTTGACTCATGTCAAGTTGCTTTGTGATTAACAAGGATACTTTGTCTATTGCATAGAGCACAGGGTTAGGTGTAGCTTTGAGTCCACTAAGCAGGGCTGGTCTTTTTCCAACACCCATTGTAGTTTTGTGAAGGAAAAGACAGCTGTGATGTAGCCTGTAGAAGAGGTCAAGAAGAACTATGCTGTGCAAATCCAGACAAATCTTGGGTATTACAAGACAGTTCAGAGAATTGTTTCTCATATGTATTTCCAACTGTGATTGTATAAGCTTCATACCCATCTGTAGTCATTCCACCTCTGTAAGCCACATGTTTGTGTGCACTGTAATAGATGCACTACCTTCCAGATGCATGATGTGGTCTGATTATGCAGTTAGCAATGTGACATTTGACACACTGTATTCGTGGATGCAATGAGCTGCAGTGGATGAAGGCCACCGTGTGAAGAATATGCGTTCCAAGCTTGGGAGCCTGCTTAAAAAGCGAACAGCAGACTTCAGACTTCTTCTGACTGTACGTCTCTCCTTTCAGCTATTTGAGAGTCTCAATTCACTTTTTTTTTGGAGTTTGCATCACAAAGAACATACCATTGTATGACTGCAAACTCATTCTTGTTGTGGCTTTTAGTTTCCGTTTTGCTGGAATGGACAAAACAAGTTTGGGTTCCTGTTTCTTTAAACCTTTGCCACTCTGTTCCCTTCCCACCTCTTCTTTGTTTGCCTATTTCTGGTGGAGAGGGTTTTCCATCTTGTAAATGATGTGCAACTAGTCTCAAGTTTTAACCTATGCCTTTCACCCTGTACAATTCTTGGGTTACAGAGATTACAGAAGGGCTTTTGTTTCTCACCTGTCTATAGAAGAAGTTATTGAAGAAGGCCCTGAAACTGCCTTTGGGATCTTTAAAATGATTGCTTGAAACCTTTCTCATTTCAACCAGGGGAGCTTTTGTAAGCCCACCTTTTTATGCCCATTCTCTTTCTTTGGGCAGAGCCTCCTCTTTTTCCCAGTTGCTGGTTCTTTGGTCAGATCTGAAATATCCCATTCTTTATTATAGTCATTGCCTATTCTCCTTTTTCTTCCCCTTTCTGTCGGTCTGTTTTGTTCTTGTTTGTTGTTGTTGTGGTCTGTTGCTAGCCAGTAGTATGGGTGAAGTCTTCCTGTTGCTTCCGGAATTGCTGCAGAAACTCAGTTTGCAGGTTGATGCTTGTTACCAGCCTTTACCCACTGTAGGGAGCTGATGAAGTCATTGGGGAAGTTGTAGTAGTTAAGTCACTATCATACATACTACTGTTGATGCTCTCTGAACAGGTGTGAGACTGGCACTTTTGTTCATACTGGTGTGTGTTTTTTGTTTTCTGTTTGATCCATCTTTCCTTGTTTGGTTCTTTCTATGGCTTCCTGAAGAATTGTTAACCCTGCTGTTTTTTCTTCAACATGAGAATGGATATTTCTCTTTTCTTATGAAAGATATTTTTTCCAGTCACTTTAGCGGATGTTCTGCATCCAAGTAGTGACCAGTTGGATTCATCAAGGTTTATCTTTTGGGGAGTGTTGGGCCCCTCCAGCTACTTGGTAAGGTTGGTGCATTTTCTGAAGCAAGGTTATCTTTTTCTCCTAGTCATGTTTCCTACCAGATAAGGTTTTTCCTCTTTGTGTCTAGTTCTTCTCCTCCTGTCCTCTTTAGTGCTGCTGTGTCTTGCTGTGTCATGCTTTGTTTACCTGTAAGGTTCTCTTGCAGGTTCAAAGTAGTGAGGCTTTAACTCCTTGGAGGGTCATTCTAAAGTCTTACATGTCTTAAGAGTTTAGGAGTGTTCTGTCTCCCTTATTTTTCTGTGTTCTTGTCTGTTTTCTGTTTTTTCTTTTTCTTCTTGTTTTAAGTCCTTTCTGATTCTTTATGACATTCTTTGGTTTCCTATAAGGTCCTCTTGTAGGTTCAAAGTAGTAAGCCTTTAGCTCCTTGGACAGTCATTCTAAAGTTTTACAGGCCTGAGGTGATTAGAAAGTTCTTTCTCCTGCTGTGTTTGTGTGCTTTTTCTGTTTCTGTTTCTTATTGTTTTGTTTTTTTGTCTTTGGGGCACTTCTAAGGTCAATAGCAGAGTCCCAGTTTGTTGTAAGGCATTTGTTGGCTTTGTTGCTGCAAATCTCTGCAAGTGCTGGCACTGTGATCTTTGAGTCGTAACAAGCAATGCCTTTTTAGGCTTCCCTACTGCTTGGGAGCAGCCCTCCCACACAAAAGGGGGCTTCTTGAGTCCTTATCAAGATCGGGGACCGTTGCTTGAGCTGTCAATTGTCTCTTAAATTGAGAGCTTGCTAATATCCATTCTGCTATTCAGTCTGTTTGGTTTGATGGGTTCTCTTTTTTGGCACGGTATAACCTAAATAAACTCCATAACTTTGGAAATGGAAACATAAAATGGGGCCCGGTCAAAAAGGTAAATGCCAATACTCATTTTTCTGTCTTCAACATTAAGTCTCTTAACAGACTTAGAAGGAAAAACACCTTAATTCTTCAACTAGCCTCTGTCCATTTTCAGATAGTAGAATGCTATATGTTGGTGAAACATGTAAGTCTGCCTTCAAGAGATTTCAAGAGCATATAAGAGAAGCTAAAAGATTGTCTAAGCTTGCAAGTTCGTCTTTTGATTTTAAGGCACTATATGCTGCCATTGCTAAAGAGGGTTTCCATTCTTTCAGAGTCTTTCCTATTGAAAAAGTAGATGGGAGTTTCTTAGATTCTCAAGGCTGTTTTGTTCTGAATTTGTTTAAGCTTGTTGCCTCTGAATTGGAAAGAAAATGGATTAGTATTTTGCACACTTTCTTTCCGAGAGGATATAACCTAGAAGGCAAGTCAAACAATAGACGGTCTCCTAGGGTACATAAAGCTTCTGCTGCAATGTTGTGGAGAAAGGGCAGTAAACCTTCTTTTGCTCGTCCTAATAACGAAGTTGGGTTTCCTGTCAATGTTCTTCCTAATGTTTCTGCAAGTTTTCCTCCTACTTTCCCAATTTTTGAAGAGAATGGTTCACCTTCTGTTGTTGTGCAACCAAATCCTACTGGGGTCCCACACCTTTCTCCTCACAGAATTTCTGGCTACAGAGATTACAAAAGAACGCCAGTCTTCCTTTTTTCTCTTATGTCTCTATCATTTTTCTCTCCAAGTATAAGACCAAGAATTTGGTTCTTATGCTTTTGTTGCTGTCCAAATTTTCACCTTCTGTTCTCAGTATTGATGTTGGCCATGCTTTACAACTGTCTAAAATTCTGAGCATTTTTATTAAGAGAAAAGTTCCTCATTCTTACCCATCAAGTGCCTCTTTCCTAGGCATAGATCCTATTATCTCTGTCTTTGTTTCTTCTCATATGGGTGGTTTGAATCTCTCTTCCATTTTAAAGCTTCCTTCTGTGCTAGATTGTCTTCCTCCTATTGTTAGAAAGTTTTGGTCCCCTCCCTTAGTTGCTTGGAAATATGTTAAAACTTCTGGTCAAGAGTTTTACAGCTATAGGGAGTTGGGAAGATCCCAATATCATTTCCCTGATTCTGATTCCCTGGTTTTGTTGATTCCCATCATGGTCATGTTATCCTCTCAAGGCCCCACTCTAATTGAACCTTTTTCCAGAGGCACTAAGTTCAGAAGAGGTTTCTTGTCTATGTCGTCTATTGAAGAAGCTATTGATAAAGGTCTTGAAAAGTTTGTCAACAAGCAAGAAGAGCTTCTTGGAGTTCAAGTGATATTAAGTGAGTGGAAAGCCAAAGTTCTTTTGTTTGTGCAGAAGAGGACTCATTCTTCCTCCATGGTTCAAACCTCTTCTGATTCTTCTCTGTCTGTTCCTTTAGGAGATCTGGATCACCTAGAGAGT
>Ga0209208_10013630_pt1 | contig 10121 bp, 13 predicted proteins | sample S1TSphfallax_3_FD_187694 | JGI IMG/M metagenome (GOLD analysis project Ga0209208, IMG submission 187694) | Host-associated microbial communities from peat moss isolated from Minnesota, USA - S1T2_Fd - Sphagnum fallax MG (SPAdes) (version 2) | ecosystem: Host-associated > Plants > Peat moss >... | reverse complement strand
ACTTCTGAACAACATCGCCGATGGTATCCACTCAGGCGCTAGCTACACCCTACCCATTCACAACAGGATCAAGAAGTTGGGGAGCAGCCGTAGCTTAATTTCCTCATTCATTGTAGATGTTTTCATGTGCAGCTCGGCAGACCCCCTTTCCCCGTACTTACAGATCGCTTGGATGGACTCCCACGGGGACCTGACTCGCCGGACCCTTACGTCTTCCTGCCGGGTCCCAACTTCACCATTCCTGAGGCCACGGCAGCGTTCGCAAACAAAAGTCTTTCTCAGGTGGACATGGTCAATCTTCTCGGTAAGCTGATCTCAACATTGAGTTCCCTTCTATGAGGCCTGCAGATCACATCAAATCGCTACTTGCACCAGCAGCTCTATAGGAAGTTATCAAGTCATGTTCACTCCATGTTCATGCTCGTCTATTCCGCTTCTAGCTGTGATTCAGGCTCCTAGTGTCAGTGTTTTTGTATTTTATTTTTGACGTAGGTGGGTTGGCAATGATTCCCAAGAGGACTTAGCAAAATTTAGCTAGAGGTCATAGGAGCAAGTAGAAAACTTTAGGATTCCTCCTTGTTGGAAACTGTTCTCCAAATATGCCGACCTTGGATTATTTTTCTTCATAATGTGGCGAGTTGGGCCCATTTAATGTTGCGAATTTTTACAGGAGCACACACGGTAGGTGTTTCTGAGTGCCAGTTCTTCGTGAATCGTCTCTACAACTTCTTGGGCACGGGGCTGCCTGATCCCAACTTGACCCGACTTACGGCAATTACCTCAGCAACATTTGTCCGGAAGCAACTGACCCCTCGGACCCAACTCAGAGTTGCAACGTGTCGCTGGACTTCAGGTCACAGTTTAGATGGGACCGGAGCTACTTCAGGAACGTGAAACAGGGGAGAGGATTGCTCCGCATCGACGACGAAATTGGGATTGATCCCACGACTAGTCCCCATTTCAACCGAATCGCCTCATCAAATCTCCTTTTCAACGTCGCGTTCATCAACTCTCTCAAGAAAATGAGCCAAATCGGTGTCATCACTGACCCTGCACTTGGAAACATCCGAGAATTTTGCGAGATCGCAATAGCTCCCGAAACCATTTCCACGCCATTCCAGCTGGAGGAAGAAGTCTTGGAAGCTCATTCCGCATTTTAAAAGAGCTCTAAAATTTGCAAATATTATTAAATGCAATTTACAATATTATATATATAAATGCAATTTGCGCATATTGGGGTACATTTCGAAGTCAAAGCGTTCCCAATTTTGCAAGCCGGTTTCAATCGGCCTCTGATCATCGATTGTTTTTGCGCGCGCTAGCTTGCTGATCTCTTTTGATTGTATTAAACTCCGGATTCCGCTACTTGTGAATAAAGTGGGGAGGGGGGGAAACAAAATCTTATATGAGTTTTGGGGTCTGCTGAAATCCTCACGATTTGCATATTTGTCTTTAGTTTTTTTTTTCCTTTTTTCTCCGGGAGGAGGGGGGGAAGCAAAAAAAAGTTTTGGATTTTTTTCGTGTAAATTTGATTAGATTTTCTCTTTTTTTGGAAAACAAAATCTGCCAAATTGAAAAACAAACCCCCTGTACTCAACTTCTTTTCTGCTTGGATCTGTGGTTTGTCTTTTTTTTTTTCCTTCTAAACTGTGTCAACCTGCAAAACTTTACAGTATTCCAAGATAAAAGAAGGGTGGGTGGGAGTCCACCAGGACAAAATAAGAGGAAGAAAATGCCAAGAAGGACATGGTCTAGGCATCGTCAGCTACATACAGTATGCCAAATATCTGCAAGCTTGGTATTTATTGTCTTAGGGGAACTACCCACATGGATCAATGTTTGTTTTTTCAATTTTGTGATGTGGCATACGTACTGTGGTACCTTTTCAGGTTCGGCACAAATTATATTATTTTCACTTTTGTCAAATTTTTCAGAACAAATTTACACTGAATGTCAAAAATTCAATCAAAGAGGCCAGATTCGGACCCAGATTCGGACCCACCGAAGAATTGAAGCCTTTCATCAATTAAACCAAAAGCACAGCAAGAAACTAATATTAATTATTTGGCACATTAATGCCGAACCTAAAAAGGTATTATAGTAACAATCATCCCACAAAAGATTTAGCATCAGGTGCCGTGATCCCAGCAAAAATTTGACTTTAATGGCAAAAAGATTTGAAGAAACTGCCAAATATATAGTAGAAAATTAGTCAAAATATTCCCTAAACAATCAAAATCTGGTGAAAATCCTTTTGTCATCAGACCCAACTTTGCACCATAAACTTCATGGGTGTATTCATAATTGGGGTACGAAAAAGGAATGAATGAATTATATTAAAGATTATAATCGTCAAACTAGTTGTAAATAAGTTGTAAAAGGTATCAACATATATCATTCGTTGACAAATGAATGAAATGTCACATTGGCATTTCGTTCATGATGTTGGTATGTGTGGGAATTTGATGCGGAGATTAATTGCAAAGAAGTTGCATATAATCGCATGTGAGTTGCACCGCATATATGATATTGTATATGACAAGGGTGTCCATTGCAATCGTTACAACTTGTCCAATAGCATTCAAAGCTACATAAATACCATGAGTTGTAAGTGTATGTTGCAAATGGAAAACCCAGTTGCAATGGATAATTCATTTGATGAATGAATTATATTGGGTGAGATCACAATTAAAAGAACCAAAGTGCTTATTGATGATCAGTTTTTTTATCTACCCTATCTACTTTGAAATTGTATCACATATAAACTTAAATGATATAAGTATACTATTTTTTACATTATGTTCATTTACTCATGAAGTTATCATCCTATGAATTTAAAGTCATTTCATTGTGTTATGAAGGTCTTTTTGAATATGCAAAGGACTTGTTGACATGTGCCAAAAACATCCATAAAATATGAACGTGCTTTTTGTAGGGTTTAAGGTTTAAGGTTTTTTGTATGAGTTTTAATATACTTCACAAGAAGTGGGCCATATGTCCAATCATTCAAAAATATTTTTACATGCTTGTATTGAAACCTTTTTACATGATTGGTTAAAATGATTCCAAACATGCTTAATGACTAAAATAGTTCATAATTTTTCATCATGGCTCAAAGAAAAGTTGCACATTTGATTCTAATGTAAAGCATGATGAAAACAATTAATTATTTATAATGTTTTGGGTCATATTTGGCCTCAAATCTAATATCCAACCATTATCCAACTTGAAAAGTTATTTTTAACATGCAGTATAAACCAATACAAGAAGGCCACATGTGTAATTTAATTTGTGAAAAGTACTTAGACCTTGCTGCAAGTGGCTCCTTTTATTGTGACTACACCTTATTTTTATATTTTATGACTTATCTACAACAATTTTACAACTAGTTCAACAAATATATTTTTTCATTATTTCATTCATCCATTTGACAAATGGATTCTAAATATCCTTATCGTTTATAACTTATTTACAACTATTTAATAATTAATTTGACTAATATATTGAGCATGGTGTTGGAAGAATGAGGTGTCCCTATATTAAATGTGCAAAATGGAGCAAACCTATCTTACTTTCTTCAATCTGGTCTCATCTGATTAAGAACCAAAGGCATGGAATGTACAGGGTCTGGATAGGCTTAAGGAAAGGTGATGAATCTGATGAAGAATGGGCTATAACAAACTAAACACAAGCTTGTTTGTTGATGCAAGCTATGGATGAAGATGTCCATGTAGAACAATTGATGGATGATTTATTTATGCCCCTAGACACTAAAGACCCAAATGTGGAAGCTACAAAAATGAATGCAAGCCTAGGAGTTCATGGTGTAGACAATGCAAATATGGTGCAACAAATCTACTCTATCATGGATGATTTGGCAACTAACGCACTCCAAGCTCCTTAATAAACTCAAATGTAAGTCCAAGTTGAACACAATGAAAGAATGAAAAGTTGGGGCACGTTCATTGGCTCGCAACATTTCGGGGTTAAAGAAATGTGTTGGAGCTCTAGGATAGGGACTAGAAGAGTGACAAGCAAGTCAATTACTCACACGGACTTGCATAAACCAAACAACAAGTTGGTTAGTGTCTAGTTGGAACACTTTTGGTGCACAGACTCCCAAGACTCACCACGACTCGAACTTGGAGGAAGCCATCACCTTCCCCCTTAGAGTATTCTCTATGCCTAGCCACAGGACTAGCACCCAAATGTCATTTTGTCCCGGGACCCCCAAATTGAAGTCCCGAAATTCCCTAAATTGAGATTCGCGCAACTTTGAAGGCCCATAACTTTGTGTGCAAACCTTTGATTGAGGTGAGGTCTAAAGCACAGTTATAGCCTTATCAAAATCTTTCCAACAATATGTGGCACACCACCTACACGCAAGGAAATCAAGGCGATTCAAGGGCCAAAAGTCAAATTGGCAATTTGACTCCTAGCCCTTCTTTTGGCCATAACTTATGTTTTAAATGGCCAAATGATTCATGCAAGCCCACTTTAGACATCTACGTTCCAAGAGTTTTTTTAATAATACAAGGAATTTTTCAATCCAATGAGTTCTGACCCTTGCAATCGCCTTTGAAGATTCGAAAGTCCATTGAGACTACAACTCCTAAAGTGGGAGCTCACTTGGGTGTGTGGGGGTTCATTCCCTCACACTTTCCTAAACTCCTAGGAACATGAAATGTGACTCTTGGGTTTCACTTTTGGCTCGCACCTTTGCAAGCCCTTATTTTGGTCACATGCCTAAGAGCATGCCTATACACTAAGATTTACCTAAGGATGATGATGAGGTGAAGGTTAACATGCCACAATAGGAATATACGCCCACTACAAATGGAGATGACTCATCACAAAAAGTAAATGATTTGTGAAAGGGATGTCGCCATTATATGTAAATGCCCAAAACACAATGCTAACAACAATAATGTTGTTCATGAATGTGTGTCAAGTACACGAGGTAAAAAATAAGTTTATTGATGAGTTATTTTCTCTGTTACATCTGTGTTTATTACCCAGTGACAATTGTTTACCTTCAAACATGTACCATGAAAAAGTCCTGATCAACAAGGTGGGGTTTCATCACAACAACATTCATGCTTGCAACAATGGTTGTGTGTTCTTTTGAAAGGATTATGAGGGGTTGCAAACGTGTCCCAAATGTGGTTCCTCTCAATATAAGGCATTTAGCAAGTCACAAATGCCAATGAAGGTAATCAAACATTTTCCTCTTACAACATAGTTGTTACGGATGTATCGAGTTCTAACACTTGCGGAGCTAATGACTTGGCATAGTAAAACTTGATCCACAAATGGGAAAGTGCAACATGCACCTGACAACAAGGCATGGGGTCACATTGACACAATTTGGCTTGATTTTGCAAATGACCCCAGGAACATTAGACTTTGCTTGCTAAAGATGGGTTCAATCCATTTGGGGAAAAAAATCATCTTAGTCAACCTAGCCAATGTTTGTTTTGAATTACAATCTACCACTATGGTTGGTGATTAAAAGGTTTTTTATGATGTTATCACTCATCATCCCGAGTCTAAAGTCTATGAAAATTACAAACTTTGATGTGTACTTGGAACCCATGGTGGAAGAACTTCACAAATTATGGAAGGGGGTCAAAAGGTTGGATGTATTACAGGTTCAAAGGAGACGCGAATTCAACTTGAAGGGAATATTGAATTGGATTATCCATGACTTCCCTGGATATGGTTTGTTGTCTAGTTGTCAACACCAAGGTTAAAAAGCATGCCCTCCATGTGGGCCAGGTGTAGTCTCCAAGTGGTCCAAAGAATTGGGGAAGTCAATTTTTTAAGGTAGTTGACAATGGTTGTGAAAAACCACTCGTACAAAAAATATCCGAATGCAACACACTTCAATGGAAAAGAAGAGCTCCAACTGAAGGCAAGCTACATATATCAACTACTACATATACTTTAAAGCAAGCACAAAAGATAAAGGAGTGGGCACAGGGCAATGTACTGGGAGGAAAAGGTTATCCTTTAAAGGTATGTGGGCTAAAGCGTCGATCTGCCCTATTCAAGCTACCATATTAGGAGGTTAGTCGAACCCTAATTCAACCCTCCATAATTATGCAAAGGACTCGATGGTGGCGTGTAGAGCAATGAATAGTAAGCACATTTGAACTAGGTGTTGGTGAAACAAAACCCTAAACCTTAAACCAATACTATATGGCACACAATAGTTTTTCCATGGTTACGTGGTGTTTTGCCATTTTTTCAATATGTAGACCATTTGCAAAATCATACCTATTAGTAAATCCAATGAGATTGAAGAGCTTTTAAATGCTACAAGTTCTAAACCTTTATTGTCTATGTTGAATGGATGGACACATTTACATTCATTTTGTAGTTTGAAAGTAATTCTTCAAACCACCCAATAGAGTGTCCTTTAGAGGTTGTTGCCCTTTAAGAGATTGTTAGTCACCTTATTCACCCAATAGAATGTCCTTCAAAGATTGTTACCCCTTAAGAGATTGTCAATCACCTTATTCAACCTTATTTCTTGGTGGTAGGTTAGTTAATGTTTATTTCCAATTCCCAAAACTATGCAAGGGGCTTAGCTATGGCACATAGATTAGTAAGCAATAGGTGGTGAAACATTTTGTAGAATATAAATTGGTATTACATGAAATGGGTAATTAGTTCCATGGGTTAATGGTATTTTCACCAAGTCGGCATTTAAGCCTTGTGGGGCTGAAGGAGTTTCACATGGTGAAGCTTGTGCATGGTTTGAAAACACACAAAATTTTGTTGCAAGATTGGCCTACAACAAAAAGGAACCCACACCTCCTGGAAATGAAATTTTTTTGTTATAACATCAAGAAAAAAAGGGTGATTCAAAATGAAATCATGGCTTTCCATAGACATCCTCAACCAACGGTGCAAAATCCACATCCTTACAGTAAGGAGATGTGGAAAAAAATGAAACTACAACATAAGTACAATAAGGTATTGTTTATGTTACTGGAGAGGACATTAAATAATGATTTCTTCAAGGGAAAGATATGTATGAATTCATCCAAGGATCTTCCCTTCGATGAATTTAATGAGGTTTTTGAGGAGTGGATTTCAAGGTCCGCTAAAGGAAACCCACATATGGGCCTTGTGTGCCTTGAGTCACATTATAGGGTAGATCCACTATTGGAACTCAACAACCTTAAGGACGTTGTGGACAACTCCTTAAGGAATGTCAATTTCCTAAACCATGAATTAGGGAAGACATTTATTTTGTTTTCGACAACCAAATTTTTAAGCAAGGACCTAGACATTTGCTTTCTAACAAATTGGAAGAGTGTCTTTCAAGCTTGTTGTCCACGAAGGTTAACTTCAAAGCAATTGTCTATATTTGCGACCAAAAGTCTTTTAACAATTTGGTCGTCACACTATAGGAAGAGGACTTCATGGATGACATATTTATGGAATACAAATTCTACCAAGCTTCCAAGTAGGAAGTTATTTTATTGAGGTCATTAGGCTCATGGATGAACCTTTCACTTTCGGTATAAGCTTACCTTTTTCCTTTGTAGGAAGGACAGTCTACATAAGTAGACATTTTGGTGTCAAGGCATCTTCCAAGGGGGTCCACATTTGCGATTGTCCATTTCCAAAAGAGAAGAAGTTGTATAAGCTAGAACTCAACCTAGACGCAATTCAACTCATTTTATAACCACTTTTTCATGGTGGAATGGCGGGTCTAAATATGTTCAATGGTAGAATATTAACATATCTATGTTTGGTATGTTCTCACAAATCCCAAATCTATTTCATGTTTTAAGGTTCGTTAGCCATTTCAAAGTTTGAACCAGTATCGATGGAATGTGTAGGAGAAAAAGGTTCAAGTTCTTGAGCTTGTTCCCATGGACTTGCTTGACAAGGTTGAGGAGACTACAATGACAAGTGTATTAGTTTTGTATAATACAAACCTAGTGTCCTTTGCAATTTGTGCCCCGCTTCCTCCTACAAATGTTGAACAACAAGGGTTGGGTGTAGAATAAAAACTCCATGAACAAGAAATATATGTTGTTGCAAAAAGGAAAAAAACTAGGAGGAAACTTGTTCGTGGGGTTGTTATTAGAGAGATAAACATGAGAATGAGTAGCAATCCTATGTCGATCCCAAAAAGTTCTTAGTCTCATGTGGTTGGAAAGAGGAAAATGACTGACAATGAACACCCCTCCAATGACATATCAACACGACTTGACATCTCTTTTGCGAAGTTGTTACAAATGCCCACTGTTGCTAGGGAGGATGATGTCAAGGATTTAAATGATACTAATATGAACCAAAAAATTCCTTTCAAGGACCTGAGCCCATTTAAGGTTAGATTAAACTATGACTAACGTCTCTCCTCATTAGGCATTGTACAATTTTATTAAATTATGAATACATTTACATAAAATATTTTTCTCTTAACTTAACTTTAAAGCGTAAATTGCATTTGGTAGCCACCAAATAGTTTCATATTTTTTTTCTCATGTTTCTAATGTTAGATATTTTGCATCTGGTGGCCAATTAGATGCTTCTTTAATGTTTCCGTATTGGCCACCAATTCATTGTATCTAAAAGTCACTAGATAGGTCTATTTGGTACACACATTTAGTGGCTAAAGGACGCGAAGGTGAATCCTTTACACATGTTTTTTTATTTGAAGGGGGTCCTTGTTGGGAGGGACTATTTTAAAATTAATCACCTCTTACTTCCTCTATTGTACTTAGCTCAGGGTCCTACCTTACTAAGCAAGAGCATTGTACCCAAGCTAGCTCTAAAGGAATTCTTCCTTAGGTGTTTAAAGTAGTTTACCATCTACATATGGACGTCTATTCCATTTGTCAAGATGAATGCCTATTTGAAAAAAATAACAAAAGAGACGGGTATTGAAATCAACCTACAAAGGATTATGGGTCCAGATTTGTGTAAGATTAATAAGCATTTTCTGCAATTTCCCATCAAAGTAGGCCATTATCGCATCAATTGTCTCCCTCATGATAAATTAATTTATCATAAAAACCTTTTTGATTTCTTCCCTTGGTATCTGAATAATAGACAATACACCTTACATAACCTACCTAAATCCGTCCTTTAATGCCATCTTTGTTGAGTTTTATGAGTATGCACCAAAAGAGGATAATTATCTAACAAAAAAATTTCTCTCATACTTAAAGTTCCTTCATAACTATGGGCTTAATGTTCTAACCTTTGTGGAGCTCTATCCTTTTAACGCCATTAAAAGTATCAAAGAAAACAATGTCAAATTTCGAACATTGTTTGAAAAATGCACCATGGCCTATTCCACCAGTTTATGTAAAAATTGTTTTACATTCATAGTAAGTAGTCCAAATATTTTCTTTTACTTTGTTTTTGCAATGTTTTTTTGGATTTTCCAATCTCATTGATTTATATGGTTAATCTATTTCCAAACTTTCACAACTACTATTTGTATTTTTTTTAAGATTATCAATGTGTCCTTTTGTTATGGACTGGCTACAAACAAATGGAAAATTACAAGACAAGACAAGTTTTATTGATCCATCAACTGGTGTTGATTTGCTGAAGAGTTGTTCCCCAGACTATCTCTTTTTATAACCCTGAACCATACTAGTCCCAAAATATCCTAGGCCATGATATTGTCAAAAGTATCCCAAAATATCCTAGGCCATGATATTGTCAAAAGTATCCCAAAATATCCTAAGCCATGATATTGCCAAAAGTATCCCCAAAATATCCTAGGCCATGATATTGCCTAAAGTATCCCAAAATATCCTAGGCCATGACATTATCCTCTCCTCAAATGACATCTTCTAGATGGAGCCGGTTTGTTAAGATACCGTTGGTGAAACCGATTAACTAAGTCTTGGGCATGAACTAGGTTTCTAGCAGGCTCCCAAGTAGCTTCAAAAGGAGGATAACCTCACCAAAAGACAAGGTACAGGAGCTTTCCACGAATCTTCTTGGAGTCCAAGACCTCCTGAACTTCAAACTCTTCTTGGCCTTCAATTTCGACTGGAACTGGGGGTTCTCGATGACGTTATGGGATCGGGTTTTCATGATAGGGCTCAAGCAAGGAGACATGGAAAACATTGTGGATTTTG
>Ga0209208_10013629_pt1 | contig 10121 bp, 11 predicted proteins | sample S1TSphfallax_3_FD_187694 | JGI IMG/M metagenome (GOLD analysis project Ga0209208, IMG submission 187694) | Host-associated microbial communities from peat moss isolated from Minnesota, USA - S1T2_Fd - Sphagnum fallax MG (SPAdes) (version 2) | ecosystem: Host-associated > Plants > Peat moss >... | reverse complement strand
CCAACGCTTCCCCGGTTCTGCATTCTAAAACGAGATCGATACATCAAAGGGAACCGGAATGAGAAGATAAAGTTCAAGAACTTACCTGCAAACAGACGGCGCGATGAAACAATCCCTGATCGGAATCGTCTTCACCACGACCTTGCAAGAAGAAGAACCTTTCGGGGGTCGTACCCTCCTGCTCTGTCTCTCACCCGCGCTTTCCCCGGGTCGCCCTGCTAAGCTTCGACATCCCGCAAAAGTCTCAGACTTCTTCAGAACCCTGGTTTTCTTTTTCGAGGTTCAGGCAATGTAAGGGCATGGGATCCAACGTGCTTTACACCTTCACCCTGACTAGGTTGTTCTCCAACTCAACACGGCAAATGCTTTCAATTCAATGTCGACAACAAGATTCATGTTTCAAAAACATGGGACACCATTCAACTCATTCCATTTGTTTCCACATTTAATTCATTTGAGTCTTTTTTTTTTACAATCATGAATTTTTTTAGGAGATGTCACAATGATCCCTTTAATTGTAGGAACTTGTCAATGCAACCTCCTAAAGGACGTTCAACATTACATCAACAACAAGTTGTAAATGTGTCGCTTGTTCTAAGTGTTTTGGCATGAGTTTTGATGTGTGGGGAATGTGTGCCATCAAATATGTGCCATCAAATAAGTCGACATCGGTTTTGACTGCCTGCAAGTGCCTCGCCCCTAAACATGTTCCTCAAAATTCAAACTTCGAAACAATCCACCCATTGAAACATGTCAAATTTTAGCAAACAATTGAGCACAACTTTTGATGCGTGGGCAACTCGATGCCTAAAACAGACCACCCATCAAAACATGTAAAGTTTCAGGACTTATGTTTTGATGCAATGTGCACATGCTCCATGTGCCGCAATGCAAAACCCATCCATGCCCCAACCATAACACTTTGAACCTTTTTCAACTTTCCCATGGTCCATTTTTCTTTGAACTATTCTATCAAGACAATTAATGAAAGTAACAGAATAGGTTTTAAAGTTTGGGTAGAATTGATTACAAGCAAGATGGGCCACATGTCTATTGCCACAATTGTTCGCAACCCATGTTTCAATTAAGGTTTAGTTTCTTTGTATCATTTCTTGGTTTTGTTACAATTGTGATCTTTCTTTTTTTCCAACACAAGTGTGAGGTAATCCAAGCATAACACTTTGTTCTTCCTATCTTCCATTATTCTTAGCAAAATAGTTGAATTAGGTGTGATAAAAGAAAGGAAATATGGAGAACGATGGACATGATAATATAAAATGTGAAAATGAACAAAACAATTCTCGTGGAGACATACATTCGTGAGGAATGGTTGTAATTACTTTAAGAATGCCATAATCATTGGCAAGAGGAGGAGTTTGTTTGTAAGAAGAATTAGAATACGAAGATCAATAAGCACCAAAAGAAAAGGTGTGACAAAGTTGTGGATTTTGTTTTAAGATGTTCAACATGCAAAACACACTTAACAATAATTTTAACCCCATCATGTTTTTCTTTGCCATCACAATAACACATCTTTGGTTTTGTGACCAGTTTTTTAAATGATTTTTTTTACTATATTTATAACTACATAGTCATAAAAATTGTTACGTAGTTGCAAAGGACATTAAGATGCCACTTGGCATCATAGTTTTGTAACTATAGTCAATATGACAACTTGTTCAAACTTTAAGTAAAATATTTTTATTTTTAAGTTTATATTAATAGTTTTTGAATGATTTAAAATTAAGATTCCAAAATACCATTTACTTTTGCGACTAATAACAATTAATAACAATTCAATTTTTAATGATGATGATGTGGCATGCCATGTGTCAACAAGGTGTTACAACTAGTAATTAATGTCATGACTCATGACACTAATTTCAGTAAAATTACATTTATTGATTGGTCAAAATGTTCATAATACTAAAACATGTTTTTTATGACTTGTCTTATGCAATTATAATATCCAACACAATTAATGAAACAACTAAAAATAATTTTTAACAAAGTTAATAGTCAACCTAATGATTTATGACACTAATTTCAATAAAAATTTATTTGTTGATTGGCCAAAAGTGTTCATAATGTCAAAACATGTTTTTACAACTTCTCCTATACAATTACAATTTCCAATAGGATTAAAGAAACAACTAAAAATGTATTTAACAACTAGTAGTTAATTTCATGACTCATATAATTAACCAAAATGACTAAAAAAACCTACAATTGCATAGGTCCAATCATTTTATTAACCAAGTTTAGTTTAAATAACTAGTTTAGGTTATAATTTTATCACAATTTAATTAGATTTAACCATGTATTGCTTCAATAATGAACTTTGTTTTAATTTTTCCAAATATAGCCTACATATTCAAATTTATCTTAATTTATCATTGATTAACTATGTTTAGTCAAAGAAATTGTGTTTAAATTCATTTATGTTATTTTAACCATGTTTAACTTAAGTAATTTTGTTTTAAATTGTTTAACCATATTTATGTTTGTTTAACCATGTTTAGCGTAAATAGTTGTGTTCAGTTTAATTTATATATTAATTTAACTATGTTTACCTTAAGTGATTATTTTGTCCCAATTTTATTTAAAGCAATTGTGTTTAGCCATGTTAAACTAACTTAGCTTGTGTCTAACTTAAATTAACCTAGTTTAATCTAAGTTTACCCTGGATTAGACAGAATTAACCTATGTTAAATCTACCTTAGTTTAATATAAATTTAACCTAAAGGCTAAATAGTCCTAATTAGGCTTGATTAGGTAATTTATTTTCAATGCAACTATCGTGTGAGCACATGAACATGAGTAATGAGCCAAATTTTTATGAGCAACATAAATTTTTTGAAAAATATTTGCCATGTAAATAATATATTCCATCCATGTGGAAAAAATATTATATTAATGTTGCAAGAATATTCTTTAAGTGATACAAAATAATCATCAAAATAAGCAAAATATGTTACTATTGACAAGGATATCATAACTTTTATTGCAATTTTTTACAATTGAAACTTAGAATTGATTTCCCATAGTCTTTCAAGATAATGTTTTTAATTGTTAGTGTACATTTAAATTTCTATCTAACAATATCTAATCATTCATGCCAAACAAAATGTTGAATGAATCATTATGAAACCATTTATAATGCCAGAGAGGTTACATCCTTTCCAAGTTGTAGTCTAGGAGCTAAACACATAGCATTAAGACAAATACTATAATTGACAATTCAGAATAATACTCCTACCTACACCAAAGTTACATTGCGATTCAACAAGTGACAAACTTCATCACAATTCCATGTTAGAAAATGGATGAAACTTTCAAATTGGCCATAAAACATGACATGTTGTAAAACATAATACATGTGTTTACAAGGCACCCACTTCCCTTGTTGACCTAATGAATTGGAAATCATTGCTACAAAATCCAAACAAATGTAAATTGATAATTTCATAACATTTTTTGTTTGGATTTTGACCAAACAAAATCTTATATATTCGTCCATATCCAGGAAGGGGAACCTCTAATGGTGGGTTTATAGTTGCTTCAAGAAGTTGATTGACCTCCCATTGATTGTAATGTAGATTTTACATCTTGAATGACATTGTACAACGAACAACCTTCCCATTATGTGATGTTGGCCATGACATTTCATCCACTAACCTTTTTATAAAAATGGAGCTTTCCCTTTTGAATAGGCTTTAAGGAAAGATTGATTATTGTCTATTTACAACAAATCCCACTTCCTCAAAAGACTTGATTTCATCTTGGGTGAAATCGGTTTCAGCTTTAATAAACCAAATTTCCAGGACAACTGCTCTATCCAATGCATACTTGCGCTTCATATTGCCAACGCAAAGATTAATGTCATTTACATAAAACCACAAGGTATGTAGCTTTTAAGGTGTACCATGGAACAAAGACCACAACCTTGAGTAAATCAAGGTAGGGACACCAATAGTGGTCGACTTGGTAATTATCCTTATAACACATGAATGTTTGGTGGATTTTTGCAACATGGAACATTGAACATGCAACATAGGGGGGCATCTTTCAATATGACAAACTCCATTTCCACATGGAACCTCAAAGACCTCAACATCTTCTTCAATTTGATCTACAACAAGTTCTTCAATGTTCACACTTGGACTAACAATTGTATGGCTTACACAAGGATGAGAGAAATTCACATGGTCATGTTTATGTGAATCCCCTTTCGATCCAATGGCTAGGTTTGCCTTTTGTTTGCAAGAACCATATATCTCTTCACCTTCCATATGTGTGATTCTAACGTGCAAGCTGAACCTATGGAATATTTCAGAACTGCATTTACAAGTTGTTTCGGATCTCCAGATTGGGTTGCTTTACATAAAAACAATTCACTCTTATCATGCCATTAACTTGGTTGACCACCCTATTTGAAATGAGAATATAATGTCGATTGTATGAAAATTTGAACATAATCATCCAATGTCACAACATACAAGCATGCTCCCCTTTTCCGAGATTGTTGAAGCCATACATTATGCACTATCTTTGAAGCATTACATGTGGGCAAGCTTGCAAGCTTTTCTAGAGAGAATTTATGCAAGACAAAATAAATGTTTGTATGATATCTAAAATGTATGTTATTATAGATGTGAAATTGTCAAGAATATGGGGTGAAAAAAAAGATGTGTGGGAGGGTTGAAAATAGTACATGTATCATAAATCCTCCCCATTGCCTCACATGAAAATACCAAAAATTGAACCAATTCTCCAACTCTTGAAGTCCAACTTCATCAACTACCCCCTAGGAATACCACCAACATCAAATTGCTGCATACCAAGCATTTGCCTCTTCCAAATAAATGGCATTTTTGTATTCATATTATAATGTCCTATGTTTTTTTCACAACTCTAGTTTGATATGTCATTTTGTGTGTCTATCCATGGATTGACTATAGTGGAAAAAAATAATTTGTTTTCTATCAACCATCAATTCACTTGCATCTTTGCTACCATAAAACATTGTCAGCCATGAATCCTTTGAAGTTTGGATTGGGAACACCATTATTGACCATCACCTTGTTTAGATTTCGCCACATTACACATTAAACTTTTGTGTTTTCAAATTGCGTATCACATGACCTTGTAATAGAAAGAATCATACACATGGCAAGCGAATGTCATCCAACCCTCAACATGTTTTGCATGATCAAACATGATCCAAGTGGTTTAAAGGTTGTCCCCAAGTTGCATCTACTTAATTAAATCACAACCACTACCATCTCCATGCATAGACATCTTGAACAAAAACATTTTTTTTTCTAGTATGTTGCATTGGAAAACAACTATCCTAAATGTAATAGTAACCATTATTCATTGTTCCTTGGTCGATGTTTAAAGGAAACAACTAAACTTCAAACATTAGGAGAAGACAAAGCTAAGAACTTGTCCATCACTTGGTGAAGCTTGTCACCTTTAAGGACTTCCACTAACCCATGTCCATCCTCGTTTAACAAGTGTCCAAAAGGAAAGTTTTACTTTTAACCAACGTAATGACCAACATGGTAGCCCCTAGTGTGCAAGACACCTCCTTTTCGATTAGGGATTTAACTTGCTTGCACAATTCTTTTAAACAATTTTCCGCCACCGAATGATCATGCAAACCCAAATGAATTGTTGTTCGGGTCAAATTATCCTTGTTGTGCATGACATAATACATGCGAATTGGACACAACTTCACATAGAAGGGGGCAGTATTATAGGTTCTACGAAAAAGCAAATCAAGTATAGAACAATCTCCTTGAAGTTCATCAACAATGTCGTCATTCCAAACTATTTCATTTCTACATTTGTTAATAAAAAAAAAATCATAGGCATCATTTTAGCATTGCAAATGACCCAATCAACAAGCTCTTTGAAAGTTCAAGTTGAAATCGTTCTTGATGTTAGTCATTTTAACCTTTTACCACACATGGTCATCATGTTTCCTATCCATTCTTTGCATCTAACAAAAGTGACCGTTGGGACTAACAAAAAGGGGTAATTCAAATAACACGTCACTATTAAATGTGGTTGGAATACAAGGAACAATCTCAATACGAAAACCATCATAATTCAAATCTTTTAATTCAAAACTAGCATGCATGGTAAGGGAAATTGTCTTTTGACAGTCAACAACATTCAACATAAATCATCTTCTCGCATAGGGAATTTCTATACTAGAATATGGGGAATTAATAAAAGGAAAGGAAAAAAACCCATTTGCAAATAAAATCATGATGGGCATAGAAAGATTGTAAGCATTCCATCTTTGTCAAAAGAATTAGACAAACTTATCAATGAAGATTAAAGATCAATGTGTTTGGCAAAAACCTCCTACTTGATTTCCACAGTATACATGACAACATTAACAATAACCAGATGCTATAGTTTTGTCCGTCAAAACAAAATTCTGAGATCTTATCGGAAGATTTTTCACAATGATCTTGAACCTTTTAAAATTTACCCTCCATTTTAAACCCATGTCATTAATGACTGAAACTTGATAAATAAATTTAATGACATTGTTATTAACATCATATGCATCATCCTTGGAGACATGAATAATTCCTAGATGGAAATCGAACATTGCACACAAGCATTTCCTTGTGACATGTGAGATTCCAAACTCATCAAAAGGTATAATAAGCTTAGCTTTACCCTTGACATGAAAAGTAGCCATCCTACTAAAACAAATATCAATGCAATGAGATGGAAACATTCTACAAAAAACAATGTTTTATAAAAAAACATGTTGATTGTGGCATCGTTGAGAAACCCACAATAATAAAAAAAATGATCAATTGAGAATGAGAAGAATGTTCAAGGCAAAAGAAACTACACATTTGAGTTAGGATGGGAGATACCCAATTGATTTGATAAACGACAAAGGAAAGGGGAAAACCACAAAATCAATTGCAAAAAACAAGAAAGTAAGAAGGACACAAAATAAGGCTAAGGCAGTGACAAAACATTTGCAGAATCCACCACAACTTGAATAGGGAGGAAACAAGAAAAGAAAGAAACATCACATAGGACAAATATATTTATTATTAAATCGAGCCTGCCAAAAGTGAAGCAAATGAGCCCAACAAGAAAAAGAAAACGAACCTAATGATGGAGAAGTAAGGAAAGGGAAATGAAATCTACATGAAGACCATATTAGCACCATGGTTGATAGAAAAAACAAAATAATGGACGTAAACATGATCATACTGGAATAATTATGAATGGCAATGACGATTTTCAAACACCCCCAAATTTTATTGTCTACATGTTCATTTAAATATTTTTTAACAAACTTTGTGATCCGTGCACTATTACAAAATGCGTCCCAGTTCACTCTAGGTTTCACTAGATTTTGAGTGAATTTGAACATTTTTACTTGTTAAAATTGTTTAACCCTTTAGTGAACGGGGACCAGTTGCTATAGACAATGAATTGTTTCGCTATTACCTAGTGAAACAAGGTTACTCTTAAGTGAAATATAATTTACCAAACCATTCACTTACTAATTAATTAACTAACTAGCATGGAATCAATTAAATTTTAATTATTTAATATATAATATTATTGAAAATATCATGATTATTTAAACCTATGATTTATTGACACATGTCTCGTCCTAGGTTAGGTTAAAACCTAGACTAGGTAGTTAGGCCATGTAATTAACCTAAATATCTATTCTAAAAATTAGATAAGAAAATATTTGATCCATATACCATTATTGACCACACATAACACCGCTCATGAGGTTTGATCCTTTGACCTTTGGAATGGAGGCAAACACCTTTACCATACCACCTCATTTGTTGTGATAATATGTTACATTACATTCTATTTATCAAATACTTTATTTTAAACATTACAAAAAAGTAAACTTTGAAAATTCATATCTTATCGAGATTTTGTTCAGATGAAATGATTCGAGTTTACTTTTAAAAAAAAATTCAATAATGCACATAAATACATTTATTTCCTTTTGAAAGTTTAAAATCATTTGAACGAAAAAAAAGTTGAATATCATTATTCAATGACCATTCTTTTGAAAAAAAAAGTTTAATAAATATATAAAACTTTTGGTATTATAATAATACTACCTATGCGAAGTTACTTTCAATTATTATATGAATATCTTTCATTAATTTAAATTATTTCACCCTACATTATTTATGGCTATTTATGGATATTTTTAATTATTTTTGGTTATTTCACCCAAGGCTACTCTTGGTTATTCTAAGTTGTTTTTGGTTATTTTAACTTATTTCACCTTAGGCTATTTTCGGCTATTGTAAGTTTTTTTGGAAATTGTAAATTATTTCAGTTTAGGTTACTTAGAATTATTATAAATTACTTTTGGTTATTCAAGACTATTTCACCTTATGTTATTATTAACAATTCAAGGTTATTATAGGTTATTTCACCTTAAATTATTTTTGTCTATTATAATGATGTTAATCTAGTAACTTTCATTATTTGTGTGGTATTGTAGCTCCATCATTTGGTAAGGCACATTCACACATATGACATCATGCATTCCAACTAAAACACGAGTAGTCATCACACTTTTTTTGATTAGGCAATCTTCAATAAAATTTTACAAACATGATGAATTTATGGAGTGGTTAAAATCACTTCTTTTATCATTGTAAAAAAAAATTGTGCAACTATTAAAATGCACAAGTGAAATATTTTATGATAGAAAGATTAATAAGAAGTAGCATAAGATGACTATTAAATGAATTTGAAGCATTTCAAGGCATATCTTGCATTTGGGGGTCACATCACCTATAGATCCATCTTCTTACTATTGTTGAAAATGTTTTTGGTCAACTTTACTACAAGTTGTGATTGACACAAGATGTAAGTTTTGGGACTATGAATTTAGATGCATTAATCACTACCATGATTAGACATTGTTTCAAAATTTGAACATTACTTACTTTTGACAAATATGTTTACATATTGGACTTGCATACAATCAAGTACTCGAATAGTTGTTTAAAACATTTTGGAGTTTTGAAAGGATGGTGGAGAATTATATTAAAGAGAATTGACATGCCATTATAAAATCTACTCAATCTATGATTAGAACTTGCATTTATCTTCATAACCTATGCATTACCAATGCAAATAGACATGGGCTAAGCAAAAAAGTTGATCAAGTAATGCATGAAGAAGCCAACCATCTCCTTGGACAATTTCAACATAAGAACAATTCCATATGGCAAATCAAGGTATAAAAAAATGCATAGACTACAATATTTCAAAAGTGATTTTCAAGTAAAAGAAGTTGCAGATGAAAAAAACGAGACAATTTTTGGAATTGAGAAATCAAAGGGGCACCAAAATAGAAGAAAGACACAAAAATCAAAATAAAAATATGTTAGAAATTGCACAAGCTCAAGAATTATTAGTCAACACATTTTATGAAACAAAATTAAAATTACAAGGTAAATTCCTCTTCCCAACTACATCATATGATTCAAAATCAAAATTGATATCATGCCTATAATTTAGAAGTTTATCAATTTGGTGATCAACTTTTTTCAATAAAACATTGGTTTTCTTGAAAATATTCACTGTGATGGTATTGTTTTCCACCATCTTAATGAACATACCAATTGCTTAGTCATTAAAATCCTTTTTATCACTTTTGTATGTAACTTGTAAAGTTGTCTCCAAAATTGGTTGTTTTTCCAACAATTGGGTGATGCTTTCATATTGAGACAATTTTGTGTCATTGGTAGATGTGATGACATGTTTCATTATGGTACCGATTTAATGCCATCCAATATCAATGAATTCATAGAACTTGCATTCATCTCTTTCTTCCCTTGATATACCATTTGCCAATTCATATTGTTTAAAAAGTAATTTTTTAAGAATTTGAATTCAATTTGAACTGAATTGAATTAAGTTGCAGGAAACATCACAATTTCATTCAAATGGAACTTAATATTTACAAAATCAGCTCATTTTCTGGATTGTGAGATTCATAGCAAAAGTACAGTGCAATTTTACTTGGCCCCTTGAAAGTAACCAATGCTGGCAAATACTCACTTCTGCAAAGGTTGCTT
>Ga0209208_10013628_pt1 | contig 10122 bp, 7 predicted proteins | sample S1TSphfallax_3_FD_187694 | JGI IMG/M metagenome (GOLD analysis project Ga0209208, IMG submission 187694) | Host-associated microbial communities from peat moss isolated from Minnesota, USA - S1T2_Fd - Sphagnum fallax MG (SPAdes) (version 2) | ecosystem: Host-associated > Plants > Peat moss >... | reverse complement strand
CTGGGCAAGGGCTTGCACCCCTCGTCAACCGCTCTTGCAAACAGGCTATCCAGCCATGCCGGCGCCCTGCATACTGTTCGGCCGAGAGATGCCGGGTGCAGCGGGCCCTGATCTTTTTCTCAGACACTGTCCAGGAAGCAAAACAAGGTCACCGCTGCCGTTCCCGACGTTGGCCTACGCCGGGAAACAGGGCAAACTTACAAGAAGCAAAAAGACTTTTATTCGTGGGGTACGCATGAACGACCGGTTCGCCATTGGGGGCAAGCTGTCAAAGCCCCGGGAACATGCGCAACTGCTTGTGGTGGGCGCGGGGGCGGCGGGTGTCGCCGCCGCCATCGAGGGCGCGCAGGCTGGGCTGAGCGTGGTGCTGGTGGATGAGAATCCGGTTTCCGCCGGGCTGATGGGCCTGGATGTGCCGCTGTTCTATGGGCAGCGGATGACGGCGGCGGTGCAGGAAGAAGGGCGCATGGTGGAGCGCATCGTGGCGAGCAGCCCGGCGCTGGAAGCGGCCTATGATGCCGGCGTGGATGTGCGGCTGGGCGTGACGGTGTGGGGCGCTTTTGTGAACGGCCCCGCGGTGCGGGCGCTGCCGGGGCGTGTGGCGGGGCTGGCGGATGCCGACACATCGTGGTTGTGCGGCTTCGATGCGCTGATTTTGGCAACCGGCGCGCGCGATCTGGTGCTGGGGTTTGCGGGCGTGGATACGCCCGGCGTGATGGGCGTGCGGGCGCTGGATGCGCTGCTCTCGCGCTATGATGCGTTCAGCGGGCGGCGGATCGTGTTTCTGGGGTCTGGCAATCTGGCCGCGGCGGCGGCATTGCGCGCGATCGGGCGGGGCATCGAGGTGGCGGCGCTGGTGGAGGTTCTGCCGGAACCGCAGGCCGCGCCGGCGCTGATCGATGCGCTGGCGGCGCATGGGGTGCGGGTGTTGACCAGCCACGTGATCCTGCGCGCCGAGGCGGCGGGGGGCGATGTGGCCGCGGCCATTGTGGCGCCGATACAAGATACCGGAGCGGCCGAACGGCTCGCGTGCGACACGATTTGCCTGGCCATTGGCGTTTCCCCGGCGATCGAGCTGGCGGATGTGGCGGGGTGCAAGCTGGTGGCGCGCGGCGCCGAGGGCGGGGCGGTGGCCCGTGCAGTGGGCGTTGCCGGCACATCAATTCCGGGCGTGTTCATGGCGGGCGATTGCGCCGGGGTGATCGATCCGGCCGCGGATATTTCGGTGGCAGAGGCGAGCGGGCGGGGTGCGGCGCGCGCGGCGATTGCGTGGCTGGCGGGCGAATCGCTGGACGAAACGCCTGCCGCGGCTGGCGCGGCGGCGGGTGATGCTTACGTGTATCGTATGGCGTGGATGCGGGCATTGGTGGAGAGCGGCGGGATGAGTGCGCCGGTATGCCTGTGTGAGGAAGTGAGCCGCGCGGATCTGCTGGGCGTGCAGCCGCCGCGGTATCTGGGATGCGACTCCAGGCAGATGGCCGCGCGCAGCGCGGAGACGCTGTTGCAGGACGGGCCGCTGAATCCGGACCAGATCAAGCGACTGACGCGCGCGGGCATGGGGCCGTGCCAGGGCAGGCGCTGCCGGGATCAGGTGGCGCTGCTGCTGGCGATGGCCTCCAATGGGTCGCCGCAGGATGTGCCGCTGGCGAGCCACCGCGCCCCGGTGCGGCCGCTGCCGCTGCGGGTGCTGGCGGCGGATGATGAGAGTGTGGAGATGCGCGATTTGTGGGATGTGTGGTTCGGCATCCCCACGCAATGGATCCCCTACGACGATATCGGCACCGAGCGCGAGGCGGAAATTCTTTCGGCCCATGGTGGTGGGAACATGCATCTATGAGCGCGCGCGGATCATCCGTGGTTGTGGTGGGCGGCGGGGTGACCGGCCTGAGTTCGGCCTGGTGGCTGGCGCGGGCCGGGCATGACGTGACGGTGATCGACAAGTTCGTGGTCGGCTGGGAAGCGAGCGGCCGCAACGGTGGGGGGGCGACGCATTATCAAAGCCCGCTGTTCCATGAGGAACAGCGTCTGTGGCCGATGATGGATGAGCTGCTGGGCTATCCGACGGAGTATCGGCGCGAGCGGATCATTATCAATCTGACCGAGGAGCAGCAGGCGCGGTATCGCCGGATGGCGGCGGTGACGCGCGCGCAGGGATATCAATCCAGCGAGCTCGGGGCGAAGGAATTGCGCGAGCTGGTGCCGATTGCGAGCGAACAGGCGATCGGGGCGCAGTATTTTCATTTTGGCGGCCATGCGAATCCGCAGCGCACGGTGCAGGCCTATGCGTGGGCAGTGCAGGATCTGGGCGGGCGGATTGTGCAGCATGCACCGGTGACGGGGTTTGCCACGCAGGGCGGCGCGGTGCGGGAGGTGCATACCGCGCGGGGCAGTTTCGGCTGCGATGCGGTGGTGATCGCGGCGGGGCCGCAAACCGGGGCGCTGGTGGCGCAACTGGGCGTGGATTTGCCGCTGGCGCCGGCGCGGGCCGAGATGATCGTGACGGAGCCGGTGCCGCTGATGAAGATCGGCGGCGTGGACGGCAACGGGCTGTATGGGCGGCAGACATTGCGTGGCAATCTGGCCTATGGCGGCGGGCCGCATGAGTGGCTGGATGAGAGCGGTACGGCGCAGATGGCGCGGCCGGCGACACCGTTGCTGCGCAATCTGGCGGCGCGGCTGGCGGAGATGTTCCCCAAGGCGGCGCAGGCGCGGGTGATCCGCAGCTGGGCGGGCATTGTGGAGAACACGCCGGATGGTCGGCCGGTGATCGATCGGTTGAGCGATCCGGGCAATGTGGTGGTGGCGACGATGTCCGGCGTGGGGTTTGGGCTTTCGCCGGCGAGCGGGCATGCGATCAGCGATCTGGTGATCGATGGGCGTTGCAGCTTTACGGATATTTCCAAGCTGGGGCTGGCGCGGTTTGCGGGCCTGCCCCGCGATTGGCGCGCGGGCTGCGGCTGGGTGGCGATGGCGGAGGCGGCATGAGTTCGCATTTCTCGATTTTCTCGGTGTTGCGCGAGGCGGTTGCGGGGCAGACCGGATGGAGCCGGCAATGGCGCGATGCGGAGCCGAAGGCGGAATACGACGCGCTGATTATCGGCGGCGGCGGGCATGGCCTGGCGGCGGCGTATTATCTGGCGCGGCGATATGGGATGACGAATATCGCGGTGATCGAGAAGAACCTGGTGGGATCGGGCAATGTGGGACGGAACACCACCATTGTGCGATCCAACTACATGCTGAAGGGCAATATCCCTTTCTATGAAACCGCGCTGAAATTGTGGGAGGGGTTGGAGCAGGACATCAATTATAATGCGATGGTCAGCCAGCGCGGCGTGCTGAACCTGGTGCATTCCGATGGGCAGCGCGATGCGGCGATACGCCGTGGCAATGCGATGCGGCTGCACGGGGTGGATGCGGAATATCTGGATCGTGAGGCGGTGCGGGCGAAGGCGCCGTTTCTGGATTTCGATAACGCGCGGTTTCCCATTATGGGCGGGCTGTTGCAGCCGCGCGGGGGCACGGTGCGGCATGATGCGGTGGCGTGGGGATATGCGCGCGCCGCGGATAAATTGGGTGTGGATATCATTCAGCATTGCGAGGTGCTGGGGTTTCGGATTCAGGATGGGCGCGTGGTGGGGGCGGAGACGTCACGCGGGTTTATCGGGGCGAAGAAGATCGGTATTTCAGTGGCCGGCAATTCATCCCGCGTGGCGGCGATGGCGGGCATGCGGTTGCCGATCGAAAGCCATGTGCTGACGGCGTTCGTCTCCGAAGGGTTGAAGCCGCTGGTGGATTGCGTGGTGACGTTCGGGGCGGGGCATTTTTACATCAGCCAGTCGGACAAAGGCGGTTTGGTATTCGGCGCGAGCATCGACGGGTATAATTCCTACGCGCAGCGGGGCAATCTGCCGTGCATCGAGGAGACCTGCGAGGATGCGATGGCGATGATGCCGGCGCTGGGGCGGCTGCGGATGCTGCGCAGCTGGGGCGGGATCATGGACATGACGATGGATGGCAGCCCGATCATCGATCGCACGCCGATCCAGGGGTTGTATCTGAATGCGGGGTGGTGCATTGGCGGCTTCAAGGCGACGCCGGCGGCCGGGCTGTGCCTGGCGCATCTGATCGCGCGCGATGAGTCGCACGAAGTCGCGAAAGCCTACAGGATGGATCGCTTCGCAACGGGTGCGTTGATCGACGAATCCGGCGGCGGCCCCGACGTGACTCTCCACTGATGACTCTTAACGAACAAAAGTCTTTTTGCTTCTTTTTCTTCAGAAAAAGAAGACTCTTTCTTATGGCCGCTCCGCGGCGGGTCTTTCTAAAAAAAAGAAGCAAAGAACTTTTACCTATGGCGCCGGGGCTCGATAATCAATGCGTATGACATGTCCGGTTTGCGGAGAAAGGGGGAGCGAGGAGTTCGCGTGTGGGGGGGATGCGTCGCGCGTGCGGCCGGAGCCGGGGGCGAGTGCCGAGGCCTGGGTGGAGTATGTATATATGCGCGCTAATCCGGCAGGCCCGCACAGCGAGGTTTGGTATCATCATGGGTGCCGCACATGGCTGACGGTGACGCGCGATACGCGCACGAATACGGTGCTGGCCTGATGCACGGGATTATTCGCCAGCAGGCGTTCCGCCGGCCGCAGGGTGGGCTGGTGGACCGGTCACGGCCGATCAGCTTCAGCTTCGATGGGCGCACGCTGTATGGGGTGGAGGGCGATACGCTCGCCTCCGCGTTGCTGGCCAATGGCGTGCGGCTGGTGGGGCGCGGTTTCAAGTATCACCGGCCGCGGGGGATTTTGTCGGCGGGGCCGGAGGAACCGAACGCGCTGGTGGAGGTGCGGAGCGGTGCGCGGCGGGAGCCGAATACGCGGGCGACGGTAGCCGAGATTTTCGAGGGGCTGGAGGCGAGCAGCCAGAACCGGTATCCCTCATTGAAATTCGATCTGATGGCGGTGAACAGCCTGGCCGCGCCGGTATTTGCTGCCGGGTTTTACTACAAGACCTTCATGTGGCCCGCGGCGTTCTGGGAGAAGCTGTATGAGCCGCTGATCCGCCGCGCGGCGGGGCTTGGGCGTGCCTCCGGCGTGGCCGATCCGGATTCCTATGAAAAGCAAAGCGCCTTTGCTGATCTGCTGGTGGTGGGCGCGGGGCCGGCGGGGCTGTCCGCGGCACTTACGGCGGGGCGGACCGGGGCGCGGGTGATCCTGGCGGAACAGGATTTCGCGCTCGGCGGGCGGTTGCTGGCGGATCGGTACAGCATCGGCGGCCGGGATGCCTCGGCCTGGCTGCAACAGGCGGTGGATGAACTGGCTTCATTGCCGAATGTGCGCGTGCTGAGGCGCACCACGGTGATGGGCGTGTTCGATGGCGGCACCTACGCGGCGGTGGAGCGGGTGAGCGATCATCTGCCCGCCCCCGCGCCGGGATGCCCGCGCCAGGTGCTGTGGCGGATTGTGGCGCCGCGCGCGGTGCTGGCCACGGGCGCGATCGAGCGGCCGCTGGTGTTCGGCGGCAATGATACGCCGGGCGTGATGCTGGCGGGCGCGGTGCGGGCCTATGTGAACCGGTTTGCGGTGCTGCCCGGAACCAAGGCCGTGGTGTTCGCCAATAATGATGATGGCGCCAGCACGGTTGCCGATCTGGTGGAGGCGGGCGTGGCCGTGGCCGCGTATGTGGATAGCCGCGCGCGGGTGCCGGATGCGGTGCGGGCGCGGGTGGAGGCGGCCGGGGTAAAGCTGCTGGCGGGATCCTGGGTGAAGCAGGCCAAGGGCGGACAGGCGCTTTCCAAAGTGGTGCTGGGCGGGCAGGCGCAGGGCACCGTGCTGGACTGCGATCTGCTGGCGGTATCGGGCGGCTGGAGCCCGGTGGTGCATTTGGCATCCCACCACGGCGGCAAGCCGGTGTGGCGCGAGGATATCGCGGCCTTCGTTCCGGGGCCGATGCCGCCCGGCATGGTGGCGGCTGGTGCGGCGGCGGGCGATCTGCTGCTGGCGCAGGCGCTGGCGGGCGGTGCGGCGGCCGGTGCCGCTGGGCCGGATGCGCCGGCAGTTTCAGTGCCGCAGACCGGACCAGAGTCCGCAGGCATTGAAGCGCTGTGGCAGGTGCCGGAGTACAAGGGCAAGGCGTTCGTGGATTTCCAGAACGACGTGACGGCGCCGGATGTGGCGCTGGCGGCGCGTGAGGGTTTTACGGCGGTGGAGCACCTGAAGCGCTACACCACGCTGGGCATGGCGACGGATCAGGGCAAGACATCCAACGTGGTGGGCCTGGCGCTGATGGCGGCACAGACGGGCCGCAGCATCGCGCAAACCGGCACCACGGTGTTCCGGCCGCCCTATACGCCGGTGGCGGTGGGGGTGTTCGCGGGGCATCATCGTGGCCGGGATTTCAGGCCGACGCGGCTGACGCCGGCGCATGGATGGGCGCAGGCACAGGGCGCGGTGTTCGTGGAAGCCGGCGAGTGGATGCGGGCGGCGTATTTTCCGCAGAGCGGCGAGGCGGATTGGCAGACGAGCACCAACCGGGAAGTGCGCACCGTGCGATCCGCGTGCGGGTTCTGCGATGTGACGACGCTGGGCAAGATTGATGTTCAGGGACCGGATGCGGGCAAGTTTCTGGATTTTGTATATGCCAATGCGATGGCCGGGCTGGCGGTGGGGCGCGCGCGCTATGGGCTGATGCTGCGCGAGGATGGCCTGGTGTTCGATGACGGCACGGTGGCGCGGCTTTCGCCCACGCATTTCGTGATCACCACCACTACGGCGAATGCGGCGCGGGTGCTGCGGCATATGGAGTTCTGCCGGCAGGTGCTGCGGCCGGAGCTTTGCGTGTGCATCGAGCCGGTGACGGATCAGTGGGCGCAGTTTGCGGTGGCGGGGCCGGACGCGCGGCGTGTGGTGGCCAGTGTGGTTGATCCGGGCATGGATCTTGGCAATGCGGCCTTCCCGTTCATGGCGGCGGCGGAGATGCCGATGCTGGGCGGGGTGGCGGGGCGGCTGTTCCGGATCTCGTTCTCCGGTGAAATGGCCTATGAGGTTGCGGTGCCGGCGCGGCATGGGGCGGCCTTGGCGCGGGCACTGCACGCGGCGGGTGCCGTGCCGTATGGGCTGGAGGCGCTGAATGTGATGCGCATCGAAAAGGGCCATCCCACCGGCGCGGAACTGGATGGGCGGACCTCGGCTGCCGATCTGGGCATGGGCAAGATGCTGTCGACAAAAAAGGAATTTATTGGGCGCGCGATGGCGCAGCGGCCGGCGCTGCTGGATCCGGAGCGGCCGCAATTGGTGGGCATCAGGCCGGTGGCGGCGGGCGTGGCGTTGCAGGCCGGCGCGCATCTGGTGCCGGTGGATGGCCCGGCGGATGCGGCGCATGACCAGGGGCATGTGAGTTCGGTGGCGTATTCGGCCACGCTGGGCCACTGGATCGGGCTGGCGTTTGTGGCCGGTGGCGCGCGGCGGATGGGCGAGCGCATGCGCGCGGTGAACCCGCTTCAGGGGCGGGAGGCGGAGGTGGAGATCGTATCGAAGGTGTTCGTGGATCCGGAGGGGAGCCGGCTGCATGGCTGACGCGGGTGTGACATTGCGGCGCGCGGAGGCGCGGCCGATGGCGGGCGTGGCGGCGTTTGCCGGCGCCGGCGATGTGCCCGGCGCGTTGGCGCAGGCGTTTGGCGTGGCCCCGCCCGCCCGCCCTGGCTGCGTGCAGGGGCTGGGTGTGGCGATTTCCTGCGTGGGGGCCGGGCGTTGGCTGGTGGCCGGGGGCGAGGCTGATTTGGCGTCGCGGCTGCGCGCGCTGCTGGGTGGCCAGGCCGCGGTGACGGATCAGAGCGATATGTGGGATGTGACGTGCCTGCATGGGCCTTCGGTGCGTGAGGCTTTGGCACGGTGCGTGCAGGTGGATTTGCACCCCAGCCGGTTTGGCGCGGGCGATGTGGCGCTGACGCGCGCGGGGCACCTGGATGTGATCCTATGGTGCGTGGCGGATGCCGCGGTGGGCGAGCGGTTTGAGATTGCCGTGTGGCGATCCTATGCCGGCAGCTTGCATCATGCGCTGCATGCGGCGGCGGGCGCGTTTGGTGTGCATGTGGCGGATTGATAAGGAAGAATGTTCTTTTTTGAAAAAAAAGAACCAAAAAACTTTTTACCTATCGCACACGCTGCCGGCGACTCCGCGACAGCACCAACACAAGTTTTTTGCTTCTTTTTTTCAAAAAAGAAGGTCTTCCTTCCTGTGTGTTTTAGGAGCGTTGAGATGAGGGCTTTGGCACTCGCGATGGCGGCTGCGTTGATGGTTCAGCCGGCGCTGGCGGGCGCGGTGCAGCCTGGGATTGTGCCACCTGCGAAGGTGGGGCTGGATGCGGGGCGGCTGGACCGGTTTGACGGGCTGATCGCGCCGAATCTCGCGGCGAAGACACTGGCGGGCGCGGTGGTGATGGTGGCGCGGCATGGGCATGTGGCGTATCTGAAGACCTTCGGCGACGCGGATGTGGCGAGCGGCCGCAAGATGGCGCCGGATACGATTTTCCGTATCTATTCAATGAGCAAGCCGATCGTGGCTGTGGGCGCCATGATGTTGTACGAGCAGGGGAAGTTCGATTTGCGGGACCCCATTTCCAAATGGATTCCCGAATTTGCGCATATGCAGGTAGCTGTTCCGAAGACGGATGCGTCCGGGCATAAGACCATCGAAATGGTGCCTGCGGCGCGCCCGATCACGGTGCTGGATTTGATGCGCCATACGTCCGGCCTTGGGTATTTCTTTACGCCGGGGCCTGATGGGAAGCCCTATTACCTGCATTACGGGATCAGCAGCACGGACACTGATCTGGATCTGGCGGCGTGGACGAAGAAGCTGGCGGGTGTGCCGCTGATCAATCAGCCGGGCGCGGAGTTCTATTACAGCTACAGCATCGATGTGCTGGGGCGTCTGGTGGAGATATGGTCGGGCAAGCCGCTTGATGTGTATTTGCACGATGCGATTTTTTCCAAGCTGGGCATGAAGGATACCGGATTCTACGTGCCGGCGGATAAGCAGGGGCGGCTGGCCACGCTGTATACGCCCAGCACGCCGGGTGTGATGGATGCGGAGGGGATCAACGGGCTGGGTGGCCCGATTATGCGGGTGCCGAGCGGCGAGACTCACCAGAACCTGTTCAGCAGCCAGCAGGATGCGTTTCTGGCGAAGCCGGCGTTGCTCTCCGGTGGTGGCGGGCTTGTTTCGACGGCGCCGGATTACATTCGGTTCGTGATGATGCTGAGCAATGGCGGGGTTTTGGATGGTGTGCGCTTGTTGAGCCCAACGACGGTGGAGTTGATCGGATCGGACGTGCTGGGCGATATTCCGCGCGGCCCGGGTGGGCCCTGGGACGGCGATGGGTTCGGCCTGACCGTGGAGGTGAGCAAGGGCATCGGCGCGACGGCTACGCTGAGCAGCGCCGGTGAATTTGATTGGGCGGGTGTGGCGGGCACGCAATTCTTTGTGGATCCGAAGGAGCAGCTTGTTGCGGTGATGATGATGCAGGTGATTCCCGGGGCGCCGTATTGGGGGCGGATGTTGAGGCAGGTGGCGGCGCAGGCTGTGGTGGGGCCGTAGGGCGCGGGCGGTTCGGCGTTTAGATCGCGATCCCGGCTAAGGCAGAAGATTCAACCACGAAGGCACAAAGGCACCAAGTAGCCACGAAGAAAAAATCGCAGACCGGGCGCTATCAGACTTTGCAGCTTTCCTAGCCGCTCTTCTTCGTGGCTACTTGGTGCCTTCGTGGTTGTCTTTTCTTTTTGGGTCGCGGACTCACCGGCAGCACACGCCACGGTCAAAAGTTTTTTGGTTCTTTTTTTCAAAAAAGAACATCTTTCTTTCCTTCTTGCCTCCGGCGCGCCTCTTGCTAGGCTCACCCCGGCAGCGGGAAGCTTAGGCATGGCGAAAGACGAGGACCGGCAGCTGGGCATGGACCGGCCGATTGCCCGGCGGGATTTTTTGAATGGCGTTGCTGTCACCGGGCTTGGTCTGGCCGCGGGGGCCGGTGCGGCGCAGGCGGCGGCACAGCAGGCCGCGCCCCAGGATCTACCGGGGTATGATCCGCCGCTGCTGACGGGGATGCGCGGCAGCCATCCTGGGTCCTTC
>Ga0209208_10013627_pt1 | contig 10122 bp, 9 predicted proteins | sample S1TSphfallax_3_FD_187694 | JGI IMG/M metagenome (GOLD analysis project Ga0209208, IMG submission 187694) | Host-associated microbial communities from peat moss isolated from Minnesota, USA - S1T2_Fd - Sphagnum fallax MG (SPAdes) (version 2) | ecosystem: Host-associated > Plants > Peat moss >... | reverse complement strand
TAAAACTATTAGTATTATTATTTAAAAAACCTTGATTAGAATACATTGCATGAAGTCTGTTCCCATAACATGACTTAAAGTAGGAAATGTTCTCAAAAGTTTGTTCCCAAAACATGAACTAAAACAAAGAGTTGCATGAAATTCGTTCTCAAAACATAATGACATTACATTTCACTTGTGTAATTTGACATGTCTCCCCCAAAAAAAGGACCAAGTTTCAAATTTCAGGAATCTTAGGAAATGGAAAGTACTCATTTTTCAGATACTTTTGTATCTTTTCGTTTAGTAAGATTTCTGAAATTTTCAAAAAAAAAAAAAAAGTTCATTATGTCGGAGAAGGAACCCTTTTTGGGTCTTTCTAAATTTAAGGACCCCCCGTCTATCCCCGGCAATCCAGGGCCCAGGAAGACCCCAAAAGGGTTCCTGCCCCCCTATACCAGATCTTTTTGTTCTTTTCCAGCGAAAAAAGACAAATAAATAAAATAAAATAAATATTCACTTAGGTACTGTACCTATTGGGGTTTTGAAAAGTCCGTTTTGCTTTGCGGAGAGCGAGTGGCGAACAACAAGCTTTTTCGTTCGCCTCACGGTCCGTCGGGTGCGCAAAATCTAGCTAGGGTTGCAGAGATTTCCGGAGAAATCCAAAAAGACTTTGCGAGGATTTTTATTTTTTTGTTTGCGTGATCTGCAGTTCGCGTAAGCGTTTTTGCTTATCTTTAGGCATGTAGATCAGAGGACATGCACAGTAGTATGTTGTGGTGTCTGTGCTAATTGCCGCCATTTTGTATTCGAAACCCTGCCGGTTTCTCAGAACAAAAGCTTACAACAGCGAAACGTGTCAGCAGCAGCAATTCGCGGTTTTCGAAATCCACGGGCTGGTTTCAAATGATAGGTTTCCGTGGATGCCAAGAATAGAGGTGGATATGTATCCGTTATTCTCTAGGGTTTTCATACTCTGTTGCAGAGAATGGAAAGCTTTGCTTGAACGGGAATGAGATCTGGGGAAGTTTGTTGCGGAAGAGGTTTTTTCCCTTCTTTTTTTGTTTTGTTTTTGGGGAGATAGATGTGTAGTAGCAGTCCTCTTCTTAGCATGGTGTCGATGGATGCACAAAGCTGGGCTCCACCCCGCGGCGGGCGATATGTGCAAGAGGAGGAGGACGGGGGTATTGTCAAGCGTTGTGTGTCCATTGAGGTGCTCTCTTCTCTCTGGAGCGGTGGGGAGAAAAGTAGCAGATCATATGCTTCCACTTCTTCATTGGCATGGCCGTTTTCCTTTCTAAACTTGACGCCTCTGCCTTCGTCCCGGACGTCGTCACGAGGTGGTGGTGCCAGTTTGAGAGATGCATCGAGCAAGCTCTTGAGTGGGAGCATCGCCGACCTCGGGGTTCAGGAGGATGCAAACAGCGCCAGCAATCTCAGCAATTCTTCAAGTGCAATTGCATCCGAGGTAAAACCCTTGGCAGCAGCTTTGCAACACATGAATCTTGTCTATTAGACTCTATTCATCGTTTGCTGGACAACAATGCGTCTTTCTCAGATGTGCAAAATCCCCAGAGAATGTGAAGGAGAATTACTAAACCTATGCATACCTAATTGTTGGCCCAGCACCTATTACTGCAGATCAGTGCTCTGGAGCGTTCAGTGGAGGCTGAATGTGAGGGACATGATGGAGTTTCTGATTTTGGAGCACAACTGTTGACAGATACATTAACGACAGTGCGAGTGAGTAATGTTTTTTTCACCCTAATATTGTTGGTGATGAACATGGTGTTATATTCTTCCAGGTGGATTTCTCATATGCATTTGCTCTGACAAGAGGTGAATTTTGTTTTCCAGGTTCCACTTGGTACTGTCAAAATATCAGAGCCGCACCTGTTGGATGCCATGGTGGTTGCAGGAAGGCTTCACAGTGCCCCTCCTGGAGCAGTCCTTCTACCCAGTACAATTCCTGTGGCCTCCACATCAGGGAAGGTGGAATCAGGCTTCTGGATGGAGAGGCGGAAAGCCCATAGCCATTCCATCTCTCAATCACCAGGCGTGCTGTTTGTTGTTGACGTGAGCATCATCTAATTCTCCTCCAAATTTTCCTGCTTTCTACATGTCTTGCAATCCCCTGACACAGCACAAGGGGGTTTAGCTAGGACAATTGTGGAATTTGTGTGTGCACTTATTAGTCTGGAGTGAGGAGATTTTGAAATTCCACTTTTACCTTAAGACCACTTTCTGTTTTTCCTTCTCATTATGTTCCCCTTTCTTCCTGGTTTTTGCTAGTCTCCTTCTATTTTGTGTTTTGTTGAGATAGCCAACATTATCAGAGAGTTTTCCTGTTGCTGCCGTTGTTGTGACAGCAGCTTATTATGTTGGGTACTGTTTGACATTGACTTGCACCACTTCCAGGAGCTGGTCAATTCGCTGGGGATGTTAATGGGTCAATACTGTAGATGTTGCCATTGAAGGTCACTGTACATGCATATGACTGTGCCACTGTTCCTGTGTTGTCTCTCCCCAGATTTTCCTATGTTGTCTAGGGTTGGGGTCTCCTCTTTTTCCTTTCAAGATTTGTATTTGTAGTCCGATCTGGAACCTCTGTAGCCTTGTCATTTTCTATTTAGGTTCACTGAAATTGTAACTACGGACAAATTCTCAATACTGATGATAATGCTCATTTAAAGGTTCTGGGCAGTCGTTCTTTTTTTTTTTGGTCAATTTTTGCCACTTGGCAACAACAAAATTTGTAAAAAATTGGTAATTTTCGTTTCCAAGTGTAAATTTGACAAACAAACGCCATTTTTTTAGAAAAATTGCCAAACTTTTGAAACCAGAAAACTGAAAATTAAAAAAAAGCACTGGTTGTGGGTGGTTTTCCAGAATGAAAAGGACAGGTTTGCCTTCATTGAGTTGGAGCAGGGAAAAAAATTTGAAGACAACATTGCCATTGGTGAAAATCACTCAGGTAGAGATTAACAGTATTGCCCTCTTTGGATGATGCAGAGGCCTATTTGCTGGTCAGATATTACTGTCTCTGTTTTTAGAAGAGTTGTGTGCAAATATTGTGACATGTTTGACAGAATGCGCTCTGTTGTGAACAGTGTCTACTTGTATTGAGCAAGGGAGCATAGGTGATAACAAGTCTATATGGCTGTCAACATCGCACAAGCTGGATGTGAACCACATGCTAGCAACACAATATGCAAATGATCTCAAAGGAGGTAATTGACATTTTTAAATATGGTATACAGTGCACTCTCCTTCCTAGCAATAGCAAGTGATGTTGTCTCAGCATGGGTGCAATGGAGGTTGCAGATGGGACATTGTCTGTAATGTGACGGGTTGCAAACTGATGTGCAACTTAACTTGTTGCTGCAGGAGCTGATTTCACTTTCAATACATCTCACAAGTTTGTGCCAGCTTCAAGACTATCAACTTGGTATTTTGCTGACTTTTACAGCTGCTATCTTCTTGCAATTGACCAACATGAATGAATAACACCCACTTTGCATGTATATTGCTGTCAGTTTCTCAAGTCTTTCTTGGCTGTGCCACAGTTTCCATGCAGACTCTGTAGGGGATCCCACTCTAGAGGTGGAATTGGAGCAAGGGAGGGAGGCTAAGAAGGTCAGTGCTGTCTCTGATCCAGAATGCATCTGTGTGGGTAGTTGAAGTAAAGGGAACATGTTCTTATCTGTACAGATGGATTGCTGGTTCATTCAGTATGATGGCAAAGATATGAAGCAAAGGTTGCAGGTAGCTGTCTCACAACAGAAGGACATTGCTCTGTTCCATGCTTGTGATATACTGTTCTGCCCCTTGGTTTCTTGGAATTGTTTTTGGTGATATAAGAACACAAAATTGAAGGGTTTTGCTGACATTTTTGCACTATTTTGATGGAAAAGGTGTTGGAGAGTGTGGTTGCCAACTTGAGGACTGGGGATTGTGTACTGCGGCTCCAATCCAAAAAGCTTTTGAAGCACAATATGGCACTAACTAACTCATACATGACAAATTTGAGGCAAGTTGCATAGTGTTGTTTCAGATATCATCTCTGGTCATGGCTCTAAGAAATTTGTCAACTACTGAGGGTTTGATGAAAATGATTGTCTATATGGATGTCTTTATTGGAGCCATAATTTCAAAAAGGAAACTTGTAGTTGTCACCCTTCTCCTGAAGAGACGCCGCAGTCATTCTTGTGTTGACGGTGCAGAGGTCAGCATTCACTACGGTTGGAGACAACAACACCGTTTAAGGGCTCTGGAAACATATCTAGCAGGTCAGCTTCCCAATGAAATTTGTTTGCGTACATTTGGGTTTGTCTTTACAATGGGCTAATTTAACATGGACTGGTGCTGCTTGCAAGCAGACAACATGGATGTCTCAATTCAAATGGTAAATAAGAGACATCTGGAAGGGGTAATTGGACACTTGGGGGGCAGAGTAGATTGGGGGTTTATATGAGATATTGGATCTTGTAAAAGTGAGGGTACAACATGTCAGATTGGCCCTGTTTTGGGTCTTGGATTGAGCACCCTTAGATTTGTCACAGCCTCATCTCCAAAGGGGATTAATGGTGGCTAAGGGTGACCTTGGGATAGAGCAACTGGGCGAAACAATTCAGATGGCCAGGCCTGTCTGCTCTTGCTATTAGTTTCTCATGTCAAAAAGTTGGGAGACATCAGGATATTATTGGCAAAAACTTCTCATGTGGTTGTCACCTTCTCCTTTGAACATAGAAGGTTTGGGACAGGTCTGTGCCCCAAGCTAACATCAGTGAAACCCTTGTCTGGCACAGTTTCATCACCAACTTTCAAGGAACCCAAGAGCTGTGTGTGAAGGGCTTACATCGGATTGGAGAAAGAAATGTCCTTACGATGTCTTACATAACAGATTTGAGTGAAGGTAACCAAGTAAGGTGAGTACTTGATGACCTAAAGTCAGGGATGTAGCTGTACACCAGATGTAAATCAAGTCACTGGGCCCAATGTTGGCTTTACATTACTGTAGAAATGTTTCCTTCAAGTGTCATATGCTTCTCAATATGACTTGGGTTTTCACTTTGTGCAGCATGGAAGCAAAACATTCTGTGAAGGGAAGTATGGAGACAGCCTTAAAGGTCACAAATGACTTGCATGGTGCACTCCAACTTTGTGTTAGCAGTTCGCACATACGGGATAGTAATCGCTGGGGATTGACATACAGGTGTGCTTTCTGTTCACCCGTAATCTGTCATTTTATTCAGAAGGTATTTTTGATGAACCTAATTGCCAATTTGGACCAGATTACTTATTGGATCATAATGCATGCACAGGAATTGTCATGGCGAAGAGCATTCTTTAGGTCTGGACTGGAGGCATGAAGTGTCTCCCGAAAAGTATTTTTCTGTGCAGGCATCAACCCAAAACTGGAGGTGGAAACTACGTGCAGATCTCCACATTCCTTTGGGCATGCCCCCCAAATTGAGGACTCCATGCCTGTAGTTTTGAATCATCTATATGGCCTGGATCCTGTCCTTATAATCTCTAGTTTCTCCAGAAGTAGTTTATATGCATTGTCATCAATGTTGAGCAGTCTCTTGATATTTTCCATGCTTTGTTGGTGTGCATTGAGTGGCAATCTATTCATTTGACTGTGGAGGGATCATTGGTGATGATCCTGTGGTATTGGATATGTGGCACAAACATGTGTGAATTGGAATTGAACCGTCTTTAGTTGGATGAACACTACTGGGGGGATGATGTAGCTGTTTTCAGTGCCCATGTGAAATCATCCATCAACCTTAATCAGATTGATTGGACATTTTGGGATTAATGCACTTTTGTGCATATGATCCTATCTAGCCTCAATTCTTCAATATCATCTAAGAGCTGCTTCTTTGAACTGAAAAAAAATTGGTCAAGAAATTTTACATACTTTCGCTATTGCTGGGCAGTGGAATTAGGCCAAATTTTAACTTGTGGCTATTTTGCACCCTCCTTGAGCATAGTCTCAAAACTCTAAAGGAGGTGGCAAAAAATAATTTCCGACCATGTTCATCAAGAATTGAAAATGGTTCAATCTCTGCCTCAACCAAAGTGCCACCACAACAATCCCAAAACTGCAAACTTTCCAAGCTCTCATGTAGTCACTCCTCATGGGTTTAATGGCCATAGCCTCCTCAATTTGACAGATTTATATTCCTCTGCCTAAGCTTGTTACATCAGTGGTAAGTAGTAAACTCTGCCTCACAAATACTCTCATTTTGCTCACTCTTTTTGAGTGTTTTCTACTGTGAGCATATTCTGATGGGTTCAGATTGGGTCACCAAATGTCAAACAAGGCCATTATGCATGTCACCAAGGAGCCAACTAAAACCCTTAGCACTTCCAGTATTCTGAAAGGGATGGGCATATTTAGTGTAACAACATAATGACACCCTCCAACAATTTGTAAGTTTTGACTCTGTATACAGCCCTCTGTCTTCCGTAGATCTCAAGCAAAAGGGTGAGATAGTAGGTATCACCTGATTGAGAGACTAACAATACCCTACCGAGCTAAGTAAGAAGCTATACCCTAACAAGCTGTACTTCGGATGTGAAGTAATCATCTAGCCTCAATTGAAACACCTTTCATGTCTCGGTTTCCAAATATTGCAGAAGACTCCCATTCCAAGGAGGATGCCAACATTTTGGAGAGTGCATAAGTTATATCTTTCATGTTGGGACGTAATGCAGGATCAGAATCCACACACGTCTTTGCCAACTGTGCCACACTACAGGCAGTGTCAAGTGGATATGCATTTTGCAACAATGGGTCCATCCAAGCTTGAAGGTTCTCCTTATAATTATCCCCTTCAAGAATCTCCCCAACTTGAGATGAGAGCACCCTTTCTTTCCATTGTCCAACGTCACCTTCACCAGGCCTTATGATTGCCTCCTGGCCTGAAAGAATCTCCAACAGGACTACACCAAACGCAAAGACATCAGCTTTGGGTGTAACCAAACCGTGTTCAAGATACTCAGGAGCCATGTAACCCTGTGTCCCTACAATATGCCTGGTGAGCATTGGCCCCGCTGCTGAGCCATCTGCCGACTTTGCCATACCAAAGTTTGCTACTTTTGCTCGAAAGTTTCCATCAAGCAGTATGTTGCTACTTTTCACATCTTTGTGAACAAAACTTGGATTTGTGTAGTTGTGGATGTAGTCAAGGCCCGATGCAACATCCAAGGCTATCTGAACTCTTGTTGTCCACGGCAAGAATGGAACACTTCGGGAAAAGTTTGATGTTGGGTCTGCCTCTTTATGCAGGCAATCACTTAGAGATCCATTTTCCGCATACTCATATACCACGTACAGATGCTCTGAGTTTAGACACATGCCAACCAGCTTCACCTACAAGCCATTCCCACTCAAGTTGAGCTTCATAATTAGAGCAGGAATAAAACACAGTCTCATAGTGCCAGAAAAGCTGTAGAGTGTGCCTAATACATATGGCCTGTAGCACTAGCTACCATTCCTCATATTTTTGTGCTTAGAAAATAGAGACATATCCATAGTGAAGACCCTAAACCCTTATGGTGTTTTCAACTTTCTAGGCACCAAAAGACAACTGGTCCTCCAAAGGACTGGCTACCAACAGTATAACAGAATCAGCAAAAAACATACCAAAAATTGGATCTGCTGCAGAAATTCCTTTCTAAACAAGATTGGGTTTCAATTGAGTTGCACTGAACTCTTCTATTGCAAATGTTATCAAACAGATTTTGTGTTTGGGTCCTCTTCTCCCCGCTTCTTCACTCTTAATGTTGATGATTTCTACAATTTCAAAGAGGCAAGAGTTATTATGTACTTGTTCCACGGTTGTTCAAGAGCTTGCTATGTCAACAACACTTAAAACCTGATGGATAGCCAAGAAGCTGAAGAAGAAGAGGGAGCAAAGCTTTTGAGGAGAAGAAGAAGAAGAGGGTGAAAAGCTTTGGAGGGGAAGAAGAAGAACAACAAGAGGATGTGAAGCTTGTACCAGATTTCCATGGTGAACTTGAGTAAGAATCTTGAGCTCCTGTGTCATGTTGCCTTTCATTTGCTTGATGGCAACTAAAGTTCCCCGCAATTGACCAAGGAAAACAGATCCTTGAATCCGTTGTGCATCACTGAAATCCTTAGTTGCATCTCGGAGTTCCTCATATGAGAAAATAAGCGGCTTATCAGATCCCACCACATCTGACATCTCCGCCAACAACACATCTTGGAAGCCACCATCGTACTCTTTCATGGTGTCAGATTGAGCAGTTTTTGGAGCAACATCAGGTGCCAATAGTAAACTTGAGGAGGTAGTAGCTCCTCCATGTGCATCAGAATCCATCATCAACATCTTCTTCATCTTCCTCCGACACAAAAGTACCAGACAAATCCCTATTAAGGAAGCCACGACCAAACCTATACCAAGGCCAATTCCAACTCCAACATACAAGTTCTTGTTGGATGTTCCATTGCCAGAAGAAGAAGAAGTCGACGGAGATGAAGAGGGAGGAGAGAGCTGAGTTGAAGGAGATACAGCAGCAGTAGGAGCACTAGAGGAAGATTCAGGACGAAAGGAAATGGAAGAGAGAAGAGGGAGTCTGACAAGAGGAACAAGAAGAGTGGAAAAGGGTTGTAGGGTTGTGGTAGCATTGATCTCGTTTGCTGCTTCTAGATCTGGAACAGAGACATTAAAATAGGAAGACAAGACCCCCAAGCTTGATTCCTGTGGGAAGACAGCGAAAGAAAGCAGAAATTTGGTTCCAACTTGTCTTGTGGAAGGACATGCACATCGTAATGGGATGGTGCTGTGGCTCTTAATCTGGAGATCTGTGACCACTTGCGTAGGGTTTGCAGCTTCTATGGCTTGATAGGTCGTCAAGCCCTCGTATGTGTTGTTGGCAATGAGATAGAATGTGTCGCCTTCGGCTATGGTCCAAATGACAGTCGCTTCGTAGGTTCTGCTCACATTTCGTCGCACGCAGTTGCAAGCAAGCGGGATGAAGAGAGGAGTCCCCGCAGGCAAAGAAGCTGTGGAGTTCGCCGTGAGATTGAGACCCCCAGTACTACTACTGACGTTTGCAATTGCTTCTGCAGTTGTGTTGAAGAGACCGCTCACATAAGTCAGATTCTCTCCACTGCGGTGTGTCCTGTACAAAGCGTAGGAGGTGCATGGCGGTGATTGAGCTGCACAGGTGTAGCCATTCACATTGGTGTAATTTTGTTGAGCATTAGCTCCATGACCCATCATCATCATCATCATCACAAGAAGTATCGGAAACAAAAGTTGCTGCAGCTGCAACAGCTTCAGCAGCTGATCTTGTTTCTCATGATGTGGATGCTGGTGACAGTACTGAACCGGCCGGCCTGAGCTGCAAACAACACTAGAAGAACCTACTGCTCCTCCTTTTCCTCCAGCTACAATATGCAGATTCCTCCTGCTATCTGGCGGCGATGATGCAGGAGCTGCTGCTGCAAGATTCAAGCTTTTCAACAAACTCCGATACGAGTCGTGCTGGTAGAAATCCATAACAATCGACTGCATCGACCTCGATCTCAACAGGTTGCAAAATCTTCCGTCATAGCTGCATGCTGAAGTAGCAGAACTACTAGACCTACAGCTGCTAGTTGTTTTTTTCTCTGTTACTGAATTTTTTGCTTGCTTTTCCGTCTTTCTACAAACAGCAAAACGGTGATAAACTTCTTCTTCTCTCCATTGAAACTAGGCCATAGAAACACAAAAGCTAGCTACCCCCAAAAAACAACAACAACAACAACTTCCTGTAGTAGTACTAGAAGTTCTAGATTTGAAGCTTGTTTTCTCTAGAGTTGCAGATTTCTTGCTTTTTCTGTCTGTCTAGAAACAGCAAAACGACAACAAGCTCCTCTCCATTGAAAAGCCAAAGAAACAAAAAAAGCTACTCCCAAAAAAAAAGGGGGGGGAGCAACAACAACAACAACAACAAACAACAACAATAACAACCAAAAAGCTGTAGTACTGAAAGTTCTAGACTTTGCTTGTTTACTTACTTTTGCGATTTCCTAGGAGAAGCAAAACAGCAACAATCTTCTTCTCTCCAGTGAAAGGGACATAGAGCAAAACAAAACAAAACAAGTAAAAGCTAGGAAAGGAA
>Ga0209208_10013626_pt1 | contig 10122 bp, 5 predicted proteins | sample S1TSphfallax_3_FD_187694 | JGI IMG/M metagenome (GOLD analysis project Ga0209208, IMG submission 187694) | Host-associated microbial communities from peat moss isolated from Minnesota, USA - S1T2_Fd - Sphagnum fallax MG (SPAdes) (version 2) | ecosystem: Host-associated > Plants > Peat moss >... | reverse complement strand
AACGTTAAACTTTTCCTTCTTCTTTTTGGTTGCAATCTTTCTTGAACTTTCTTGTGATGACATGCTACATGTAGGTGATCATTTGGAGTGAAATGTGTTATTGTGTGCTACCTTTAGGTGTTTGTTTTTTGAGCTTTGTTGTTGTTTTGCTACTTCCTTTTAGTATTAATTTCAACTTTTTTGTTTGTTTCATGTGTTGAAGAAGATAGTAGTTGTCACGTTTTGCTAATTTTTTTATTGTTGGGGCATGTTGTGCACATGTCTTCTTTTCAAGCAACATGTGTTATAGTTATTGTTGCATGCTATTTTTAGGTATTTCAAATTGTGGTACTATTTCACATACTTTTTTAGGTATGCATTTCAAACTCCATTTATATTGTGTGCTAAATAATTCCATTGTCATTGTTGGTTTTGATTCCACATACCTTGTAGAACTTTTTTTTATTGTTGTTACAATTTTTTTGTTGTGTTGCATTGCATATGTGGGTATAAACTTTGCATCTTCATAATGGTTCTTGTTCATTAGCTCTACATTGAAAGAGCTTTGTTGTGAAAATACTGCAATTGCACTCCATCATTTGGGTTACCAAACTTTACAATTACAACTATTGTTTAAGGGTTGGAGGAGAAATAGGAACCACATTGACTACATTGACCTTCTTACACAATTTGCATGTGTGTATACATGTGTGTATGTACATGAGTTTGTCGTTTATGCCAATGGAAAACCTTTTTGTGACATACATTTGTTTTCAAATTGTCATTGTTTCCGATCTCAATTTTTTTTTTATCACAAATGTCTTTTTGTTTATGTAAGTTTCACTATGTTTAATTATCATGGATTAATATCAATGGTCATTGGTGATTAGTGGTTTTGTCATTTTGGTTCAAGCTTTGTAGTATTTGTGTACAATGTCCCCATCAAATTACCCTATGTTGTTAGCTACAATTATATCATTGTACATGGAATTGTATCTGAAATTTGTATCATACTAGCATTTATTTCAATATATGATTACATGATGTCATGTAGTTTGTTAACATTTGGTGAGGAGTTGGGACATTGGGTGAAATCACAATCAATAACACGGTTTAATAATTTCTTGCTGATAAAATATGATAATAAAAGTTGGAATGAACAATTTCAAATGCCAAAAAATACATTTATGGACATTTGTATCCATGTGACACCTATGCTTTCAAATTAAAGTATAACAAGGAAATCTTCATTCTAATTTGAGTTTCACATGTGACCAACAAGTTTGCACAAGGTGTAAACATCTCAACTTGTATTCAAGTGTTTAATGTTGGGTGTTTTATTGTAGTTTTTATATGTTGTGTGAAGTGATAATGGTAATCAACATAACGTCTAGAAAATTCATAAATTAACTCATGGGTAATAAGACGCAAATTTTCATGTTGGATTTCAAAAATTGGTGTGGAATGTTTAGTGTGATGGGTGTTATAAATGGAAACCATATTTGTATAACAAAACTAACTAGTGTTTTTTTGAAGGATTATTATTATCAAAAGATAAGGGTTTGCAACATTATAGTTCATGCAATGGCTGACAATTAGAAAAGGTTCTTGAATGCATTTTTAAGGCTGCTTGGGAGTGTGAATGATTCATGTATGTTGAGGAAGTTTAAGTTGTATTAATATGCAATACATGGGAGGCTCTTTGACATGGTTGTTTGGTCACAAGACAATCTCCATATTGAATGCCAAATATATATGGAATGCCTATATATATACTTGACAATAAAGGTTACCCATTATTTTTTCGAATGGCTCATGACATCAGATTTTAAAAAAAGGAAATAACACTTAATGTTGGAATTGTGGTATGATCGTAAACATAAAGGGGGAGATCAATTGTGAAAATAACCTTTGAATTAATGAAAGAAAAAATTTATATTAAATTTTTTTTTAAAATTAAATTGCACATAATTATAATTATGTTTGATATCTTTAGTGCTTAGTTCTTATTACACAATTTAATATTCGATAGGGAAGAGGTGAATGTTGAAAAACTCATGCAAATGATTGAGATGGAAGTTCTAACACAAGATGTTAATTATGTATTAAATGGACTGAATTGTAGTGAAAACAATGTTTGGATCTAATTTAAAAAGTTTTCAAGGGAACAACATCACTACGATTTATATGATCCATATGTTTTGTTGAGTTTTATTGATTTCTATGTCTTAGAGTTTGAAAATACTCTAGAACCTTTTGTAACATCTTTTTTGTGCTTAAACATGTTTTTTTGAATTCATAGATTAGCCTCATGGATTTTGTTGATTAATTCAACCAAAGCCACATTACTTCCTTTAATTACTTTTGCTAAACATTGTGGATGTTGATTTTCTTTTTACACATGTGCATTCCTCACATGGCACTGGGATTGAATACCATAAGCATTGTTTGCAACTAGTTTTGAATTGTTTGATGCACATTATGGTATGGTAACACTTTTACCTCTTCTTGGATTTGGTTGTGTTGCTTGTCTTGGTTGTATTGGATTTGAGGTAGCAAGTTGGTCTTTTTCTAAAATTGAATTTGCATTTTCATTTGGAAAAATAGGTTAAAATGTTGAACTATAGTTGTCTTTGGGGTTTTGAGTTCGAGTAAGGGTAAGAAAAAGTTTGTTGGTTTACCTTATGCATCCTATCCAATTGTGCAAAGATTTAATGGCATTGCCTCAATTATGCTTTACCTCCAATGCTTCTACATATGATTGCATCATGAGTAGCAAGAAATCTAATACATATATTTCAACTATCTCTTCATTGTTCAACTTTTCAATGAACTCAAGGTCATTGCACAACAAATAATCATGGTAATTGCTACATGGTACACATTGTCATATGGGTTCATCAAATTTTGTATATGTGATGTATTGAAACAAGCTCTATTACTCATGAATGAGGGAATGAGCTCAAAGTACATTTTGTTAAAGTTTTTGGGCAAGCCTTATGTGTTTTTGTCTTCTATACACATGTCTTAGTATTTTTCATTATGTTTTGTTACAATTCATGTAATCATCTATATTTAATTACTAGTTTCCATACAAAGACCCTCATTTATCCTTGTAGCCTAGTCAATTGCAATGATGCTCATAATGATCATTAACCATTACAACTTTTGAGACGTGCTTCCATTTTGTGACTAATGTTTCCATGTTGTGCCATGAATCAACAACTTCCAAGCTAGTTTCATGCTCAACTTTCTTTGCATCGATGAGTGTAATGATTTCAAAATTTTCCTAATTAGCTTGTGTTGGTTTTCTTGTTTTGATTTTAAAAGATTTGATGAATTTAACAAATTTTATTTCCCTTTATTCTTAAAAGATGGACCCAACATCCATGCACTATTTTCAATGAGATTTGTCAAATATGTATGGAATATCAAGTCCTCTCATCATTTAAAAAAATATGAATTCAAAGGTTTGTTTCAATTTCTTGAAGTCTTATTTCCTTGAATTTTGTTTTTTTTTTTGTTTTGGGTTTATTTATGTTTACAAAGAAACTGAAACAACAATTTTAGGGAATTCAAGTTAGAGTGCCATTTGTATCACTAATTGTTGAAGTCATTAAACTTGATGTTTGTGTTATTTGTTCAGGAACATTCTACTTTACATTGAACCATTGTAGGTCAATAGTTGATGATGTTATTTGTTGGGAACTCTTAAAAACCAACTAGTGTTCATTGTTGACAAACAACATTTTGGTTCATGTAATGTTGGTTTAATGTTAGGTAGCAACACATTTTTGGATTCTACAATCATTTATCACCTTAATCATTGAGGTACCATTATAACTATTACCACATGTGGTGTGGGCATAAGTATACTAAACATTTAAAACATTAATTGAAATTACCATTTCAAAACATGTAAAATTAGGGCAAAAGGATGGTTAGGTGGTTCAAAAGTGTTGTTTGAAAGTCCATAATTTAACACTAATGATATTTTTTTTACAATTTTAACAATTATCAAATCATAAATCCAATAATTATCCCCTATGCTTTTAATCATAAATATTAATAAGCCAACGTATGAATATCCTTAAACATGTGATTGATCAAAAAATCCATGCAAAAGATTATAATTTTTAATGTGAAATGGACTTTCAAAGAAAAATAATTACAACAATCATATCATTTAAATTTTTTATAAATTATAAATATATGTTATGAAAGTTTCAATGCACTTCATTAATAAATTCTTCATTCAATGATGTTTAATTTTCTATTTTACTTTTGACATTACTTTGACATATTTTTTAAATCCACATTTTTCATTTTTTATGTGTGACAAATGTAATGTTGTCATTTCAAAAGTCCATTACGAGTCCATAATCTTTATAGAATTTATCCAAATTTTTTATGATGATTATCATTAAAGTTTATGGAAATATAAATAATTAAAAATTTGACAATGTTAATTTTGAATATGGCTTTAAATTTTACGTTGGTGTGTAATCTAAAAACATTCCAAGTGTGATAATCCAAACTATCCACCTATTCACGTCACCCATTAAACATTAGTTACACATGGGACCTTGCCCTTTGGTTTAATGTTAAAATGTACACACAATACTTCTTCAAACACAGGAATTTTCCATTCTACATCTCCATCATTTAATGGAATTATTCAAAAACTTTTCTTGACTGGAGTTGTAGCATGTTATAAGTAGTTCTGGTTTCACAAGTTGGAACTTTTTCATGAGTCCATGTTTGTGTAATGGATGGACCTCAACATTAATTACAAATTATGTATTGTCTCTTTCATCATGATTGTTCATAGAAATACTCATGTAATTTATTAATTTGTAAGTCCACCTTCCATTATAATCAGCAAAGTTCATTTATGGAACATTCTTGAACAACATTAAATGTAATATATACAATAAATAACATCTTCAACTCCAAGTAATTTTTTATATTTGAGAATTTGTATTGCAATAATCTTCATTTTCTGTTGTATACCTTTAAGTTGTTATTGTTGACCACTTTGCACAAAAGAGATTGCAATTTGGGTACAATTGCGAAACAACAAGCCAAAAATGATGTCAAATTGTGTTCAAATCTATGTTTTTTTTTCACACATGCATGTGTGGTGCCACTTTAATGGCATGTTAATTATGACAAGTTGTGCTTTATGACTATTATGGATTTTGAAAGATCTAAATTGAACTATTAGATCTTTTGATTTTGGGTTTTGATTTGAACAAATAAGCTTTAAAGTTAAGTAGGTGCCATATCAAACATTATTACTTTCATAAAGAGGTTCTTGATTTTCACGATATACAAACTTTTTGGTGTTTAATTTTTTGGTAGTAGTGGGGGACTATTATACACATATAAAAAAACATTGAAAATATAAGGAATCTATGACTTGATGTTTTTTCCAAAAGAAAATAATTTTGGGTCTTTTTGATGTTTATGAGTCTTTTATAATATGTAAATGTGGTGCAATTTAAATGTTGTTTAAAACAAAGTTGTAGTTTATAATACAAAAGATTAAAACTCAAAATCGTTAACATGTTTTTGGCATGATTTGAAATTGTGATCATTTTTCAAAACGAAGCACATAAATCTAATGTAAAATCTCATTTTAACAAAATTATATTTATTAAAAAATGATTAATACAAAACATGTGATATATTGGAGAAATTATAGTAAGTGAAAAGATAATTAAAATAATACTTTGTTAAAAACAAAATTCTAAGATTTTTTGTTATTTTTTGACCAAAAAAAACTATGGTCCTTTCGAACAAAGTAAACATATTGGCTCCTTGATTTATGATTTGACCCACCTATTGGTTCCCTACACAAAACTTTTAGAGTTAAAACTTTTTATGAGCAACTTGGGAGGATTGTGGTGACAAATGAAAAAACTTCGATTCATGTGCTTTTTATTTGGTTAGGGTGCAAGGGAAAATACAAATTGATAAATGGCATGGCTATGGCTTGATGGATGTCCTTACCACTATAGATCGTTGGACAATTGGTTTATCAATTGTAAGGTACCCTAAAAAGCATTATCCTTCATATGTTTGTCCATGAAATCAATGGAGCTATGGTCTTGTAGGGGCATTATAAAAGAATTACTCATGTGTTTTTTTATGTAGAAAGAGGATAATGTTTCAAAAGGAACTTGAATTGATGTGGTTTTCATTTGGTGGGATCAAGGACAAAGTCCAGAGTGACACATGGTAGGGCTCTATGGCTTGATGGAAGTCCATAGTGTTGTAAACCTTTTGTACCAACCTTTGTTTTTGTGCAAAATTTCGACAAAAGAATGTTGCAAATTCAATAATTCTAACTTACACTTAATTTGCACACCTAATGTACATGTTAACAATTCCAATGACACCATGTGTACTTCAAAAATGAAACTTCAAAAATTGTCAAGACGTAGAGCCATCCTACCAAATTGCAACTTGGGGAAGATTGCCACTTGAAACCACCATGCTTAGATAGCTAAAGGCCAAATGAGCAAAATCAAAGGAACCCAATAAAAATTTGTTGGAACAATGGCATTCAGTTTTTTGGAAATGATCAAGATCATGGTAGTTAGATTTTTCCCAATAGTACCAAACTAATGTCAAAAGGGGATTGGGAACATGAATATGTATCTAGACTCTAGAGCTAAAGTACATATAGTGCTTTTGGCCAAATGAGCCATTTTATTTGTCCTTGTGGCCTATTCAAGTATATAAAAACACTATATAGTCCTTTAGACCTATCCTTCCATCCTCCATTATTCCTTAGCTATAAGCCTCACCCAATTTACATTACTATTCTTGTCCATCCTTGAGATGATGGTAGTTGCCCTTTGAAATTTACCTTTTGAAAAATTGACTAATGTTCTTTTACTAGTCACTCCTTGGAAATAATTGATTATTGTGGTTTTACAAATCACTATTTGAAATTGATTAATGTGCTTTCTCATACCCACTCATTTGAAATTATTTGATGTGCTTTTCTCCTAATTAGTACTTTTTTTGCAATTGATTAATATGCTTTTTCCTAACCATCCATTTCAAACTAATTAATGTGCTTTTTCTCCTAATTAGTACTTTTTTTGCAATTGATTAATATGCTTTTTTCTAATCACTCATTTCAAACTAATTAATGTGCTTTCTCCTAATTACCACTTTGCAATTGATTAATGTGCTTTTTCCTAATCACACATTTCAAACTAATTAATGTGTTTTCTCTTAATTATCACTTTGCAATCAATTAATTTGCTTTTTTCCTAATCACCCATTTCAAACTAATTAATGTGCTTTTCTCCTAATTATAAAGCTTTGGAATTGGTTAATGTGCTTTTTTCTTTATCATCCATTTGAGAGTAATTAATTAATTTTACAAAAAAATAAAAAATAAAAACAAAAATTCATCATCCCTTCCTTTGGATAATTTCGAAAACGTTGAAATGTGATTTTCTCCTTGTCGGCCTTTAGAAGGGCACATACATACATGTACGTTACGGGGTATGATGAGAAGCAAAGCAAGATCTCTCTCTCTCTCTCTCTTTCTTTCTTTATTTCTTTCTTTTTGCGGATGCTGATGATGATGCAGAAAAACCTGCAACAATTTCTAATTGAAAAAAGTTCTCAAAAAGCACACTGAAATGAAAGGGGAACAACAAGGAAAAAGGCGACAAAAAAAGTTCATTAAAAAACACGGACTTTTTCGTTGATGAAAAAGCACACTTGACTAACACCCACTCAGATTTTTTCCTTTGAGTGTGTGAGTGAATGTGTGTGTGTGTGTGTGTGTACGGATGTTGTGTTTTTTCCATGAATGAATAAAGGATAAAAAAAGTACCCAATTCTCCACCGCACCAATTTTACAACATACATAATAATCAACCTTTGCACCAATTTTACAACATACATAATAATAATCAACCTTTGTTCGACATACAAGAAGAAAAAGAAGAAGAACTTTGAAGCCTTGATGATGATGAAAGAAGAAAAGTGGAGGCCAACAAAGAGTTGAAAAAGAGGAGAATGGATATGATTAGCCTAGCATGTGAAAGAATGGAAATGGAGCTCCCCCCTTTTTCATGATTCTTGTTTTGGACACTACCCAATCCCCCAAACTTGATAAATGTACCAACTAAAAAAAAAGGAAAAAAAGAGAAAAAGAACCACAATGTAGAAATTTGGAATTTCTTTTTTTTATATTAAAAAATAGGAATTTTTATTATTCAATTTATGAGGATTTTTTGGCAAAAAAAGAAGAAAAATCATTGAATTTACAACCTTTTTTTTGTTTTTTTTTGTTTGTTTTTTTTTCCCTCAAAATTTCACAACAAGTGCCAAATTTCACACCTGAAAAAAAAAGAAAAAAGGCTGCTCCTAACCCAACACTAGGAGACATTTGTGAAGAAGTTATGGGGGCTTTTATTAGAATATTATTGGGTTGAGATATTGCTTGCAAGTTGTTGAGATATTATTAGGTTATGATGAAAAAGTACTTTGTTGTCTTTACTTCCTTGTCCATTTCCCCATCCATGGAACCAAACCCATACTTTCTTTCAATCCTTTTTGTTGTAGTAGTAGTACTCATCAATTTTGCCCCTCTTCTACTTTGCAACAATTATCATACTTAGACTTTACCATCATGGGGGGGGGGAAGGGAGGGGGAGGTGAGCTTTCCTCAAAGGCATTACATAAACCAAGGTTCCACCTCCCACCCATACCTCCATACAAGAAGTAGCCTAGTACAACAACTATTATTGTTGCTCAATACATAAAACTCAAAGAGACATACTAGGGTACATACATTGTGTGCATGTAGATAGGTTCTTGTGTTTAGATGCATTATAGAGTATTATAGTAGCTTAAGGGATTTTTATAGGTCCCTAGGTAATAATACCAAGGTCTATTTTTTATATAAGGATTTTCAAAAGATGATATTTATTTTGGCTTGTGTTGAAACTTGAGAAATTTAGTTAGAGTTACATAATATCTTGAAGGATTTTGGTTTCTTTTAGAGGAGTTTTTTGAAGATTATATTTTTTTTGCATGGTGAAATATATATTTTGAGTTTTCATAATTCTTCTTTTGCCTTAAGATACTTAATTTTTTTAATGTAAATGGCAACGCCATAATGTGAACACACCCTTTGTTATATGATATATGTGACCAATGTATATGTATTTTCTTTGGTTATTTTGGGTTGCTTGAAATTTTCAATCACCACGGGGTGCCTCCTCCCGCCCCACTCTTGTGACTAAGTAAAATTAATGGATTAGGATGAAGGGTCAAATAAAACAATTGAGGGCGCACGGCGTAAAGTAATTGGTGCGTCTGGGTCGTTTCTTTTCAAGGCCTTACATTTTGTGTTATTATTACATCGATGATGAAAATGTACATGTATTTGGTCGAAATGTCACCAAAATGTGACCATATTCAGTTCGAACTTGAAATTTGCAAGTGACTTGTTACACTACTCATCAAAGTATTCACTAGGAGGGGAGGGATTCTAAAGCCATTCAATTATTTCAAAAGACCCCACCAAAGTTAAATAACATAATATTATTATATAGAGTACATAAAATCTATTTTCCATGACATCCTATTTGTGGTAGGGTCCCCTACTAGTCCAAAAAAAATAAAAAATAAAAAAATTCAGATAAAATCTCATTGTTTGTGTAAGACCATCTCCATAGGAGATTGAAAGTGGCTAAATTTGAAGTTTAGAAAAAAAACAAAAAAACAACTTAATAATGAGATTTTCCCTATGGAAATGCAAGATTAGAAAAACTTCATTAATCTTCAATTTGTCGGTTAATCTTCAATTTACTCACTTCAATCTCCATAGGAAATCTGAAGATTAGGGGAGATGAGAATGCTAATTAATGGGGTGCAAAATTCAACTCTTTGATCAAAGAAAAAGGGAGCTTAAATTTTACGGATGAGAAAAAAGGGCACCAAACATGACACTACATTCTAAAGGTGATGTGAAATTCAACTCTTGATGAAAGAGAATGGGAGCTTAATTTTTACGAATGAGAAAAATAGGCACCAAACATGACACACAAGAGTCTTAAAGGTGAAAACGGTATAAAGAAAGTCATTGAGGGGGGGGGGGAGAGT
>Ga0209208_10013625_pt1 | contig 10123 bp, 6 predicted proteins | sample S1TSphfallax_3_FD_187694 | JGI IMG/M metagenome (GOLD analysis project Ga0209208, IMG submission 187694) | Host-associated microbial communities from peat moss isolated from Minnesota, USA - S1T2_Fd - Sphagnum fallax MG (SPAdes) (version 2) | ecosystem: Host-associated > Plants > Peat moss >... | reverse complement strand
AAATTAAAATCAGTAAAATAATTATTTAACTACACTATAGGTTTTCCAAATTTTTAAATCAGGTTTGAAGTTATAAATTACAGAATGTGAATAATTATGTTCAATTATAAAATAATTATGCACATACTAATTAATTCTTATATGAAGTAATTGCAATGATTTTAAAGTAATCTCACATTAATTACATTAATTAATTTCTTCCAATATAAAAATATATATTTAAAAAATATACAAATCTATGTTCCAACAATTATTATTATGTGTAACTAAGGTTTAATAAAAATAATCATTCATAATTATTTATAAAAGTGATATACTATGGATAACACTACTAGAAAAAATCTTTAAAGCTCAATCAATAATTTCTTGAATTAAAATATAAATTTAAGATTCCAATTTTCAAATTAAAATAATAATATTCAAAATTAAAATGTCCATTTTAAGACTCAATTAATAATTTTCTGAATTGAAATATTAATTTCAATAATCCAAAATAATAATTTGGAATTCAATTTTCAATGTTCAAGTCAAATAATTTCTTTAAATTTAAATTTAAAACTTCAGAATTCAAATATCAAATTTGAAGTTCAAATAAAAGTATTTCAAATCAAAATATTGATTTTTAGACTCAATATTGTTTTTTGAATTGAAAGACTGATTTTTAGATTTGAAAACAATAATGTAGAAATCAAATATTAATTTTTAGATCAAATAAGTTTTTTGAATTTAAATAAAAATTTCCAGAATTGAACTATCAATTCTCAGAGTCAATTAAAAATATTCAAAATTGAAATGTCCATTTTAGACTCAATTAATAATTTTCAGACTGGAAGTATTAATTTTGAGAATCCAAAATAATAATTTGGAATTAAAATTTTAGGTTCAAATCAAATGATTATTTTAAAATTTAAATGAAAAAATTTCAGAGTTGAAATATAAATTTTAATATTTAAATTAAAATATTCAAAATTAAAATGTCCATTTTTACAATCAATTATAATTTTCTGAATTGAAATACTAAGTTTTGGATTCGAAAATATTATTGTAGAATTCAAATATCAAATTTTAGATCAAATAAGCCTTTTTTAATTTAAATTGAAAATATCATATTCAAATCCAAAATCTAAAATTCAAATAATGTTTTAAACAATTGAAATAACAATTTTCAGATTTGAATAAAAAATTCAAAGGTCAAATATTAATTTTGGATTCATTATATGAGTATACATACGTATGCATATTATATATAATTTTAGTACATACATTAAAATACACCCTTATGTCATTATAAAATACCTTTAGGATGTAACTAATTTGGTGACTATTGTGACTAATGAGACATATCAAACTATTAATGGATGAAAATAAATGTAAAATCAATCCAACCAATAGGATGGAATTTTCTAATAGTTACATTATAGTTGTGAGAATGACCAAAATAATTGAAATTTGATCTTGTAGTTGCAATATTCCCAAATCTAATCGCAAATGACTACAAGTCGCATGTAGTCGTAAATGGACTGGTTACATTTTGGCTGATTTCTACTAGTGATCGAATGTGTAAAACTAAATCTTCGTTATCATGATATTTAGGTAATTGTATTCATAACACATTTGCAAAGGATACCACCATTATGGGTGGAATGTTCATTATCAATGCAACAATAGTTGGTGGTAACTTCAAAAAAACATTAGTCTTGATGTGTTCAGGGCTCTTGAAGAGTAATTTGAATAATTTTCTTGCAAATACTTTATTAATAGTGTTGCTACTACTGACTTCTTTTGTTGCATCCTTTTTTGACCGTTTTCTTGGTATATGTGGCCATCCTTCTTTTGTGATCCAATTGAACATTCCAAAAACATTAATTGTAGCCTTTGGGTTATTGGTAATATAATGCATGTAATGAACACATCAAAGACCTTGTGGACTTATGTGATAGTCATGTGGGAATGTTGCATGGATAAAATATTGAACAATAAATGCATTATGACATGACAACGTGTGTGTGTAAGTAAATCAACAAAAAACTTGAAAATTTGGGGTACTTAAGGGGTTAATTAAAGATACGTGCAATCTTGGGTTGAGGTTAATCTAGTAATCAAATAAGATTTATCCTTTTGGTGTTGATGAGGAATATACATAAATCTATAATTTATTCAGTTGTTGGATTTCTTAAGTAGCCTCCTTTTTGTTTACAATAGAATTCTTCCAAGTTCATGTTGCCCTAAAACAATTAATTAACCATTGGAATTTAACTTGCATAATTACATAAGCCCAATCTTCAAATGTTGTCATCTTTGACAAGTTTTTTCTATGATTTACTTATGCATTGTAATATATATAACAATTTCACATGTTCAACCGGATCATCATCAAGATCTTGTAATTGATGAATTTGCTCATGCACAAGGTCCTTGAACAAAATATAATGAATAATGAAAAAGTAGGTGTTGTAAGGCTTGGCTACAACCATGAAATTTTTTCCATAACATCAAAAAGCTCTTTGCTTATTTTGTTAACACTTGTAAGTTTAGACATTGAAACTTTCCATATTAACTTCATGCAAACTTGGGATCTAGATGGGAGGATTGTGATGAAACCTTGAGTCAATTGTAACTCACGCTTGGGTGTGTAGAAATAGAAGGTTGGGGAAAAGAATCGCGAAAACAAATAGATTTTTTAAAAAAAAGTGTTACTCAATGAGGCTTAAGATGCATGGTTTTAAATGCATTCTTGACAGGGCTATGTGGATCTTCGGACATCTATGAAATAGAATAAATATGAACTAAGCTACTTACAAATGTAACCACAATTAACATAAATATAGTCAGACTATAAAGTCAAATAAATTCCAACATGTTGAAAACTTTAGAGCATTGTGTTTTAAGGTGCTTAATGTCAATGCTTATGAACTTAAATGCATTAAAAAAAAAATAGGTGTGAAGTTAGGTGCAAGGGAAGGTCAAGGGTTGGAAGTTGCTAATTTTAATGCTTCAAAAGCTTCAAATGTCTACCTTTAATGCTTTTTCAAAACTTGAGTGCATTATTTTTTAAATGGTAGGTGTAAGGGGAGTTCAAGTGTTTAGGTTGATAACTTGATGAAGAAATAAATGGAGAAAGAAAGGATCAACAACAATGTAAGGTTAAGGGGAGATTTACAAGGATAATAGGAACCTGTTTGGACCTTTACTTGATAAAAAATAATGTTTAATGCATTAGGGATGAACTAATACAACCATTAACCTTGGGTACATGGCAAGTTTGTTAACTTGCCATTAGCTTGGATTCCAATAAGTGATGGGCCTTCACTTCAAAGCTAACCAATAAACTAATTATAAGCATGCCTTGGGCATAATGCATCACCATTCAATATTAGCTTGGCCCCCCAAAACCACAAAAAAATAATTTCAAGTTTATAATACATGGGGACTATGTTTAGGGTTCAAGTGAGTTTAATTTCCAAAGATTGTTTTTAAAACTTCTAAAGACATAGGTCCTTTTTATAGTTTTGGCATGTAATGTTTTGCAATTCATGAGTGTAGGTTGTTTTATGATTTTTTTTCAAATTGACTAAACATTCATTCTAAAAGCATGTTTGACGCACCCTCAAGCTCCTTGATGGACTCAACTACGAGTCCAAAGGTAAAGATAACAGAAGGAGAAGGAGTTCAAACATGCTCCCTAGTTCACAGCACTTCGAGGGTAAAAGGGTGTGTTGGAGCTCCGGGATGGGATGAGGAAAATTGACAAGCAATTCAATTATTCACACAGACTTGCACAAACCAAACAAGTTGGTTAATGCATAGTTGAAGCACTTTGGTGCACGAACGAACCACAGGCAAACACAAACTCATAAGACTCGCCATGGCCCAGACTTAGGGGAAGCCACCACCTTCTCCCTTATAGTATATTATGTGCCTCACCATGAGACCAGCACCCAAATGTCATTTTGTCTTGGGACTCCCAAGTGGGAGTCCCAAAATTCCCAAAGTTGGGACTCCCGCAAGTTTGGGGGCCCATAACTTTGTGTGCAGACCTCCAATTGAAATGAGGTATAAAGCAAAGTTGTAGCCCTCGTTGAGAGCTTTCCAATGGTATGTCGTACTACACCTTCACACAAGGAAATCAGGGATATTCCCAACTTTTAGTGGTCGGGAATCAAATTGCCAATTTGACTCCCGACCCTTCTATTGGCCCTAACTTGTGTTTGAAGTGTCCAAATGGGTCATGTGAGCCCATTTTAGACATCTATGTTCCAAGCTCTTTCCAATAATGATATAAGGAACTCCTTAATCCAATGGGTATTGACCCTTGTAATTGCTCTTTGAAGATTTGGGAGTCCATAAGGATTCCAACTCCCAAAGTGGGAGCTCACTTGGGAGTGTGAGGGTTCATTCCCTCACATTCTTCTTCACTCCTGGGAGCATGAGATGTGACTCCCGAGCTTCCCTCTTGGCCCGCACCCTTGCAAACCCTTGCCTTGGTTGTGAACGCAAAATTAAGGTTGTGATAATGTTGTTCCAAAATTTTAAGTAACCATTCATATTTGTTATAAATAGTTGGGTTTCATTTTCATATTTTCATAATGGATCTTAATTTTAGAAACAAGGTTTTCCTCATTTGAATATTGTTGTCTACTATTTGACAAATTCCATTTGTACTTCTTTTTTTTACAATGAGCCTACATTAGGGTTTTTTCACTCTAAGCTCTTGTTGGTGGTTTTGGCCACTAAAAAAAGACCATGCCCTGAATTGTTGTGGAAAAACCCTATAAAATCCATGCATTGGAATCAAATGAAATTTGATGTATGACATGTTATTCTAGAAATAAAAGACATGAAATATTTATGTATTACAAGATGAATTATGAAGTGTTTCAAAACTTGATGTTAAATTCATTCATTTTTTGCAATCTCAATGCTTCAACCTTCAGTCATGTGAGGCCACAACTAGAGATTTTAAAAAAATTGCAATTGTTCTTTTTAAAAAATCATGAACATCTTGCCACTCATATGGTTGATCGTCAATGTGGGTCCATCAACAATCCAGAAATATGTGGACATTATATATGATTTTCTAACTAATAAGGACAAACTTTTCAACAAATACATTAACATTTCACAAGGAAATTGATTGAGATTGATGATTTGATCATTCCAAGGATTGATGGGTTTGCCAAACATATGTGGATCAATAAATGGAATGCGCATACCATTTGTAGATCTTCCAAAAAAGAGGCTGACATTTGTACAAAGTGATTTTTTCAATTGGAAAAAAATTCATAATATTTTTTTACAAGGGGTGTGTGATGCATACAAATAGTTTTGGAATATGTGTGTTAGAGAACCAAAAGGTGTTCATGAGGGTGGTTAGTTTAAGGTTTTCAACTTGTATATACAATTGCGAATCCAAAAGATTTTTGTAAGAATTGGTTTTTATGGTTAGAGGTGTGAGATCTACCCTTTACATCATTGGAAATTGAATTTATCCAATTCAAACATATTTGTAAAAAACTTGCAAGACTAAAAATTTATATATGTTGAAAAAATAAGCAATGATTGTAACATGGACAAAGGTAAAGTTTTAATTAAAAATGTTTTTAGATTAGTGAAGAATAGGTGGTGGATTCAAAGGCATTTCAATTCAAAAGTGGATAGAGTAACAAAAGTGGCAACATGTGTACTCCATAATTTTTGTGAAACATGGAATGAACTAGAACCATTGTTTGCAAATTTGGGAAATAGGTAGGAAAACCTAGTCAGATTTGGTGCACACATGGTGTTTGTTCATAAAGAGATGCAACTAAAGCAAAAAAAGAAAAATCAAGACTTGCCTTATATGAACAATGGGTGTTTGATACTTCAATATAAAGAATTGAATATAATTCACTTAAAATTTGTATGTACAATCTCATTGGTACCTTCACCATTTCAAATGAATCCTTATAATACCCATATCAATCCCAAGAAATGTTAAATTTGGATTTCAAAGGCCTTGATTTATCATGAATGTGGAATATTGATCATAATGTTGGCGTATGTGCCCCTCTTGGGCAAAGGAGACCATCACCATAATTTGGACCAAGAAATGCCACATTTGTTCTCAAAGACTTTTGATTTAATGTAAACATTCCATAATGTTGGTGTGTACACCTCATGTTAGCATAAGAGGCCATCATCATCACAATAAAAATTCAAAAAATCACAAGGTCACATGGTTGGATTGAGGCCTCACAATACCCATATGAATTCCAACAAATGTCACATTTGAACTCATAGACCTTGATTTAATGCATGCATGACATATTAAAAATGTTCGTGTGTACACCCTTTCTTGGTAAAGACCATCACCATCACAACAACTTTCAGAAAATCTCCAAAGATGTGTGGTGGTCACATGGTTGGATTGAAGATTAATAGTATGTCCATATTAATCCCAACAAATATCACATATGGACTTAAAGACCTTCATTTAATGTAAACATGGCATATTAAAAATGTTGGTGTGTACACCCTTTCCTATAAAAACCATCACCATTACAACAACTTTCACATGACCCACATAAACCTTTTTTTTCAGGTAACCCCAATTTTCCATAGACAACAAAAAAACTATGAAAATTTTGAACTTCATTTTTGGCAAAAGACATTCATAGGCCTATGTTTTGTAAACCCCAAATTCACACCACTACATGCAAAAGAACTTAAAATCCACTCTCAAATTTGCACTCACATTGCACCATCAATCAAATATTTATTCACAAGCTTGTGGCACCCAAATTACAAATCAAATCTAAATCTAAATCCACAACCTATTGAAACACAAATGTAGGAATTAAAGTGAACTACTTGTCGCTATCAATTATTAGGACCAATTTTTTTGTCCTTATTCAAAACTCAAAGTAGCAATGAATTTAAGTAAACCTCTTGTCATTAATGATTGTAAAGATTGGTTTCTTTGGCCTTCAACACATCAACAAACATAGTTGTAATTTGTAATTAACTTTGTGACATTTGTGAATTGATCCTTTCAATCATCTCCATCTTGAGTTTTTCAATTTGGGATCACACCAATAGAGAATCCCTTGATAACATCAACAATAGCATTAGATCCAACATCCATTTTCATATTCTTGTTTTTTAACTTTATGTTAGGTTGGCCTTTGACATTGGGAAATTTGCATGCACCAGTTCTTGGTGTATTGGAACTAGAACTTGGAAGTACCATGCCATCTCCAAATGCAATCAAATATTTCATACCAAGGTATTTATCTAAAGGTTAAACACATGTGACATTGGTCTTCTTCTTTCAACATTGCACTTGTCCTTCATTTTGTTGAATTTTTTTTTTGCATTAACCTCAAATACATTGCAAATTGGGTGGAAGTGAATGTTGATGGATGCAACAAAACTTCCCAATTCTACTTTTCCATGGCCTTTTTGCTAGATTCCTAATATCTATTTTAAAACTTGCCCAACAAAAATGCAAATGTTACATTGCTCCAAAATCTCCTTATGGAATTTCTCTCTCCAACTTAGACCTCATCTCTCATGCACACTAGCAATTCCATACATTAGTAGCTCCATTATCTACATAAAAGCTAGGATGTTGTTAGCTAAAAACCTCTTTTCCTTGAAAACCTTCCATGACTACAAAGGAGCTCATTGATGCAACCCTAAAATTGTTTGTTGCTATGATTTGGAGTATGGGGAGAGCATAAGAAGATGATAAGGTTAATAAAATATCAGTAATTATAGTGTAAATCATGGTTATGATAAATGGTTCTCACAATTTGTGGTAAGTAAAGCAGGCTAAATCTCATGGGCTAACCATGGATTTGTGTTGTCATGAGAAGTCCATGAGCTTGTTAGCACATTTTTTGGCATAGGCTAACACTTGGCTAACAAGGCCTCAAATTTTTTTTAAACAATCATGTGGCCAAGGCTACTACAAACTATAGCATGTTTGGGCTGATAATATTTTTAGAATTAAACCAAAAATTATTATTGGCAATAGAAAATGGGGCTAGCTATTCCAAGCAATCCATTTAATGCTTGCACCTAGCTATATCTAATAGCCTTAGCAATTAAGATGACCATAAACATATCATCCTAGACTAAACAAGGGTTTTCTTTGAGTTCAAGGTTTAAAATTTTCAATGTGAAAAGGAAGTGAAATTGGGGTTTTTCAATCACTATAATTAGAAATAAAATAAAATAAAGTTTTCCAGAATTTAATATTTGGCTACAGTAGGTAACCAAAAATATAGAAAGATTCTTTTTCTTTTTAAAAAAATCTTTGTTTATACCCAAAATTGGTTAAATCTTTTGATAGATGATCATCACTTTTGCCACATCACAAAATTGACCAAAAAAGAAAGAGGTCGACACTAATTCACCCTGGCCCAAAATAGTTTGATTGGGTCGATAATGTTTAGGAGTGACATTCATGGAACCCTAAAGTTGCAAACCTATATATTTATATAATAATTATTGACACAAAAGAGGTTGATAATAATGATTTATATACTCAACACCAAAACCTCCTTTTTTTTCCCCTTTTTTATTTCAATGTTGAATTTGCCACCCCGGACCTTTATGCCATGGAATGGTCTCACCCTTGCCCATTATGTTGGGTGCATCACCTAACTTGCCCTAAGGGGATTGTTTAGCGTCCTACTCAACATAATGGCCAAAGGCTTGACCATTCCACAATACACAATTACCATATTCTTCACCAAACTAATTTTCATAACTAAAGCAAAGTGAACAAGTGACCTGCTAGAAACCTCTTTGTAAAATTAGCTATTACACATTGAATTGTTAGTTCACTCAAGATAAACTAAAGAAAATAAATAAATTCAGGCGACCAAATCCAGGAATCCCATGGTCTGAAAATAATAATTTTCAGACCTACACACAACCCTATTCTGTTGAACATTGAAAATAATGAACCCTTTCTAACATTTTCATGTGTCTTTTAAAATTCTCACAAACCTATCAAACCCTATTACACATTCATTGAAAATAACTAAGAAAATATTCAGACCACCAAATAGAGAATTTCATTGGCCATAATATATTTTCCACACACCTATTGAACACTCTCTAAACCCTAAACCCTAAAACACACACACACACACACACACATTTCAGATTTATCTTGAGGAACTCAAAAGAAACTGTGATCTCTGTGTGTTTATAGCATGATTTTTTCACTTCTATCACCCCACCCATCCCCCCCAAATCTGTTTGATCTACAACATCTCTTACCCCAAGACAAGAGACAAAGCTGAAGTCCCCAAGAACTGGTAGCACCATGGTCATGTCAATAAGCAATTTCTGTATGCAAGCAAATCACCGCATGGAAAATAGATATTGGAGATATTAGACTTGTAATTTGCATAGTCACATAGAAAGTTACATAACAAGATCTGGATCTGGTTCTCACAACCTGCACTGAAATTTGGGACTAGGTTCTAAAACTGGATCTGGCAGCTAGTTCTTACTAAAACCAAAATTGGAGAAATTGGGGAAAACTAGGCTCCTTCTAAAACCAAAACTGGAAAAACTAGGGAAAACTAGGTTCCTATTGAAACCAAAACTAAAGATGGGAAAATTAGGCTCCTGGTAAAATTGGAACTAGTGTCTTTCTTTAAAGACTGCCAAACTGGCCTAGTCCTACTAAAACTAAAGTTGGGAGTCTTTCCATTGTTGGCTGGTTTGAAATCCCAATTGGAGTCTTTTTTTTTGGTCTTTTTGCTGGTTTCAGTGAAAGGCAAGCTGTATTTTCTAAAGCTTGGTGAACACTTTTTAAATGGTTGGTTGTGCATTGGAGTATCTACACTAATCCCAATTTTGGGCAAGATTCAATATAGTTACCACAAGTACTTACCTACCTACCTACCTACCTACCTACACGATCTCCAATTTGGGGAAGTGTGTAATACGGTTATGAATGTGATTGCCTCCTACACCCAGACTCGATTTAGGATTATTTCAACAAAGCTTCTTAGAGCCACTTTAGATGAGGGTCCAAGGTCCAATGAAATAGGGCAATCCTATTGGTTGAGAGTCATAAATTGGACCCATGGCCAAAAAGTGGTAAATCGAGGCTAAACCT
>Ga0209208_10013624_pt1 | contig 10123 bp, 10 predicted proteins | sample S1TSphfallax_3_FD_187694 | JGI IMG/M metagenome (GOLD analysis project Ga0209208, IMG submission 187694) | Host-associated microbial communities from peat moss isolated from Minnesota, USA - S1T2_Fd - Sphagnum fallax MG (SPAdes) (version 2) | ecosystem: Host-associated > Plants > Peat moss >... | reverse complement strand
ATTCCACACACAACATAAAAAGGTTTTTTTATAAAACATTATTATGAATTGTGACTAGTTGTGACATCCAACTCACAAAAAAAAATAAAATGTGAATGCTACATTTGTAGCTTTCAACTAACATTGGATCTACATACCTACTAAACTATAAAAGACAAACATAATGGCTTGAAAAAGTATTACAAAATCATGCATACCTTGACCAAAAATATACACCACCTACATCTAGAGTATATTAATTTTCTCCCAACCAACAACCATATAAAATGCAACTTGTTCATAAACCTTCACCACACATTTAAGACACATACATTTCTATCATGCAATTGAATGACGAACAAGAACAAGGTTTGCATTCCACTGTTGAAAACCCATAATGTTTACATGTTCTCATAAGCACATTTGGTAGTAGCAAAAAAACATTCTTCAAATATGTCCCATAACATTTTTAGTTTTTTGAGAAAAATGTATTATTGTTAGTGACAACAAGCACATCAACACTTCATTTAACCTCCACTAAACTAAATTAATGCACACCACATGTCAAATTTCAACATGTGAATATTTGTTCAACCTCCTTGAACCTAATAATGTGATAGAACAACTGATAAATGCAAATGTTATTATCATTGATAGAATGTCAATAATGACCAACAACATGTTATGCATTATTAAGTAGTAACTAAAACAAATAATTTGTGTCCAAAACACATCTCCATTTGAAACAAAACTTATATTGCTAACTAGAAACCTTATTTGACTACCACCAATTTGCCAACAAATGATTTTAAATAATGACACATTATAAAAAAATTGCCACAACAAATTTACCCCTTGTTGGAAAACAACAAAACAACATTTCCTATTTAGCTCCATGCATTATGCCATATATCCAAAATACTTGCAATTCCTCAACATCATAATGTGAAAGAAAATTGATCATTACAGAAATTTTAAATGTTATTTCATAATGTTTCATGGATAAACAAAATATAAATTTTGAAGTGGATCTTATTACAAATTTTTCTTATACAAATAAAGATTGTTGAAAAATATAACATTTTAAACAAAGAATTTTCAACCACAAAAACAAAGTAAAAATGGATACAAATGTTATAGACATTGAACACATTCAACCATAGTTAAACGACAAGTCTTTCAACCACATAAGCAACATAGCCATAGGTGCATTTGTCATGTTCATTGAAAATATTAGCATACCAAAAGGAATTGCGAATTAAACAATTGCAACTATCACATGTATAGTTAAATTTGATTCCCAAAAAAAACATAATATCCATGGGACGTTCAATTAATGAAAAATCCCACAAAAATAGTTTTCAAAAAACATACTTGTGAACACAAATACACATGATAAATATTTTTATAAAACATAATTTCCACCAGCATTAGCATATGCTATGAATGGCCACAAATCATAAGCTCTTCACCAAGTGTAATGATTGTTGCAAAAGTTGTCATCAACATAAAAGAAACTTTGCACATGGCCTCAAATATGTCATGTTCTCTAGAGTCAAAAACCAAAACAACTTGAAATAATTGGAACTCTTAATCCAAATGTTTTCAATCCTTGCAATTATGGAAAAATTAAACTATCATGCAACATTATTTGGAAATCCAAAACTTCAATATCAATAGGCATGTTGCCCACATCCAATTCTTTCAACATTTATTAAAAACAATTGGTATGAATATGAAGATTAGATTCATAGTGTCAAATGTATAAGGAAAATTTTCATACTAAACATGTATCACTGCAAGAAATGTGCCTTTTGTTTATCAAATGCTTTCACTAGATTGAATTCATTGGTCCCACTACACGTGACTTAATGAAGATCCAGTGGATTCACTAGTTCATTAAATGGGGATTATTGAATTGCACACACATTTTTTAGTAATGCATTTAAATTGATTAGGATATCTATAATTTAATCTAACATTTTGTCACAAATGTAATTATATCATTTGTCAACTTAGTAAACTACATTTTTATTACAACTTCTAAATTATATTATGAATTATGTCAAGGGCATTTCACTAAAATAAGAATGTTCCATTTAAATAAATTTAATATGAATTTTTTGTTCCATTAACATCAATAGTTATTTAAATTGTTCCTAAAAAAAATTATATAAAAATAATTTTGACCCATATTTCACATGGTAGTATATGTTTTCAACATGATTATGGGTGGGATGTGAATGTCTCCATTGCCATTTCCTATGTTGTACATTGAAACTCATTTCTTGGGACAATCTTCCTAAGGTCCAAACCTAGTTGTGCATGTAAATGGTTTGGAACTTACGCTTCGTGTAATGTAACTCCCATAATGAAACTTATTTACACTCTATGTAAGTGTAAATGTAAATGTAGAACAAGAAACATGTAAGTGTAAAACCATGTAAATTTATTTTATGGCATGTAAAATAATGTAAATGTAAAACAAATACACATATGGTTTTCTATGGCTATGTAAAATAGTGTAAGTGTAAAACAATGTAACAAATGTGATTTTTACTTGGTGAGGGGGGGATTTTATAATATTCTTAAAGATAGGCCAACCAAATGGCCCATTACAAAAAAAAAAAAGCTCATAAAAACATGCACCCATAACTAATTAATATGGATTTGCAAAAAATATGGTCATTAATGTATACACTTACACTTACATGCCCCAAAACATCTACACATGTAAGTGTATTTGACAAATATTACACTGGCCTTGTGTAAGTGTAAGAAAAAAATTATACATGGCAATAATATAAATGTAAGTGTAAAAAGTTCAAACATGTAAGTGTAAATGACCTATACTTACACAAGATTTACACACCGTATATACAACTATTGACACTTACTTGCACAACATTAGTCCAAACACTCCATCCCCCTTCCTCAAATAAACATTGAACTTTGCAAATCTAAACTTCCACCAACATCTTGTTTCATATGACGTGGACTAACATTAGATTTTTCTATTGCAAGTAGTAGACAACACTTTTCCAAGAACTATTACAAGAGAAGAAGAGCTCGTTTCACAAGTTTCATCTTTGTGAATAAAACGTTATATACGATGCATGTATTAGACTAACATTGGTACATTTTCTATATGTGATGGCCATCTTTTGATACAAATCTTTTTGAATAAACTTACTCCACAAAATGGACACATGTTTTATTTTCTATATATAGATATACATTCATAAGTAGCAAAATGTACCAAGACCTTTAGATGTTTACAACTTTGCAAACCAAGTTTTCCTTTTTCCATGTTATTAATATGGTGTTATTTCAACTTGGTGAACCTTTTGAACTCAAAAGCAACTATATTCATGAATTTCAAATTTCTTGGTTTCAAATTGAGTATTCAACTATCGGCCCCAAGTCCCAACAATGTTGGCCAATTTACTAGCTTCCAAGTCCTTGCAAGGGAAGAATTTACATATTTCCCTGGCTGTTTTCTAAGAAGCAAATGACTTGCATGTACACTAAAAGAAAATCAACAACTGCTCCACTTCTTTCCAAAAACCAACCTACCCAACGATCCAAATACCTAAGATATGTAATATACACCATCAAAGGTGAGGTCTAAATACACAAACCCACTCACGGATCAAAAGCTACCATGTATCCAATTTTTTGCTTCATGTTTTGAATAACCTACCCAACAAGCTGAAACAGTACAATATATCCATCAACAGATTAGGTCTAAATACGCAATCCACTCATCGTTCTAAGCTTAACACATATTCCATTTTTGTTTCAAAAACTTTCGAAGTTTAGAGTTATTGATTTGTATGCATCATTGACACCCATCTTTGCTTTTTAATTGGTTGTACCCAGGAGCCATACCAAAATACTTACTTAGAAAAAGTCTGTAGGAGTGTCAACTCCATGTTTATGTCGGTTCTTCATATAGTCAAAATCTGCTGGCACAAACTGGTAATGCATCGCCTCAGGGTTGAACTCAGGCGTCTCCACATACTGTGTCATAGTATAACACCCAACAAATACATCAGAAAGGTTTCTCATTGTTAAAGCACCCCCTTATTCTCTTTTTTTTTCACCAAGGAAAGGTTAGGCCTGAAAAAGCTACTAGTTTCAAATTGAGCCTTGCAAGCTGCAAATAATGAGAATTAGGAGAAATGGCCACAAACTTTCTGGTTTCAAACTGTATCAAAAAATCACAAGCAGATTTCATAATTTACAACAAGCTGCATGATCCTGGAGAAAAGGTTTAATAAGAACAAGTAGCAAGACAAGGCTAAAAGTTCATGCTCAATATTTATGTAAAACTTGGTTCAAGCTTTTTCACCCAAAGTTGAGTAAAGTTTTTGTTACATGTGCACAAGGATTTTGGAAACCAGAATGATCAGCAGATTTCAGTTGTATTTTGTACCTGAACAAACAGACCCAGGATCCGTTGGCGGAGGCCAGAGAGAGAGTGTGCTGGACGCCCCCGATACATAAGATCTGCCTCCCTCTCTACCAACATCAAGATCTCCCTTGTCAGTGGTGAGTTGTGAACTTGCACTGTCCATTTCACGTAGCCCAACACACCCATCCTCTCATCCATGGATTCCACCCTTCTTTCCAACGCCTTGTACAACTGCAACCTCAGCCCATCACCAAGAACTCCTCTGTCACTCTCTTGATTTCAGGAAATCCATGGTCTAGAATCAGGACTGATATGTTGAGCTTTGCAACTCCTGAGACTATTGTTGGCCTTCCATTACTGTTTAAATTAATCCTGGGTTGGGGTGACAAGCAAGTACATATCAGTGAGTGGATGGTATTGCTAATGAAGAGGTTCACCTTCTAATTTATAATAGCTGGTTCAGATGAACTAGAGAAAAGAGAGGTATGAGTCTTGTCACAATCCAAAGCAGTGCCAGATTTGGAGCTTCAATGAGTGTACTGACAACATTGAAATTTGGATTTGTAAATGCTCTATCACAAGAGCTTACGATTGTCAGTTTTGCAGGTTCTTAGTTCTTACTCCTGAACTGCTAGAGCAAAAAAACGATAGCAACATCTGTGATTTACTCCTTTTCTACAAGGACCACACAGAACATAGAAACGTGAAACATGGCAAAAGTGTGATTGGGGATGGGGGTTGGGATTTACATTCATGAGATCCAAGGCATGAGTTGTGTTGGTAGTTTGCACATGAACAATGTTGCCATTGCTCATCTCCCATATCTTTGGCTTCCCCATCCTGACCATAGTTTTAGTGATCCTGTCAACTCGGTTCAATTTAGCTGCTTTTGTCCTCAGTTTGTCTATTACTTGTATCAGCTTCAGCTCCTGCAAGTTCAGTTGTTCCCAACCAGCAACAAATGGGTTCAATACTCTCCAGACCAAGATGATATTCTCAGGATTCTCCCTTATCTTGAGTCTGTTTAGAAGCAACAGAATGGTCGCAAAAACCAGTATGTCTTTGGTCCAATTCTGAACAATTGAATGACACATCATGGGTATGTCCTTTCATGTTTGTTCCAGGTTTTCAGTCCTTTTTGGGTTTGAATTCCTTTGATTATTTTTTGTGCAAAAGAGGGAGACATTATGACATTACCTTCAAACACTGAAGAAGAAAAACCTTATGGATCTCTTGACTCTGACTCCATGAGTTTTGGCACTTTTTTTTTTAATCACCATGAGGCCTTTTGAGAGAACAAGTGGAGGGGTTCATGTGCTCCAATTTGATTGAATAAATGTGTCACCTTGAGTAAAAGCTCTTTCACAAACTTCTTGCGCTCGAGGCCCACACACCCACTAGTGTTTATAGCCTTCATCTCCTGGTAACAACAATAAACTTTTAGGTCACAACAAAATTGCTAATCAACTTGATTACTAAATACTGATTATTGAGACAAAAGGAGAGAAAGAGTAATTGAGGATTAAGAGTCCTATTAACAATGCCATCCGGATCAACTAGAAAGCCAAGAACATCTCAGTATACTGGATATGTTTCTACTAATATGATGGAGAGACTCTGGTGAATCTAAACAGCAAAAACACTTCTGATGCTCTAGAGGCTAAACTAATCAACATCTGGATCAGCTTGCTTTATTATGATGGAAGCAGTAGAGAAAGAGTGTAACCTGTAAACGCCATGTCTCAAGCTCTTGGTACAAAATCTCAAAGTCAGCTCCAGAACGAGGGTTTATGCGCCGACCAATCTCATACCTCAGCTTCTTCTCATATTGCTCTTTCTTTTTCCTGGCTCTTTCAGCGAAAAACTGCATAGAAACATCATTGCATCCTTTACATCTCCATGCCCAGCAGTTCTGACCTGGATTTGTAAATCAACATTTATAACATGGTGCTTCAGACTATAATGTCTTGCAAAACAGATATTCTTCACAACTCTCACTCAGGTGGATTTATGAGGAACTCATCCAGAAGTTGTCACTTTGAGTTTGTCTGAGCTTTGCACTGGATGATAGATATGGGTTTGGCACTCTCAACTCTTCCTCAACATGATATCATTATACCTGTGCAATCTTAGAAACTAGTTTGTAATCAGACTGACAGAGACTAGTTCTCCATAACTAAGAGGTCCATGTTTGAGAATTGAAGAATCATCACTCAGATGCAAAGTACAATAGTGTTGAGACTTGAAGATGGACAAACATATAACTTGTCCATATTTGAGTACAGTCAGGTGGACTCAGAAGATAAAGAAGCATATTCACTGGCTGCTATGAAGAGGTATGAAGTATATATGCACAAAGAGGACCATGACTCAGTGCTTATCAAGTTCCATGCAACAATTGAAATGAATGACAGGACCTTGTACCCATCATGAATTGTAGTGCAAGAATATATGAAGAACACAGGAGGAAAAAGATGCATGATAAAAAGATCACCGAATCTAGAAAGATGCATGAAGCAAAGATCACAGAAGACAAAGATGCATGATACAAAGAAGATGCAAGATCACAGTAGAGAAAGATGCATGATCCAAAGATTGCAGAAGATGTTTACATGCATGATACAAAAATCATAGAAGGGAAAGATGTGTGATATAAAGATCACACAAGACAAAGATGCCTGATGCACAAAGATTATAGAAAAAAAAATTCTCCTTGATGCAAAGATCACACAAGACAAAGATATGTGATACAAAAGATCACAGAAGACAAAAATGTGCGATACAGAGAGATCACACAAGACAAAGATGTGTGATACAAAGATCACACAAGACAACAAAAGTGCTTGATACAAAGAGATCACACGAGACAAAGATGCATGAGAAACATCACAGAACACCGAAGACCTGTAGATAGAAGCAAAGAGAAATGAATTGTGGAGGATGATCTATGCAGAAGAGAAATGCAAAGAGAGAGAGAGAGAGAGAAAGAGAGCTTTGCTTCGACACTGTACCTCTCTCTTTTCTTTGGCGTAGAGGCGCATGCGATCGGCAGTGCGTTTGGCGATGGAGCGACGCACATACTTCTGAATCAAAGTGGCCGCTGCATGGCGCCGTGCCTCCCACTCGGCGGAGTCCATGTAAGGACCGGGCAGCAGCTCCACATCGCAGAAATCGTCGATGGATGCGCCGCTCTTCGTCATTTGCGTGAACGCCTCCTTCACTGTCTGCTTGTTGCAGTTGCGCATCCACGACTTCTGTGTCTCGCGTGTAACCTTCAACAATCGCTCCTCCGTCTTTGTTCGAGCTGCTGGCCATGGCACCGTTGTCTGTGCAGCCGCGTTCAAGTACGTCGATCCTGCATGCATGTCCCAGATCTCTCCTCCATCACTTTGTTTTCTTTTTTCTTTCTGTGTGCGCGGCAGGATTTGCGTAACGCCGTCTTCTTCCTCTTGCACTGATCTGATGCGAGAGAATTCAATTCCAGCAAACCAAATGCACAACAGAAATTGTGAGTCGAAGAGCGAGCTTCTCACCATTCCGTCGATCACGGAAGCCTCCACGATAAGGTTTCTCTTCTTCGTCGTTGCGATCGACAATGACGGTGACAAAAGTTGCACCATCTCCATCACGTTGCACCTCCACAAGCATATTTTCCAGCTCTCTTGCGGGATGCCACTTCTTCTTGTTGTTCTCCTCCTCCTCCTTCTGCAGCTGCATCACACTTTCGACTCTCATCTGTTTTGATTCTGGCCGGTGTTGCGTCTCTGGTCGAGGTCCCTCTCTTGTCACGCGCATCGACAGGGCCACCGGCTTCTCACCGTGTCGTTGTTTCAAGCAAATGGAAACGTGATGATGTTCAGGCAACAGTGTGGCTCCTAGTATTGCTTTCGCGTTCTCCATACTTGAAATCTTTGTCTCTGTGTTTGTATGTTTGTGTCTGTGTCTCTCTGTCTTTGTCTCTCTCCACCTGCTTTCTCTCAGAGATTGCAGTTTTGTTTATATCACATCATGACATCTCCAGTACATCTCTGTCTCTCTCCACCTGCTTTCTCTCAGAGATTGCAGTTTTGTTTATATCACGCCATGACATCTCCAGTACATCTCTGTCTCTCTCCACTTGCATTCTCTCAGAGGTTGCAGTTTGTTTATCACACCATTCGACTTCCCATTCCATGCACAATCAGTCATGCACACCCACCACGACACAGGCTCACAGACACAACCTTTCTCATCATGAGATGGCAGCTCTGAAAATTGTGTTGGTGGAAAACCTCAAAGCATCATCTTACCATGATGATACAGTAGAAGAAGATCTAGATAGCAATCACCTAATTGACGTGGGAACAATCTGAAACCTTCAACTCTCTATATATACATGTATCTGTCTTTTACTCGAAAGCCAGAAAAAAATGATCAAGAAATCACAAACTTTCCAGAATCAAAACCTTGATGCTGCATTAGAAGTTCCCTTGTTCTTCTTCAAACAGTCTGACCTTTTGGGATCCATGCCATGATGAAATGAGAGAGAGCTTGATCTCTGGCTCTACTTCCCTGAGATTGGGCACAAATTATGTGACATGACACTCCCAAGTGGATGATCTAAACACCACCTGAGGTACTTAGTTACTAAAGTTGGGTATCAAAACCCATGAATTCAGAGAGTAGAAACTCAGGAATTCAAGTTGGTATCCAAATCCATTATTGCACAGTACAAGAAACTCACAAATTCAAGTTGGTACTCAAATCCACAAAATTCAACAATTCAAGTTGGGATCCTAAATCCTTTATTGCAGAGTAGAACAAGCTCAAGTTGGTACCCAGAACCATAAAAACCAAAAAGTTCAAGTTGGTATCCAAATCCATTTGCAGAGTACAAACTCAAGAACTCGACAAGTTGGTGTCCAAATCCACTTAAAACTGCAGATTAGAAACTCAAAGAATTCAAGTTGGTCTCCAAATCCCTTTTTTTCTTGCAGAGTAGAAACTCCAGAATTGAACTTGGTATCTAAATCCCATTTCACAGCAGAGTAGAAACTCCAGATTTTTTAAGTTGGCATCTAAATAATTTTAGAGAGTAGAAACTTGAAAATGTGAAATTGGTATTTAAATCAATTTGCAGAGCAGAAATCCAAGAATGTTAAATTGGTATCCAAATCCATTTTTGCAGAGTAGAAACTCAAAGAATTCCCAAGTTAGATGCTGTTATGGTCCACATTTTAAAAGATGAAATGGGAAAAAGAGCTTGAGGAGAGATGGTTGGTGGGGTGCAGGAGAGCAGAACAACCATTTAAGAATGGGGTCAGCAGAAAAAGGCTCTGAAGCGACACTGTCAGTCTGCCAGTTATTTCCGTTAGTATTTTGGACATTGTTTCTTTTTCTCCCTTCCCAGCATAACGGTTTAGTGCTGCTGACTCTCAAAACTCATTCAAAGAGTGTCATCAACAGTTATGCAGTGCAAAACCACCACAATCATACTGCCAATTCTGTACCCAAACCTAGGAATGCACATTTGTGTTGAGTGCAAAATCAGTGCATTCAATCATCTTCTCTGGAACTATTATTTCAACCCTCTGAAGTGAATCCCATCCTCAACGATGTGGTTTGTCTAATAGACTTTCAGGATACTATCAGGATTGGGTAGCTACCAGTGTTGGGCAACTCTCTCTTTTGCAAAGAAACAACCAGCAGGTAAAGGTGGTTGGGTATATTGAACTCTGACCAGTGGTT
>Ga0209208_10013623_pt1 | contig 10124 bp, 8 predicted proteins | sample S1TSphfallax_3_FD_187694 | JGI IMG/M metagenome (GOLD analysis project Ga0209208, IMG submission 187694) | Host-associated microbial communities from peat moss isolated from Minnesota, USA - S1T2_Fd - Sphagnum fallax MG (SPAdes) (version 2) | ecosystem: Host-associated > Plants > Peat moss >... | reverse complement strand
TGGGGGGGGGGGGGGGGGGGGGGGGGGGGGGGAGTTTTTTTTTGTCCTTCTTTCTTTTTGAGGGGTTTGTTTGGGGACGAAGAAAGAAAACCTGAGAAATTGGGTGCTTGTGGTATTTGCCCCAAGTCCGGCGGTTTTGCGGGCTTCAGAGTTGTTTTCGTACTTGTGTGTTTTGAAGAAGCTCTCTTGAGTGATGACGTTGTTGTGTACAGTTTACCAACAAAGAGTGTACCATCTCAGCAGCAGCTTCTCCTCTTTGATAAAGCTTTGTTAGCACTACTACTTTTGCTGCTTGGTTTTTTCACAATCAGTTTTTGCAAAGCATTCCACAAGAAGAAGAAGAAGAAGAAGAGATTCAAGTTCATCACCCTTGGAAATCTTCTGTTTTTTTCCTGAAACTTTGTATGCACTCTTGTTATTTGGTCTTGTCAATCCATTTTGCAAAACACTCCAGAAGAAGGAGGAGAAGAAGGAGAGTTTCAAGTTCGTCACCATTGCAAATTTTCTCTTGGTTTCTGAAATTTTGTAAGCACTGCTCTTCATGTTTGGTTTTGTCAATCAGTTTTTGCAAACACTGCAGAAGTTCTAAGGAGAAGAAGAAGAAGAAGAAGAGAGTCAAGTTGTACATCATCATAAATCTTCTGTTGTTTTCTGAAACTCTGTTAGCAGTGAAACTCTGTTAGCAGTCTTCCTGTTTGCTTTTGTCAATCAGTTTTTGCAAAACACTCCAGAACAAGCAGAAGAAGAAGAAGAAGAAGAGATCCAAGTTCATAACCATCGGAAGTCTTGTGTTGTTTTCTGAAATTTTGTTAGCACTCTTGCTGTTTGGTTTTCGTCAATCAGTTTTTGCAAAACACTCCAGCAGCAGCAGAAGAAGAAGAAGGAGAAGAAGAGATTCAGGTTCATCGCCATTGAAATTCTTACATAGTTTTCTGTGTATATGCCATGGTATTTTCAATTGCGTTATCTCCTAGTCTGGAGAGAAGAGGTTCCTGATGGTCTCGTAAGAGAAGGAAAAAAAAGGCCAAGCCTGCAGTCGACCTTTCGTTTGTCTGTAGAATATTCAGCGACGCAGCTTCTGCTTCTTTCTGGTTTTCCCGAGTCCTCTGGCACTGTTTTTGTGTAAGGGCTTTAGCTGTTAAACAGAGATCTTCAACTGTGTGCAGGAAAACTTCATGTTGTAGTAGAGCACTGGTTAGTTTTTGGAGCTTTTTTTTGTTGCTCTTGAATGGCTTGAGCGGTTGACTTGCTCTAGTCTGCAATGAAAAAGCTTGCGACAAGGTGTGGGAAGAAGGAGGCGGAGGAGGAGGTACTGTAGAGAATCATGATCTAAAGGATGCAGTTAGGCTTGGTATGGGGGCGACACAGAAAGATCCCGGAAAGAAGAAGAAGAAGAAGGCTTTCTCTTTGTGCAAACCCTCGGGAACGGTCTAATGTTTTTCAAAATATGTCGAGGTTCAACAGTAGACGAGAATGCGCACCAGCAGCAGCGCAACATCGGAAAGAAGAAGACTACCAGCTTGTCGTCGTCATCGGCGGCATTCTCTAACCCTTTACAAAACTTTGCAAAGTCGAGAAGACGACAACGCTCTCCTGCAAAGCAGCAGCCGCTTGTGGAAGCCAGTCCCGTATCCGATCATGAAGAAGCAGCAGCATCGACCCCTGCTAGTTCTCGACTGCACGCTGGTGCAACCTCGAGGAAGTCGGCCAATTCTAGAAGTACTAGTGGAAGAGCCGGTGTCAGAAAGGACTTCCTCAAGCGCACGGCTCTAGGAACAGGGACGGAGCACAGCTTTTGTACTCCAGAGAGTCTGCCGTCCTTAGAGGTGGCCTTCTCCAGTTTCAAGCAAGTGTATCCCAGGTACCAAGAAACTGTTGCTGTGGATTATCTGCGAGAAAGAGAGTATGCTCATCTCGGAGAAAATGGCCATGTTTGTATGGACTACTATGGGTTTGGACTCTTCTCTCAGTGGCAACAGGTCTGTGTTTCTCTCTCTCTCTCTCTCACACACACACACACCCACACAACATCAAAACCTGCAACACAACATCCAGCAAATTGCATATTCTCTCTTGCAAGTGCAACTCTGGATTCAATATTTCTTCACATCTCTAGAATTCCACTCTCTCATGCAACCCAACATCCAGCAAACTGAATATTCTCTCTTGCAAGTGCAAGTTCTCTGGATTCAACCTTTCTGCACATCTCTAGAATGCCAATCTCTCTGACAAGATCCAAATGCAACCCAACATCCTGCAAACTGCATTTTCTCTCTTGTAAGTGCAAGTTCTCTGGATTTGACCTTTTTTCACATCTTTAGAATTCCAATCTCTCTGACAACATCTAAATGCAACCCAACATCCTGCAAACTGCATTTTCTCTCTCGCAAGTGCAAGTTCTCTCCATTCAATCTTCCTTCACATCTCCAGAATTCTGATCTCTCTCACAACATCAAAATGCAACCCAATATCCTGCAAACTGTACATTCTCTCTTGGAAGTGCAAGTTCTCTGGATTCAATGTTTCTTCACATCTCTAGAATTCTGATCTCTCTCACAACATCAAGATGCAACTCAACATCCTGCAAACTGTACATTTGCTCTTGGAAGTGCAAGTTCTCTGGATTCAATCTTCCTTCACATCTCTAGAACAGAAGATACATATGCTAGAAGTCCACGCAGTTTTTTGTTTTGCTCTTTTGTTCAATGCAGTGATACGCTGGATTGAATATTGCATTAGAGAAATCTTACACAAGTTTTTTGTTTCTATGGCAAATTAGGTCATGGAGCATGCATCCTCGTCATTCGGTCTGGCTTACATTTCTGCAAATCTTCCAACACAAGCATTGTATGGATGTGCTGATGATGGAAGCATAGAGTTCTACATGCAGAAGCGAATCATGAGGTACATGAATGTCAATGAGGCAGAGTACAGTATGGTGTTTACTTCCAGTGGAGGCTCTGCGTACAAGCTTCTTGCAGAATCGTATCCATTTCGTACCAACAATCGGCTTCTCACCCTCTATGATTACGAGAGTGAAGCAGTGAATTGGATGGTGGAAACAGCAAGAGACAAAGGTGCAAAGATCATGACTGCTTCATTCAAGTGGCCATCGTTACGGGTTGCAGCATCGGACCTCAAGTATAAGTTACAAGAGAAAAAGAAAAAGAAGAAGGAGCAGCAAGCAAAGGGCTTATTTGTATTTCCTGTTCAATCTCGATTCACTGGTGCGAAGTATTCCTACCAATGGATGTCTCAAGCTCAAGCAAATGAGTGGCATGTGTTACTTGATGCATCTGCTCTTGGCCCTAAAGATATGGACTCTCTCGGACTCTCTCTTTTCCAACCTGAGTTTATTGTGACATCTTTCTACAAGGTATGATACATTGCTCACACAGCTGAATTTTTGAGAAGCAGGGCATTCAAAGCTCTAAATTCTGTGTTGTAGAAGCATCAAACTGTAACTTGATTGAGCACCAAGTCTTCTGGTTTTGAGCTTTTCTTTGTTGAATCCCTTGTCTTTGTACCTCATGTTGTGAGTTGGCTATTAGGTGTTTGGTGCAGATCCAACAGGATTTGGGTGTCTTTTTATCAAGAACTCAGTGATTCAGAGCCTTCAGACCTCGTCCAGGGCAAGGGGAGTAGGGATGGTCCGCATTGTCCCACTGGGAGCTTCAAACTCCTTTTCACCTGCCTTTAGTGAGGGTAAGATTGAAGTACAACATGAGGATGGGGACGCTGACAGCAAGAATGAGGACTCATTTGTTCCAGAAGATATGCAAGCTGATGAAATAGAAGAGTTTTTGGATGCTGAGGATTGGTCAAGTCCTGGGAATAATGCTGACTCAGTCAGCTCCTATTCAGATCCTGTTAGCCACTTTTCAACAAGGCATGGATCATCTTTGGACAGAATGTCTACTGGTGGATCTGTGAACTCAGGACGCAACTCTGAAATAGGCTCCATTGCTGGTTCACGTGATGATGAGATTGTAATGAGTGCCAAATCTGATATTGGAGAAGGGGAGGTTACAGACCAAGAAGAATGTGGTGACAGTCTTCCAAGGGGTCATTGGGATATGGAGAATGTTCCTGGAAGGACTGTCAACCTTGAGACTTCTTTACCTTGTGACAATGATGTTGAAAATGGTATGAAAACCCTGCTCCTCATGACTTGCTTCAAACCCTTTCTATGAATCAAAATGAGGACAGTGTGTCAACATGTAATGTGTTAGGGTTATGTCTTGTTTATCAATTTCTTTTCTCCTCTTTGTTTTAAAGTATTGGACAGAGTTTCCTTACAGTGCAGCATCTGTCCCAGAGAACACAAACTTGCATGACTAATGATGACATCAGTGGTCATGCATTGGGGTTTCACAGGCGGAGGAACAGAAGTTGAAGTGAGTGAAGTTAGGGGACTAAGAGAGGAGGAAGAGGCAGCTGCATCAGAGTTTGACCTGTCTGGACGAGGTTTACACAGCCCAAGAAGAGCAATGGTTCTTCAGGTTGATGAGGCATTTGAGGAGCACCATTTGTTAGAGCCAAGGAACTCATCTCTGATCATTGATGGCAGTGATAACAGGGGCCATGAGGATCTGGAGCAGGAGGGACATTTTAAGTTGGACAAGGAGGATTTTATACCTCATCAAGGCTTCCAGGAATATCCATCTCCAAGTCAAATTGGAGAAGATTTGGTTAATGGTAGCAATGTTACCTCCTTCTATACACAACAGGAAATACAGGAGGATACACTAGATGAGGAGGCGGAGGCTATCTGTATGAAATCCATGAACCACCTCTTGAGATTGCGGCTTCCTGCTTTGAGATTGCTTATTGCTTATCAAGTCTCTTCTTTCTACTCCCAAGTAATAAATTTGTATGGCTGCTGACAATCATGATGTTTGACTTGCAGCCAGAAATGGCAATGCTGGAAGCTGGAGCCCACAGCTTGTCAACCTGTCTGAGACCCATGAAGGGCTTTGGGAGGGAAGTAACATTAACCATAGAATCTCCAACCATTCTGAGATGATTCCTCAAGTGGACAAGATTGGAACTGGAGGTGAAGAAGATATTAGACTGGAATCAGCAGATTTAGTAGGTTCTAGAGTAATCTGCAAGGGGGATCAGGAACATTTTTTGATGGAGGGGCGGGAAGCAGGTAGATTTTCTAGGCATAGACAAATACTCTCATCTGTGCAAGAGAATTTTGAAGCACAAGCAGAGCTGGGTGTTAATGAGCGAGAGATTTATGATGGTACTAATGGACGGCGGTGGCAATATTGGAGTTCAGGGGAGGTGGTAATTTTGAACTCCACCCCAACCTGTTGATTTGTTTTGTATGTAGTTTCCACCACTGTTTTCCATAGCTCCCAACTAAGAGCTAAGGACCCCAAATCCATTATAGCCCATAGGTTGAACATTTTTTAGTTGCAATCTCAATGGTTCAAATGCTAGATATGACCCACTAGTCCTAGTGTGAGCAGACTGTTAAGCTTGATGGTAACAATGACTTGGTAGGTAGATTCAAACATGGTCAGCTTCACAACCCAGAGATGACTTAATGGAATGGTTGGTCTTTTTTTTATGCAATGAAGGTAAGAGAAATCTGGGGTTGGTCTTTTTTCAAATAACGTGGGTAAGAGAAAAATGTAGGGTTGGCCTTATCTGGGAGTCATCTAATTTTTTTTGTGTTTGGGAAACAGGGGAGCAACAAGCGGGCAGAGCTGTATGCAATGTCAATGGATGGCTCTCCAGTGTACTATGACAATGAAGGAGGAGGAGGTTCACCAGAGGAAAGTGAGCCTGAAATGATGGATGATAGTGATGGTGTGGTTTGTAGTGGACTTGACCATGCTGATTCCCAGGGTCTTAATAAAACTAATCAGAGACTCAGGTGAGCTTGTCTGTACAAATGTGTGCTTGAAAAACGCCCACACAATTTGCCAGTCTATGGATACATTGGCCACTTACACACCCAACAACAATTTTTTAGGGTTGATTTCACATCAAGATTTCTTTTTACTGAGCTTTGATGTTTGATGGCAGATATTTAACCAACTGGGTGATAAATTCTCTGCTAAAACTGCAACATCCAGCACAAATAGAAGGCCAAGGCACCCCATTGGTCCATATTTATGGTCCGGGAGTACAATTTGATCGGGGTGCATCAGTGACATTCAATATTTTTGATCGTAGTGGCGTGCTAGTGCAACCAAGTTTAGTGCAACGGTTAGCTGATCGGAGTAATATTTCATTGGGCTTGGGAAAGCTTTGTAATATCATCTACCCCGAAGGCCTGCAAGACTTATGGGTATATTCTGGGTTTCCCACACATCACTTTGCATTCTCAATTTCATACACTATTGTTAAAGTAGAAGAGAATCACTTAGCAGATTTTGTTTTTTTGCTGCTTGAAGTCCCAAGAAATCTATAAACTATTAATTCTATTGCCTAACAAAGAAATTGGTTATGACTTAACTAGAGCAATGATATTATGTTATGTATAATGTTATACTAACAGTTTTTCCATTACCCTATACACAGTCTATAAGAGTCTCCACATCCAAGCGTGTAATACCTACTGAGTGTGGGTAGATCTGCTCTATAATATGCAAGTGTCGGGTGTTCAATTTTACGCAACCAGTTAAACTTGTGCTTTTCTTGACTTGGTTGGCTATCGCATAACAGGGCTTACAGCTTACAGAAAAGACAGTCATACAGGGAGGCAAAACTGACAGGAGGTTAGAAACTCCTCGACCATCAAATGCAAACAAGGCGGATAAACCTGTGAGTATTCCAGTTGTGACAGCTACACTTGGTTTTGTGACTAATTTTGAGGATGTACACCGTCTATGGACATTTGTGGCCAAGTTTCTAGATGTGGATTTTGTATCTCAAGAGAGTTGGCAGTACCACTCACTCAACCAAGAAACAGTTGTACTTTAGACCCTGCCCCAAAAAAAACATAACCCTAGAAAAGCTTGAGCTTAGTCTACAAACCCTGAGTTTGATTGATTGAATTCCATTATAGTTATAATCTTTACTTTGGAGGTTCACCTTTCTTGTTGGAGGAAAGGATCTCCTAAAGCCTAAACCCTAACCCACACACAAATGTCCTAACCTTTAGTCAGTGTACATGTCAATTTGTTCCAGGAGTTTTCATAGCTGCTTATGCAAAACTGCTTCAATGAACGATTGCCCCGTGTTTATAAATTTCTGAAGTTCGTGAACAAGTATTACAACCCACATTAAAAGTCTAGAAGCTTTCAATGTTCAACCAATAAATATGTATTCATTTAGAATAGCTTCGTTTGAGTTCTGGTGATTGATTTTCTAAATGCTTTTTACTTCATTTAATTTCCATTCTTTCATAACAATAATTACTTTAAATAAGACTGTTACCTTACACCCTTTGAACTCTAATTTCCATTAACTATGAGACCTTAGATTCACTAGTTAATATCCCTAAAGAAAATGTAGATTAAATGAAAAGAGCTTATTTCCACCCTTAACTTGGGATCAAGGTAAAACTATTGGTCATTGACTCTTACCCCTACACAAATGTCCAAAGCTTTATGTACATTTAATCTTTCACAAAGTGAAAAATAATTCAAGTCTTTTATAACTTTTGCTTGGATGATATAGTACATATATCTACATGCACATCACAAGCCCTAATTTGGCCCTTATATAGCAAAAACTCTTGTTGGGATTCTTCTTTGGGAGAGACACACCTGGAATGAATCCATAATCCTTTTGTAAGAGAAGAAGGCATATATAAGATAAGGATTCTAACATTGTTATTAATATTATTATTATTTGTGTAGAGAAACTAACACAAATATATAGGGTGTGGAATAGGCATGCACATAGGGGTGGAAAAAAGGCATGGGAGCCTTGATTTTTAGGTGATATCTCCATTAAAATGGCACTTATATGTTGTAATAGACCCATAGGCTTGAATTGTGGCCAATGAAATAGTTCAAATTGGTGTTTTCAATTGTTTTCAATAGTTGTTTTGGTGAACTTTTTGCAAATTGTAAAAAGTTTTGGACACAAATTTGGAACTTTTAAACAAATGTTATAACTTCGTTTTTATTTTTATTTTTTTTCACCAATGAGTTGACTACCCAAGTGAAAGATATTGCCTTTGAGGTTGCAACTTCCCTTTCTACATATGTAGATTGCAAATATAAATTTCCCCTCTTCTCCTCGAATTATTTTGTTGTAATAACATCATGTAAATGAGGTAAAATGTAATAATCTTACCAAAGGGATTGAATTTCTTAGAGGTGCATCTCTTATAAAATCTTGTTATTCCGTTAGGTGTTTTTCAAAGACTTTGTGCTAGTACTACCATTCTTATGGGCCACAATGTTTTCCCAAAGTAATAAGTCATGCCATCTTAATGCTTGGAAAAATCCAGTTAGTAATCTTCAAAATCTTTCCTTGTGGTTATTAATGTGTAGGGAGCCAAAACCTGATGTATGAAAGGCCCTTACTTTGGACGTGCATAAGTGAATGCAATATTGATGCCTCACAAAATTTATTTCTAGGAGGAGATTTCAACCACTTGGTTGAAACAAATTAGGCTTTCAAAAATTGCAATAGATTCCTAAGGAAAAGAGAGGTTGTTACTTGGCATAACCCAATTCTTCAATATGGCTTGGTTAACATATGGGGGTTGGACAAATATCATAAGATGTTGGAAAAATCTTACACTTTTAACAATGGTAAAGTAGGTCCACATTTAGTTGTTCCAACCCACATTGATAACTTTATGGTGTTAAGTTGAACTTGATGCCAAAGGTGGGAAAATTGAAACTAAAACATTGGTCAAATGATTGTCATACCACTCCCCTCTAATCCTCTCCATTTGGCTTTAGCAAAGTAAGTTTGGGTCATCTTAATAGTTTTTCAATACCTCCTTTGAGTAGCAACTAATTTTTAAATGTTCAATCGATGTGAACATGAAAAAGAAAAGGTGAAAATCTTATGCATCACAAACGATGGGCTCAATGGGTAAAGGAAGTTGTCCTTAGGGTAATGGCTTGCAACTCTACCCTAATGAAAGACTAGAAGAAGAAAAAAAGAATGCTAGTTTTTGTACTAAATATTTAGCTTCAAAATGACCTCGTCAATGTTGCGGTAAGGGAAATCCTTTCTAAACATACCAAGCAAGGTTAGTAAAATTCTTTCTAGGCTTAGTTGACAAGTCTACCCATCATCTATTAGTCGACTAGTTTAAATATGGTGACACTTGTTCAAAAATGTCCTTTGATTTTCATAGGATAAGGAAAAACAATCTTGATAAAGGAAACAATTTAAAAGGGTACCTTGACCACAAAATAAGTTGATTTCTCCAAATTCATTGGCCAATTATGTGTTTTTATATAAGGCTGATGTATTATTTCAAAAAATTATTATTGACCAACAAAAGTGTTGGGAAAATGTGTTTTCTTTGGTGTCTATTGCTTGATAAAATGATTATTTTTGGAGGAGGTGAAGGAAGCAATTTCATCCTTACTAAGGAGGAAAGCCCTAGGTTAAAACGAATTGCCCATTGATTTTACTTATGAAAACATTGAGACCACTACCCTAAACCTTTTAAAGGAGTTCAAGGCCGTGCTTTCAATGGGAAAAAATTTTGATTTTTCAATCAAGGTCTAATAACCTTCATATTTAAAGTTAAGGATCATTCAAGGATTGGGAATTAACATCCCTAGCATAGCCTTATTGGGTAAATGTTTATAAGATTTACCATATTTTTAATTATACTTACTTTCTTGATATCATAAAACATACCAAATAAAATTTGTGATGGGATGTTGTATCATGCACAATAATTTTTTAGATAAGGAAATTATGGAATGAGTTAAAGAAATCAACTAAAATTAATGTTGGTCCTCTTAGATTTTGAAAAAACATAATTTGATAAGATTATCACAATTCTACCAAGCTCCCAAATGAGACATGATTATTTAAAATTGATTTTTAGTCACAAATGACTTGCAACTAAAAAGTTTATCCCATATGTTTTGGCTTTCATTCTCATCTTGAAAAATATATAATTAAATAGGTAAGTGACAACTAACTAGCTAACTAATTAACTAATAAAATTACTAATT
>Ga0209208_10013622_pt1 | contig 10124 bp, 10 predicted proteins | sample S1TSphfallax_3_FD_187694 | JGI IMG/M metagenome (GOLD analysis project Ga0209208, IMG submission 187694) | Host-associated microbial communities from peat moss isolated from Minnesota, USA - S1T2_Fd - Sphagnum fallax MG (SPAdes) (version 2) | ecosystem: Host-associated > Plants > Peat moss >... | reverse complement strand
GAGAATAACAATATATATAGTTATTTATTTATTTTGGTTCATTAATTCTTTCAATCGTTTCTTTTCACATAATGAGGCGAATGCCATGTGTTGTGTAACATTTTAAGTGATTGCAAACCATAATGAAGGAGAAAAAAATGCGCATGCTTGAAATTTTGAAATTTAAAAACTCATGCCAAAAATTGCTTCATAAAAAATCACAATCTACATGATAAAAACACAATTTTACAATGTTTTTAATTTTATTGTCAACTTGCAATCTTGTTTTGTGTTTGAACACATTTTTATTAGATCATTGCCAAATTCATAACATGTTTTCACAAATTTTCCCTCTTGCCTTTAGTGCATATAAATTCATATAATATTCATAATTGTAAGAAACCACATAAATTTATACAATTTATAATCTATGAAGCAAAAAATAAAATAAAGAGGAGATTGAGTGTTATGCATAGTATGGAAACAACTCCATCATGGTTGTTTCCACATGTTAAATGTAAAGTGTGTTTTCCCACTCTCACATTTTACATTAGCATTTGTTCCTCTATAACCAATTTCTTGAACAAAGTTAGTATATTCACATGAAGCTTAATTAAACAATACATATTCATATATGAATGACATGACATGTTAAAATAACTTTGATATAAATATGTTTCAATCAAAATATGATGCAATCTTTAACATGGAACAAATCCTCCTTATTTGCACTAAGACTAAAAACATAAAGAAACAAAGAAAAAACAAATATCCTTGTGGAGCAAACAAAATTTCCAAATCTTCTTGAAATGAAACAAATTTATTTTGGCATGAAATTGAAATGTGAATAACATTGAATGCAAGTACACTCAAATTCAATTAAAAAACAAATGGGATGCATATTGGTGGAGAATATATTCAAAATCTTCCTATGAATATGGAATTGGGATTTTTTTATTTTAAAAAAGACAAATTTGAAAAGACACCTTCCCATGCCTTTTCACTTGGGGTTGGACTAAACAAATTCCATTTTCAAATTGTCCAACATATGCTTGACTTATGGAACTTAGAGTTGTGATACCTAAACCAACTTTAATGAATCATCATCACTAAAATTAGATGAGGGTGCACCCACACATTTTTTAATTAGAAAAATAAGTCACATTGATTGACCCATCATCATTTTTTTGGGAACATTAGCACTTCCCAACATAGAAACCTAGATATACTTCCTTCCCCAAAAATAGAAGCATAGATATGCTTCCCTTATGCATCCCTTTACACTTTATATACATGTAAGTTGAATTGTGGCCAAACAACATGTGATAAAATTGAGTGCTCTAGGAAACATCTTCGGGGAACACTTGGGAATGTGATGGGAACACAATGGGTTCATAATGAGAATAGACCCAACCTCAAACCCCGACCTCCCTACTAATGTTTTTGTTTTCAAGATCTTTTAGTTGCCATATTAGCTTCTTTTTTTATGATAATGGGGTTCATTTTGTGATAGTCAAATTTCTATGGACTGATTTTCTTGCTAGATATGACAATTTTTTATGGAATCAAGGCTATGGTATTTTCCAATGATAACATATTTGGCTATGATTTGCAGGTTTAGTGCATCATATTTGGCTATGGTATTTTCAAAAAGGTAGTAGAATTGGTTTTAAATGTTTGATAAAAGTGGCATATTTATCTGCTAAATGTGTGGCCATGTCTACATTTTCAGACAAATGAAAAACACACACACAAACTAAATCTAAAAACAACACATAAACATCTCCTCTAGGGGAATTGAACCCCGACCTTGAAAGGTCATGCCCGTGTTGTAGAAAGTCCTACACTCACATAAACATCCAACAAAAAAATCCCAACTTTCAAACATCCAATCCAACACCCACACAACTTGAAAAGTGGATAGTCTTCATACCTAGAATTGCAACTTTCACCTACATCCACATAGTGTATACAAAAATCATACTTGGATTTTTGGAGAAACGTACAAATATTTCAAAAGAAACCTCTACCCCCTCAACTTACAAGATGCAAGTGGTAGTTGAAAAGAAAAAAACCTAATAGTCTACGTAATATCTAATGTAGACTTCCTTCCATGTTGCAATGACTGTGTCATATGGAAAATTACTAACACTATAAAAAATTTGAGTGAACATGTGCGCACACAAGTTGGAATGTGTGGTTAGTCTTTTATGCAACTTACTTTTCTTGAAAACTAAGTTGCTAAAAGTCTTTTCATCCTCAATTAAACCCAAAACTTGCACCATAGTTATTTCAAAAACCTTTATGTATTCACTTAGTTTCAAAACCAAAAGTGGAGAAGATTGGATCATCAACCACATTCAAGTAACTAGGTTCACATTTGATGGCTCCTACATCAATACCTCAACATTATGACTCATGGTGAGTCTAAAATAAGAAGCTTGCACATCAAACTATTGTGAATCCAAAAGCCCAACAACTACAACACCACCTTTGATCTTCTTGCCAACACATAATGCAACCTTGATCTTATCCATGTGTGAGAGGAAATTATTGGTAGCATTTTCTTCACACAACCAATACTACGGGTACACAATGCCAAGAGCTAACATAATTTCCACATCAAGGAATTATGAAACAACTCAACACATAGTGTTGTGGTAACTTTTGAACATGCAACCTTCATTGATTCAATCATGGCATATTGGTCACTTATATTCACATGAACATAAGCACCATTAGAAACCTCCAAGGTGATGGAGTCCATAGTTGTGGCCAATAATGTTGAATTCCAAATATGGCAACAAGTATAGATCAACATCAAACTCATGTGAAACCCAAGTGAGTGGCAACAACTCACTACGATGTTCACAAACAACAGTGAATTCATTGAAAACATAATCATCATACTTACAAAAAGGATCAACATAAAGTTGGTGTAACTTGGCTTCTGTTGATTTCGCATCATCAATGAATTCACAAATAAAAACTTCTTGCTTTTGAGCATATTTAATCAATGTGTGCACCATTTCCAACATTGGAAGGATGCATGGCAAACCAAAAACCAGCTCCAAATCACACAATAGATCTAGATTTTCCCAAGCAAACTTGCTCTTTGGTGCATATGTGTGCATATTCACAACAAGTGATTTGGATTTTCCTAACACATGTTTGAAAGGGCTCAACATTGATATCCAATGAGTTTTTATATTCTACGACAACTTCAAGCCCTTTCTTTTTAGTGTCTTTGCAAGGTTCACAAATTCTAGCACCTTCTTTGGACTGTGTGAAAAAAAGGCATACAAGGATTGTAGCATACCTTCAATGTGCATAATCAAGGATAACTTGTTCAAAACCAAGACAACGAGATTGGTTTTTGAAAGTTTGTTGAATGGTAAGGTTAGCAAATTGAAATTTATTCAACAGTGAAATTGGCAATTGGAGATTTATGGGGCAACATGATTGACTTACCCAACGATGGAAATGTAGCTATAAAAACAATGAGCCTTAAAATTTTATGTGTTAATGGTGATGGTAGAAAGTAGTGGCTTGCTTTTTGTAGGTAATGAAAGATGATCATGGAAGTACACATGGCAACAATAGGTGGCAAGAAAGGGGCTATTAGGTGATTTTATTAAAAATAAACTCAAAATAAACAAAGGCCATATCATAAGACCTTTTTAGTAGTTGCATTTTGGCAACAAGTCACTAGAAATAAGTTGTTAATCGTGTAATGTCTATGCCCTAACATTCAAAGATATTATTGCAAGTGTTATATAAAAGTAGATATTAGGTCATTATCTTTTCATCATTATTTTTTCCTTATTATTATTTTCAATATCTTTTAGACAACATTTTTTTTACCTATGTGATGGTATTGTGGGATGTAATTTGGGAGTTTGAATGCAAAATATATTGGTTTATGGTCAATCCAATAAGCTTGAACAACTCATGACATGCATTGTTGAGTGGGTGCATTTCTCCATATGTGATCAATATGGGATCAATAAACTATTGTAATTTTTAAAAATTGAAGTTCCATGGAATATTGGTCCATAAAACTTTGGAGTTCATTTGGTTGTGTTAAATTTTGATCTAACATGTTAATATTGAAACCACCAATTATTATCATGGGACAAGAAATTGACATTAAATCCAAAAACTTTTGAAGGTGAATTTCGAACATTGATAAAGATAATGTTGAAGGTTTGTATATTGTTATTATATGAATAGCCTTTTTTGTATTTACATTGAATGTTGCTGTAATATATTTAGCCCCTAAAGATGTAAAAGTTTCATGCAATGATAAGGTTATGAAATTGTCATATATAATCATTGAACCATTTTGACCATTTACATTAGTCAGTAAATGTGTTCTTTTATTAATGTTCAAAGATGTATTATTAGACATTAATGTGTTGAAATGTGTTTCATTGAAGCACAATATGTGAGTTGTTTTGAGATTGTAATTTGAAAAAAATCATTTTTATGTAAAAGCAATTATCTAGTATTGAGAAATACATTAGTACATGTGAATTATGAAATGCATGTGGTTTGGGGACAAGTACATCCCATCGTGTAGTGGTTTGCAATCAATGCATTTCCATGGCAACACTTGGATCAATTTGAAAAAGAATCATTTGCAAAGGTTGCAAAAGGTAAAATATTTCCTTATTCTTAACACAAAAAAATGTTATATATGTCAAACCATGTTTATAAACATTAGTAGGATCAAATGCTAAATAATCAAAGTGTTAATCCTTGTATTCGATGTATAGTGCGTGCTCCAGCTAATTGAATGGGAAATTGTGTTTTATTACAATGTGAGAAGAAATTGAACCAATTTGAATATCTTTGGATACAGGTTGTATTGGTGTCCATGTAGGATGTATTTCACGTTCATACAAACGTGCATTATTTCTTTTTGTGAGTTGACCACATTTGGGATTATTAAATATAATCCATATGAATTTTTGTGCATTGAATACTTTACTTGATCCTTGGAATAGTCCATCTCCACCATTTACAAAATCATCATGTGTTGCATAATTTCTAGCACAAAGTTCAACCAACATATTTTTCTATATTTGAACCTCTGAATGTAATCATGCTGTGAAGTTTGCATCATTTTGTAATTGAAATGATTGAGGACATGTATCATGATGTCTATCTTATGCATGCAATATAAATACATCCCTTTCGCTTTGAAGGAAAGTTGATTCATTATGTTTTTGCTTTGCTTCATTTGTGTAAAATAAATATGAAAATTTTGGATCATTTGGCGATGTACGAAAACATTGATTATTTATGGTATCCACATATGATTACAATTGTGTAGTAGTTTGAAATCAATTTAAGATGCTAATGAATTGTTCATCACTTTGGCGCATGACTTGCTTTGATTCATGACATTTAATTTTTTTCATCCAAAAATTTGGAGCTAAACTATCAATGTTGTTTGCATTAATGTTGAAAACTCATGCATCACGAACTAGCTAAACAACTAATGCGTATAAATGTATAATTAATTGTATATAAACAATATAACTAATTGTATATATAAACATCTTGAATTGTATATATATTGTATAGACAATTGTTTATATAAACCTCTTGAATTGGCATTTATGCTCATTTTTTGAATATGGGTTTGTAAAGAATTTATACTATGATCTTCATATAATAAATAAACATTGAAATGAATATCAATCAATTCTTGAATTTGGGGGTTAATGGGTTGTTGAACAAACTGTGCAAAATGGTTCATGCATTGAGTTCATAATTGAGGTGAAGTTTGGGGATAATGAAGCAAAAATGTTAATAAATCAAACAAACAATCACCATGTACAAAAGGACACTTTTGAATTTGTTGAAGATGGTGACCATGAAACACAAAATCAATGTTCATTATGAGGTCAATAAAAAATAAAGGAAAATTAGAATATTCTTGTGTTTATGTAACTTGATTAATGGGAGAAGCTTACTGTTTTTCAACAAAACATTACAATGATAAAACCAAAATAAAGTTTTAAATCGGTTGCTAGAAAATTATTTAAATGTTAATTAACTAATGTGTGAACCAAAACCAAGAAAAAGAAAAGGAAATATATTGAGGGGCAAAAGGAAAAAAGAAAGGAGAAGTTTAGTCCACAATGTTGCCTAAGTAATCCTTGAGAAAAAAAGGGCAATGGCACACTACTAACTAGTTGATACATTACCAAATACACTATTCACCAAAATGCCATTAATTTGGAGAAATTAATTTCACAAAACACTTTTGAATTCTAATGATGGTATAATTTTTGGGCAAAATATTGGCAAACACAAAATTTGGGGCAATAAAAAAAACGCCTAAACAATAAATATAATATGGAGTGAAGTATATGGTATGTGGAATGTTGGTATGTGAAATGTGAAATGTGATATGTTGGTATGTGGTATGTGGTATGTTGATGTTGATATGTTGGTATGGTGATAGGTATTGAAAATGTGGATGCTTTTGTCAATTTTTTGGTAAAAGTTAGAAACGAACTAAAAAATCAGCAATAAGGAAAAAATATGATCATATTCAAACTTTAAAGCTATGGCCTTACAATATGTGGTAAAGACCTATCTACATACAAAAACAGTGAACTACATACAAAATACAAAATATTTCAATTAAAGAAAAATCCCAAAAAAATTCAAGCATAAGAAGAATTTCTAACAACTTTTCTAACAACCTCTACAACAATTTCTTGAGGTTGGAATTTCTCATTGTATCCAACAAATTCCCTAATTGGACTCAAGTGGAAAACACCAAAAACTTTCAAATCTTTGAGGAGTTTGATCATACACACTTTTTCATTGGAAGACTTTGCTATAAAATATTTTTTTTGTAATTTGGACAAGGGAAACAACCAAGGAGTTTTGACCTAGGAAATGCATGGTGGACCATCAACAACCTCCATTGTGGTATTGATGTGAATATCAAAAGCACATGTTGTAACAACTTTACACAAATTAAAGAACTGCAACTCGTTAGATGGCTATCGATAAATATCATTGAGTTTGCATTTGGAAAAAACTCGTTTATAGGGCAAAACAGAAGGTTTTGTGATTGTTAAACACCCATCAACCTAATAAAAAAATTAGGTGTTAGAAAGTTGAATATTTCAAATCAAACTATATTAGGATGTAAGAAAATTATAACAAATTAAAATAGATCAATTTTAACATATTAAAGTACAATGAAAAATAATAAAATGAGAAGAACCTTACAAATTATGGCACAATTAAGTTTGATATGGAGATTGAACATTTATTTCAATTTTTTTTGCAATGAAACTAATAACATTGGGATAATGATGGATGAAGCAATGGCAAGCAAATGCACATTGCTGTTGTTGCTATAAGCAATATTTTTCATGATGCAAAATGTAGGTATTCCTTTTTGAAACTGTTTGGCCAAATCGTGGAATTTAACATGAAATGAGGCAACAAAATTCACCTACAACCAAACAAATGCAGCATAAGTTCAAGTTGGAAGAAACTAAAAGCTGATGCATTCCCAAATTCTTTAATGGATTCAAATGTGAATCCAAACTAAAAACATCGAAAGAGCAAGGAGTCGGGGCATGCTCCCTGATTCGTAGCACTTTATAGGGGTAGAGGGCTGTGCTAGAGCTCTGGGATGGGACTAGGAAGAATTTACAAGCTTCAATTACTCACATGGACCTGCACAAAGTCAACACAAGGTGGTTAGTGCATAGTTGGAGCACTTTTGGTGCTAAGATGAGCCACGGGCAATTCGGACTCACAAGACTCACCACGACCTGGACTTGGGGGAAGCCATCACCTTCCCCTTTATAGTATATTATGTGCCTCTTCACAAGGCTCACATCCAAATGGCATTTTGTCCCGGGACTCCCAAGTGGGAGTCCCAAAATTGCCAAAGTTGAGACTCTCATAACTTTGGGGCCCCATAACTTTGTGTGCAAACATCAAATTGAGATGAGGTCTAAAACAAAGTTGTAGCCTTCGTCAAAAGCTTTTCAAGGATATGTCACACGCCACTTGCACATAAGGAAATTGGGTCGATTCCTAACTTTTAGTGGTCGAGAGTCAAATTGACAATTTAACTTCCGACCTTTCTTTTGGCCATAACTTGTGCTTCAAATGTCCAAATGGGTCATACAAGCCCATTTTAGACATTTAAGTTTCAATAACTTTTCAATGATATAAATAACTCCTCAATTCATTGGGTTTTGACCCTTGCAATTGTTCTCTAAACATTCGGGATCCTCCAGGACTCCATCTCCCAATGTGGGAGTTCCCTTGGGAGTGTGAAGGTCTATTCCCTCACACTTTCTTGCACTCCCAAGAGCATGCAACTTGACTCCTAGGCTTCCTTTTTGGTTCACAACTTTGCAAACCCTTGCCTTGGTTGCGAGCCCAAAACTAGGGTTGCGACAAAAACAATGTTTAAAAAAAATTTGATTATAAAAAACTTACAATTTGAATGTCTTCTGGACTACTCCTGTCAGCAACCAATATATTAGACTTGTTATTAATCTCACCATGCACTTTAATAACAACAAATCAATGGTGGTTGTAGCAAAAAGTTAGAGCATGTGGTAGGAAAAGTTATGAATGGCGTCTATTGGTAGAAAATGCAACTTCACGGGAGGATCAAATTTTGGAATGGTTGTCACTTTTGTGGTTGTGGAAAGTTCAATGTCCAATCATAATTTCTTTTGTCATAATCTGTTTTAGCTTTCACAAGCAAGTTTTTTAGCTATAAAAAACAATTTTTTTTTATGAACTCTACATGTGTTTCAATCAAACTTCCTCTGATGTTAACAATGAATGTGGTGGTACCCACAATATTAATCACATCTGCATGAAGATATGAAAAAACCATAGATGTAGATGAAATGGACGAGTTGCCATAAACATTCAACACTAAACATTCAAAAACAAGATCGTGAATTGTATGATCAATGTTTTCCACTAAAAGAATTAGATGTTCATTTCTTTTTGCCATTTGGACCTTACCAAATCAAAGTCTAACACTCTCAAAATAAGAACTCTACTTGAACACAACAAGACTGAAAACATAGAAATGTGTTTGCAAAGAGATTGAATGAACCTTATTTTGGACCCATTTCTTTCAATGGGTCACAATTTCCAACCAAAAGTCATTTAATTGTTGCAGATTGAGATACAACTTGATGAAAGAACCCTATGTAGCCACCCTATAAAACCCTAAAGAACCTTGGGTGGCCATAATAACAAAAAAACCACAAACGATGACCCTAACAACTAGAAAGGGGGAAAAGTCAAAACCTATGACTTGGAAATGAAAAATCCTTTGAAGTGACCCCCCATTGGAGTGAAAAAAAAGTCACTTGAAGTGATCCCCCATTAGTGGTGAATGAAAAGTCACTTGAAGCGACCCCCCATTGGTGGCCCAAAAAATAAAAACTTGAAGTGCCCCCCATTGGGGGTGAAAAAATGTCACTTGAATTGATCTCCATTGGGGTGAAGTGACCCAGCATCGGTAATGAAAAAAAATTGATTAGAGTTATCCCATTGGACGTGTAAGTGAAAAAACGAGTTGTGAAAAAAACATTTCACCTTGAAGGACCTGACTTGTTGTGAAATTTGCCCCTTGCCTAAGCAACTAAGGCTGTCTTTTGATGGGCAATAAAATCCTATGTTCCCTGGGAGATTTGAACCCAAAAACCCTCACTCAATCTTGCTTCCTTGTTAAGCTCTTTCAATGTATACTAATGGACCACTTTATTTCAAGTGAATTAGTATGCATTTACTTAAATTTTATTGTATTAAATCTTCACAATTTTGTTTTGTGAGTTTAGGGCATTTTTTTTTTTTGATGAGCTTGGGGTTCTTTATTTTTGTTCTTATCAACTTTTGGAGTCCTCCATTTTGTTTTCTTCAATTTTTTGTAAACTTTGGGCAATTAACGGGTCTTCAATTTTAATTTTTCAACTTTGGGAGCTTTTTTTTTAATGTCAAGTTTGGGGGTCTTATGGTTTGATCTTGTTAATGTGATTAGTTTTCTGTTTTGTTTTTTTTAAATTTCGGGAGTTTTCAATTACTTCATTTTGGGGGTCTTCATTTTTTTTTTCCTGTTGGGGGGG
>Ga0209208_10013621_pt1 | contig 10124 bp, 13 predicted proteins | sample S1TSphfallax_3_FD_187694 | JGI IMG/M metagenome (GOLD analysis project Ga0209208, IMG submission 187694) | Host-associated microbial communities from peat moss isolated from Minnesota, USA - S1T2_Fd - Sphagnum fallax MG (SPAdes) (version 2) | ecosystem: Host-associated > Plants > Peat moss >... | reverse complement strand
GTATTTTGGGTGCATCTCAAGCTACACAAATGGAAGCAAAGCTAGTACACATCCAAGTGGAATACCATGATAATTGGAGATTTTGATCACACAATTTAACATCATGGCCCAAGGTTTCTGAAATGGACTTTCCCAATAGCTTACCAAGACTATAGGATACCGGAAGCATGGATTGGCCAACACACCCCAATCTAAATTGGGAATATCTCACCCAAGTTTTTGAAAAAACAAGGGTACTCTTGTGGTCCCATGTTCAACCCTTCACTAAAAATGGGGACCAATTTCTTATTTATTACAAACCTTTGGACAAGGAGCGTGGTAGTTAGCACTTGCCAACACATATACCATTCGCAATGTTTAATAATCTAATGGTGGAAAGGAAAAGATGTCCACTATGTAGGGCCCCATTCCATTGGCATTTGTATGAATAATTTAACCTTCAAGCTACCACACCTTAACATTGGGAATACAATTAATATAATGCCCCTAATCGGTCACAAGCTTGGGGTGCAAACATGACATGCATTTAACAAGTGGGCATGCCATTTATTACATGGGGGAGTCAATATGATGAATCCATGATTCAAAAGGTGTGCAAGGCCCTATACATTAGGGCAATTTATTAGAAACACAATTGGTTTTACCAAATATTTTGGGGGTGGTTTAACCCAAGGACCAATATACTTGAATTTGGTCATAACTCATACAACATTTGGTACAACTCCATGGGTGATGTGGGCAAGCATGTGTTCAATCTAACATAACTCAATGGAAAAATCCAACTGAAATTAATGATAAAAGAAACCAACGATGGACAACACTTGAAGGACCATAGAACATTTGCATTCCTAGTTAAAGTATCATCACATACGGTCACAATACTTGATGAAATAAACAATCTTACAAGGTTGAATACGATTTCGCAATGGATACCCATTGGGTTGCAAGGTCAATCAAGGCCACAATCCAAATCAATTTGCCAAACAAATTTTGGGGAAGGTAGTTATAAGTGATACAATAACCCTTAAGACTAAAAATTTAGGGTGAGGATTTAAGAGGATCTAACATAAGTATTAGCCAAGATGTTGTACATCTAATATTTATGATCATTTAATGGCACACAATGGGGAAACAAATTGGATGGCCAAGTGATGTAATTTTTTGCAAATTGCAATTATTTGTAAAGTTGAACATAATTTTTAAATGATTATTTTTCATGTGAGCCAAAACCCATGTTGGACAATAGAACAAACTATCAATTTAATCACACATATTTATGTAATGTCACATTAATGTGAAGGAAATTTGTGTTAAATGATTTATATGAATGTTGCAAAATTCAAAAAGTAAGTATTTAATTTAATAAATTGAATTTTTGTTTTTATAAAGGAATTTTGAAATTAACACCAAAAATTTAATTTTATAAAGCACTAGGTTAAAGACCCTTTTTGATAAAGAAATTTTGATTGGAAAAAATATTGAAATGATGATAACTTACCATCCACATTTGAACAGCACTCATAATTTTAAAATTGTGATATTTTAAAATTTTAAAAATTCAAAATATAATTTCAGATTGTTCAAATTCAATAATCATTTTCCCAATATAAATGGGTCATAATGTGTATGACATATGAACAAAGTTGTGACTTGTGATACAAAAGCTTAAGTAGTTAGCATATTTTTAGCATAATTTAAAATTACGATCATTTTTTAAGGAAAAATATAAAATTTGACAAATTTTGCACATTTTTTTTAAATCATATTTATTCAAAAATAATTAACACAAATCATGCATTTATTTGAGGAATTATAAACATTTAAAAAAAACATGTTGTATAAAAAATCTTTCAAAATTTCCTTTTTATGAAAAAGTCAAAATGATCACAAAAGGTTCATTTGTGCTTGAATCATTTGTTACCATTGACTCATTTGATTGCAATTGCAACCGCCTCTAAAATGTTTGTCCCATGCAAAGTCATGATAATATTTTATGTTGCACAATTTTTTGTCACAATCCAATTGGTTGCACATTGTCCTTCAATATCTACAATTCCATCATTGGTATGTAATTGATGATAATCTTCTTTGCTTATGAAAGCCACTGTTGTTTGGACCACTAGCTTCTTCCCTCAAACAACTTGTGTTGACAAAATTTGAATAAGGGGACAAGGATGGCTCATGGAAGCTGCAATTGTAACCAATCTTTACTTGGGGATGAAAATGTTTAATGTTGGAAGTATTGACCAATTGGTGCATGGTCAAAATTCGAATCATGTTGGGCCAATCATGTTGCAACTTCAGAAGTGAAAACTTGTTGATGATTGGATCGGGATTCACTACTATCAGTGTTTGTATTTGGGCTCACCCATGTGTCCTGCCACCATTGCCTCAACTACAAGATTCGTAGGGTGAACACAAGGGCCAACCTGTAAGTTCCAAAATATTCAAAAGGCATGAGGGTTGTTTTAATATTTTGGGAATCGAAGAACATCCAGTTCCAGTTTTTTTCAAAAGGACTCAAAGAACTGGGAGCTTTCACAAAATAATCATCTGCACTTGCTACAAGTTGGTTACAATCGGAAAAAGCCAAAAGTGCCAGCATCCTTGATGTCTCTTATAGCTATACTTTGGTTCCATCTTCATCTGAACTCTCAACCTTCACATTATCAAATTCCATGGACTTCTACAAATATGCATAGCACCATAGCATAGCAGCAGCCTTTGTTACTTGGTCTCATTAATCAGGGCATAAGATCGCACTGCAAGCACTCCTTTTGTCAAACACGAGCTCATGACAGAGAAACTGTTGCTGCTGCAATCTACAAACCTATTCCATGCAGTCACATTTCAATACTGTTGAGCATGCATCATATCGAGCTTAACCATTTGTCAATCAAGAGTCTCATTAGACATCTTACCACAGAGAGACAGAGAGAGAGAGAGAGAGAGAGAGAGATCTCCAGATTTGTCATCCATTCTAGAAACCTACTGTCCAAATGCTGAGTTATGTTGAAAGGAGTAACAATACAGCAAGGAAGCTGGTTGCATCAGAAGGAACTCTCGAATGCCTTGCATATTCTTGTCAATTCACCAAGTAACCAAGGCACTTTGATCAGTGACATGGGTAGCAATGACCAGGTTCCTTTTTTCATTATAATAGCTGCTGCTCCTCATAAATAAGGAAAACCTAATGGAGCCTATGGTCAATTTATCAACCACCTCATAGGACAAACCTTGAAAGATCAGTTTTGTGAAGAAGATCTCCCACAGATTGCCTCACTCTCTGCCACCACAAAGAATAATGCATCAATGAGCTAATTAGCGTTCCCTGCTACATGACAGACAATGCTTGCCTGTAGCCAACTCTCCAAAGCATGGTCACAACAATAGGCAGTAATTTCAGCAATCCACTTTGTGAACTGAAGATAGACAAATACCACAAAACATGCCAAAGAGGCCAGATAAATACCACATAACTGACCTCTTTATCAACAGTGTAAGTGTCACCTGCCCTCTCAGGGGCATGAAAGCTTATATCCTCCACAACCCTCTCAAGAACCTGCAAGAAGTAAGCTCCACACTTGAAACTTCTCACTTACTGCATATAAAACACATCATCCATATACCAACTCCAGGTACCCTAGAGTACAAAGGAAATGCTTTGAGAATGAAAGCATCAGCACGTACCGTATGCAACCTTCTGGCACCAATGTTGTCAACTGACCTGTTCACCTGTTAAATTACATATGAACTCTCATCAATCTCTGGCAATCTCTCCAGACCATATCCTGACAAGAAGAGAAAGAGAAATTTGGGGTGAAACCCTGTCTGTAGTCTGTACCTCAGCAGCAACAGCAGCCAGCTCATGAATTGCTTCACTTGTAAATACCAAGTCTATATCTTCTGTTTTCATCAGCAATTGTTGCTGCTTAATCATATTTGTCTCAGGCTCCGTCAATATCCGATAAAGGTCCTGCACCATCAGCCCCACACATTCCAGAGATGAATATAGGCTTGAAGTTGACTAGAGTTTAGCAGTGAACACAAGTCTATGTCCATGATAACAACACCATGATTTGTGTGAATCTGCAAATTGGGTTGCCGTACCTCACGAGTGAGGCCTTTGAGCTCAACACGAATTGGCAAGCGCCCTTGCAACTCAGCCAACATGTCACTAGGTTTACACGAATGGAAGGCACCACTGCAAATGAAAAGGATATGATCCGTGTTCACATTACCATACTTGGTTGACACTATACTGCATCATCCCATCCCCACCACCCATCATTTTGCAATGCAAATCATTATGTAAATCCCACATAACAAGATGGAAATACAGAGTGCAGGGACATTACATGACCTTTCTGTGACCTACAACCCACATAGAAATATCTGTGTGAGTGCAGAGAAAACTCCACACTGACACTTTGAAGGTAACCATTCTGTCAGTTCCAGCAAAACTCTTAACATATCCTTCAAAGATGTGCTAGTTCATTTGCTGGAAAGCAGGTGAGTGATTAATAGCCATAAAAGCACTTGGTTGTCTAAAGCAGAAGGCAGAATGCAAGCACAGGAGTCATGCCTGTTTGTAACATACTGACAGGAGAGACATGACAGCCCAGATGTCAGAAATGATTCCCACTGATAAGATTAACAGATTCCAAGCATGGGTTTTCAAACTTATAAAAAACCCATACCCAGTGAGATAATTAGAGAAAAGAGCAGCAAGGCTCGAGCAAGAGTCACTAAAGAGGCTTTGTGAATTGCCAACTGAAGTTCTACCTGCCCTCAATAATTGGCAGTAAATCTCTTTGTACACCTTCAGAGCTTGCATCTGCTCCATGTCTTGTCTCATGATTTGTGACAATCTTATCAATCTCGTCGATGAACACAATTCCATCTGATTCTGCTAACTGCTCATCCAACCCCAACCCAACTTCAGAAAAACTGATTCACAAAAGAAAGACAACCCTCTATTCACAACTTGGCACAGGGATGGTTCCCAAACCTCTAGCTTAGTCTTCAAGCCTCAGTTCTTTGTGGTTAACTCTGAGCATGCAGGAAGATAGAATCATTTCTAAAGTTCAGGGTTCAGAAACACTGTTCTAGGTTCAATTTTTAACACGAACATGACATGCAAAGAGATAGAATGGGACTTTTGACCTGAATTGCATCCTTGCTTATTTGATCTGAGTTCAGATACTTCTCCATTTCAATCTCTATCAGGAGTGGTTTTGCCTCTCCAATGGTCATCTCCTGCCTCTCAAATTTCTGGGCCTTGAATACCTTCTCCATCTACACCACAAACAATTTGTCAACTCATAAATTGATAACAAAGCATCAGATCCAGGCTGTCAAAGAAAAAAAAGATAAAGCGTGAAATCGATCTACACTACAGTCACATACCCTGTGAATAAGCTCATTAACTGCAAAACCACTGCCACCACCGATAATCTCAACAGAAGGACGTGATCTTCCATCTGGCACATCCATCTGAATCTTCCGATTGTCAAGTGCACCTTCACAATACAGCTTTCTGACCTCCTCTTTGTTCTCAGGGGGTGCTTCCACATTTGCATCACCCTGCTCATAAAGAAGTAAACATGAATCATCTACCACACCACAAAGATCATCTCCCAGCCCCGTTATGGGCTTTTGCCAATACCACTGAACTTCTACAAATCCAAACAAATGGGTTACAGATTAGCTGAATACAGTAAAAATAAATGTCCCACAGCTTACAAATCCAACCCATCAGTCCAGCAGGGAAGTTCAGGTTTTACCACTGCAGGAAAACTTGATGTGATAAGAGTCTGAAATCTAACCTCAGCAGGGCGCTGTTGACCCACTACCATGTTGACAATTCGATTCTCCACAGCTTTCTCTACCTCCTTTACCACCCTTGCTCGCACCTGCACATTCATAACAGAATAAGGAAAAATCCAACAGCATAAATCCTTTTTAAGGACCTAGAAGTCATAAAACAACCAAACTGTGCAGCCCTCATTACAGCAATCAGACATTATGGAGTGTAATCAACTTGAAGAAAGACACAGAATAGCCAAGAACTTTCCAAAAGTCTACTTCCAGCTGGAAGTAATGAGGATGGAAAATAGCCTAGCACATCCAAGTGCTCTCCTTCCAAAGTGTCAAAGTTTTTGAGTGCCAACAAGCTGTCACAAATCTACACCAGGATCTTACAATAAGCAATCATGCCATGCTGTAAAAAGCCAAGTAGATACCTTCTGACGTTGCAGAGAAATTGCATTGTCAACTAGATCTCTGATAATCTGGTCCACATCTCGGCCATGGAAGCCTACTTCAGTGAACTTTGTTGCCTCCACCTGGCCCACTAACTACTGTTAGTATACAAGTCTCCCAAAGCATCTCCAACTAGAACCAAACGCCTCCATAGATTTTTCACCCACTTGTTACCATGTGCAAGTGAAACAGTGAAGGGGTAAAATTGCACAGAGGTATCCAACAGGCAGTCCAAAACTCTGAAAACTTCTGTGCCAAATCTTGAGAACTTTTCACGCATGCAGACCTTTGAGAAATCCACTATCAAAATAAGCACAACACAATTGAATACCATGGTGCAATCTCTATGATGCTCAAACACAAGCTGGCATACCTTGACAAAAGGAGCATATGCTATTTTGGCAAGGCGCCGAGCAATTTCAGTTTTCCCACAACCAGTTGGGCCAATCATGAGTATATTTTTTGGCACAATCTCCTCCCTTAGCCCCTCGGGAATCCGATGACGACGCCATCTATTTCCTGCAGTGGCAGAGAATCCATGCATCTTCATTCATATAAACTGGGGAAATCAGAGAGAGAAGTAAAGATTTTGCAGATTGGAATTCAAACCAGTTTCTCAATTATTCACATTTTGAACGACCACAGAAAAAATCTACACAAATCTGATGGGCTGACAACTGCAATCAGACCTGTTTGGATCCAAATTTACTTCACCCAAAAAAAGGTTGTATGAAAACTTAGTGAAGATTCCATACAAGAATGATAGAGTTGACTCATGGTTCAAGAAGGGCAGAGCCCAGAGATACATAAGTGCATGTACTAGAGTGATGGGGGTGAAGCACTGATGAGATGTGTGGCTGTAGATAAGGACTTAGGACACAGCCATAAGCCCACCAGTTTGTGAAGCAGGTCAGACAAGAGGCTGGGAGCGCATACGCAGTGCCACCGCGACCGCCCGTTTAGCTTCCCGTTGCCCAACTATGTAGCGGTCCAACATCTCTACCACCTTGGCTGGTGTTAGCGCATCCTCTCCTCCCTCATCTGCCATCCACAATCACATCGTAACACTATTCCAATCATAAAAACTTCTACCAGGGCAGTCATTTTACTCAATACACATCTGCGAACCTGTTGCATTTCATCTTACAAACCTGGTTCAAGAGCACTGGTAGTGACCATTGGTAGCTCAGTCTCAGTTGTGGTATCCCTTTGGACGGATCTGCATTCACCCCATTCAGATACATATACACTTGAATGAGAAAAGAAGTCGCACATATTCTCCCATTCCACACAAGGTTATGTAACATTCTCCCACTCAATTTCTGCTCATACCAGTCTCACATATCTAATTTGCGTAGATGGAACCCTAATTAGGGTTGAGATCAAAAGCTAATAGGTTAGGCAAAGGTATTTTGCACCACAGGGGGGTTTGAGCTCCGTAAATATTTTGAAACACAAAATGGTGACCGACTGACTCCTTCTCAAATCTGTTGTCCAACTTCTACCCATGCTTTCCCATACATGGTCAAGTCACACCACGAAAAGGCGAGCCATAACCATGATAGACAACCCCTCCCCGGCCCTAAGAAAAAAAACACACACACACACACACGTCCAAAACAAGGGGTGATGGGTGGAACATCAGAACTCACGTCGAAAAGGAGGGAGATGAAGCCCATCTCCAGCTACCGGTTCTGACAACCCCAGGTTTCATACTCTGCCGGAACAGTAGCCTGTACGCCGAGGTCGCCATGGCACCAACCACTCCAACTTCTCTCTCTGTTGTCTTGTCCACTGCAAATCACTGGAATCAATTGGAGAAAAAAATCCTCCAACCCTCGTCTTCCTTCAGCGGCTTTTGCTGGCGATTTGCAGCAAAATTGTTGGAGAATCTCTCTGCGATTCTGCGCCAGATCTGAAGTACCCCGCTACGCTGCGGTATGTGCTTTCCCGTGTGATGAGAACACGGACTCAAGGTTGCCGGCGACTTTCGATGATGCGCTTTCAAAACGGATGATAATGGTGGTCGAAATAAAAGCTCGGATCGATGTGTAACGGATTACCGTGGATGAAAATAGATGGACGACAGCTTCTTCTTCTTCTTCTTCTTCTTGGATTGCTTTTCGACCATGGATGATAATTGACAACAGTTCGGATGTGGTTCCCTGAACGGATGAAAATTTTCTCATTCTGCTCATAATTGCTTGAAATAAAGCTCAGATGGATGGTTAGGTCAACAAAATTTGTAATGTGGATGAACGCAGATGCACGAAAGCTTCTTGTTGGATGCTTTTTTTTTACTATGGATGGAAAACTGACTACGATTTGGTTGTGTTCCCTCAACGGATGAAAACCTGGACAATGGTCCTTATTATTCCATCCACGTTTATGGGAACAAGAGGAATTTGATGGGAATTGTTTGGGAACTTGGTGAGAACAAAAGGATTTTGATGGGTTATTGAGCGGAACAAGAGGAGTTTGATGAGAATTGTTTGGGAACTTGATGGGAACAAAAGGAATTTGACTGAAACTTGATGGGAACAAAAGAATTTTGATGGGTTATTGATGGGAACAAGAGGAATTTGATGAGAATTGTTTGGGAACTTGATGAGAACAAAAGGATTTTGATGGGATATCAAGTCATGAAGAGAGAGCACCATTTAAACTTTCATCCAAGAAGCAATAGGATGTACAGAAATCATTGGACCAACCAACTAGAGCCAATGTTGATACCTTGTTCTAAAGTTGTAAAGATTGCTTTGTTTTTCATGGTTCTAGGTTGGTTGGAGTGTTTTCAAATTTTGCATGGTATGTGACAAGCTTAAAGTGTGGAACACAACTCATGTTGTGACAAGCTTAAAGTGTGGAACACAATTCATGTTGTGATCATCATCTTGGCTCGATGCAACTTCAAATGAATTCCACCCCCTTGCCCTTGCCTTTGGTCTTGCTATTCATTCATGTTTACACTTCACATGATCTTTTGTTTTGTTCATGTCTTTGTTATCATTGTCATGGTCGAGGTCCTTGTTATGATTTGTAATCATTTCCATTGTGTTTGTGTCAATGGCAACAATAGCCACCATGTCATTCATGTCATCTTCATCATCATGTTTGTGCTTTCAATAATAATAATAATAATAGGGAACAACTCTCGTTGTGGTCATCTTATTTTATATTGTGGTTGGCTTATTCATTATCATGGTTGTCATCACCATGTTCATGATCATGGTTGTTAAAAACCCCATCTTGACATTTTGTGCATGATTTTTTTTTCATTTAAAAAAAATTAATTTGCACATCTTTGCACCAAGGGTTCACACTAACATTTACATGGATTTGCATAATTTTACATCTACATTTTCATGGATGTGAATGAAAGGTTTACACTAATGTTGGGTAGTTCTCATTTTTTTTCGAAAACCATTGATTTCAATTCTTTATGCCTCTATGTGAAAATCGAATTTATTCTTGATTTCTTTTTTAAATTAATGTTGGAGAGAATTGACCCAATTTTTAATATTTTTAAATATATTATAATTAGTTATCAAGGTACTCGATTCTCATTCATTTGAGAATAGTCGATTTTCAAAACCAATTCTCACAAATCAAGTTCTCGAAACAAAACAAAAAAAATCATAAAAAATAAGGAATTAAAAAAATAAAATCCTTGCTATTGGAGTTTTTTATAAAGTGACTTTGTTTTGACAATGCTTGGGCCCTTCTTTCATACCTTAACCTTCATTCAAGTTCTAAGCTCATTGTTGTAAAATAAAAAATGTTTTTAAATATGGGTATAAAATGTTGAAACTTAGGATTTAATACACATGGTTCGAAAACATTTATAGCTACAATATGAC
>Ga0209208_10013620_pt1 | contig 10125 bp, 9 predicted proteins | sample S1TSphfallax_3_FD_187694 | JGI IMG/M metagenome (GOLD analysis project Ga0209208, IMG submission 187694) | Host-associated microbial communities from peat moss isolated from Minnesota, USA - S1T2_Fd - Sphagnum fallax MG (SPAdes) (version 2) | ecosystem: Host-associated > Plants > Peat moss >... | reverse complement strand
TCCGGAATCGGCGCCGGACCGGTATTCAGCGCGACTCATTGCATACTGGTCGATCTCCATCGGCATGTACACGATGTCTCCTCGATGGAGAGATGGTAAAAATTGCGCGAAGATCTCGTCGAGCCCTAAACCAACGGCGGTACCAGCATTTTCGCAAGGTAGACCGAGCATTTTTCCAATGACGACGCATGAATGTGAGTAGGATGCATTAGACCCCGCCAATATGACCAATTTCGGAGACGAAATTTCTGACAGACGCAGTTTCTTGTCCTCAATTTCCAGGTTTAGTATGCCTAACGATAGCGGACGATCAATCAAGAAGCCGAATATCGCTATATAAATTAATATTGAAAAAGCGGCCAGTATCGCAGAGCGCTGCATCGCCAATCTAAGCTCCGGCTGCATTGATAAGCGCTTCTGTAGCGCGCGAACGCCGGATGCACATGAAGTACCATTTGAAAAGTAAAACAATGGTTTGCATCACAATTAAAATTGAAAATATAGAAACGGTGTTGCATATGGCGCGAAAAAAAGTGCCTGCATCGTGAGGGCAAAGCTTGAGACGAGAGCAAGATCACGTCCTCTACGGTTCATCCGATTTAAATTCGGCAATGTAAGTACGATGACCCATCCCAGCAACAATAGAACAAGCGATTGTGGTAGGCTTAATGCTCTCGCATCGCCGAGATAAGGCAAAACTGGAACAACATGGGAGAACCTTTTTAGTGACGGAAATAAAGTGATTGCCGTGCTCGGCAGGACGATGCCGTTGAGGCCAAGTAACCCCCGAAAGAACAGCCTGCACGCTTCGAAATTCTGTGCACGGAATGGCACCCATGCAAGGACAACGGCCATAATGGTAATGGGACGCGCCAAAGCCGTATGTAATCGCAATCCTAGACGTTCAAACCAACGATGAACCACCAAATAAACGCCGTGCAGCATGCCCCAGAGCACAAAGCGAAGTGCTGCACCATGCCACAGGCCGGCGACCAACATTGTCGCCATAAGATTTAAGAGGCGTCGGCTTTCGCCGTGGCGATTGCCGCCGAGCGGAATGTAGAAATAGTCTCTAAGGAAACCGCTAAGCGTCATATTCCAGCGCCGCCAGAAATCGCTGATGTTCGTCGCCTGATAGGGACTATTGAAGTTTATGGGAAAATCGATGTCGAACATCCGAGCAAGTCCAATTGCCATATCGCAATAACCCGAGAAGTCGAAGTAGATTTGCAACGCGTACGCAAGGAGAGCGACCCAAGATTCGATGAAGGATATCGGATGACCATTTCCGGCTGCTGCAAAGCCGAGATTTGCAAAATGGGCGAAACTGTCAGCGAGCACGACCTTTTTTGCAAGGCCTAGCAGGAAAATTTCGATACCATCCGGAAGGTTCTTCCGCCAATTCAGGGATGGAGCGAAATTGATGAACTGCGGAATAATGTGGATCGGTCGAACAATTGGCCCAGAAACGAGATGCGGAAAAAAGGCCACAAAACAGGCATATTCAAGGAATGGAACCGCGCCAATCTGCCCCCGCGCCGAGTCCACGAGAAACATGACTTGTTGGAACGTAAAAAAGCTTATCCCCAACGGTAGCAGAGGCGTCCAAATACGGCCGTTTAGGCCAAGGAGCGAGACACACAGGATTTCATATTTGAAAAACGCGAGTAGTCCGAGATTAAATCCTAGCCCTGCCCACAACCATGGCTGCGGGCCGGCATTAGAGCGAATTTGGCGACCAAAGACGAAATTCACGATTATCGAAAAAATCAACAAAACCAGAAAAACCGGTCGCCACCAAGCGTAAAAAAATAGACTAGCCGCTAATATCCAACCAAGTGTTGGCCTCCGGCCGGCCCACCGATCCAAAACAATGGCCCCAGATAAAGCCACCGGAAGGAACCCCAGAACAAAGATCGGAGTGTTGAAAAGCATGCCGTTCTCTCGCCAAGGTTGTATTAACCACGATCGAGCGGCGACAGCAATTGGTACTTTATCGGACTGGTGCTATAGCGCGCCGCCGCATCACATGGTCCCGATGAACCAAACGCCCTTCAACCATCCCGCTCTGCTGCCTGCCGGTTTGCATGATGTTTTGCCGCCGGAAGCTGAATTAGAAGCACGCTCCGTTGAAGCGATCATGGATTGCTTCGCAGCGCATGGGTATCAGTTGGTCAAACCCCCAATCGTTGAGTTTGAAGACAGTCTATTCTCCGGCTCGGGAGCAGCCGTGGCGGAACAGACTTTCAGATTTATGGACCCGGACAGTCAACGAATGATGGGTCTCCGCGCGGACACAACCCCGCAAATAGCCCGGCTGGCGGCGACGCGGCTTAACAACGCGCCGCGTCCGCTTCGCCTTGCTTACGCGGGCCAATGTCTGCGGGTCCGCGGATCGCATCTGGCACCCGAGCGGCAGATCGCTCAGGCGGGGATCGAACTGGTCGGCCCGGACACCGCGCAAGCTGATGCTGAAATTATCCTCACCTCCGCGGAAGCCTTGGCGGCAGTCGGATTGCCCAATGTAAGTTTTGATCTAACTGTGCCGCGTTTGGTCCTGCATCTTCTCGAGACGGCCGATCTTGTAGAACACGCCGCGCTAACGCGGGCCTTGGACAGAAAGGACAACGCTGGCGTAATCCGTTTTGGTGAGGCAATAGCGGACGTCCTTTTGGAACTATTGCAAGCTTGCGGACCGGCTGACCATGTCCTGCCAAAGCTTCTACAGATTCGGTTACCTGAAGTTGCTCAAGCGCAGGTTATTCGCATGGCAGAAACATGCGCCGCAGTTCGGGCAAACAAAGCGGACCTCCAACTCACCCTCGATCCTGTAGAGTTCCGCAATTACCAGTATCACACCGGAGTCTGCATGACAGTTTTCGCACCCGGCAGCCAGTGGGAGCTTGGACGTGGTGGACGATACTTATGCAGTGACCTGGAACCGGCGACCGGAATAACTCTATACCCTGACACTATCGTGCGCGTCGCGCCGCCGCCAAAATTAAGAGAAAGGTTGTATCTACCCTTTGGAACAGCACCTCAACACGCAGCTGCTTGCCGCGCCCAAGGATTCGCGACGATCGCGGCACTCGCGCCGGAAGCGGACCCGCTCAAAGAAGCTGTCCGGTTGGCGTGCAGCCACATCATTCAGGGCGGTAAAATAATTCCGCTTTCCAAGGACCTCAAATGACAAACGTAACGATCATCGGCGCCCAATGGGGCGATGAGGGTAAAGGCAAGGTTGTCGATTGGCTTGCAAGCCGCGCCGATATCGTCGTGCGGTTTCAAGGCGGCCATAATGCCGGCCATACCTTGGTTGTCGGCAACCAGACCTACAAATTGTCTCTACTGCCGTCCGGCCTGGTAAGAGGCAAAATGGGAATCATTGGCAACGGTGTCGTTATCGATACGGCTGCCTTGTTGGCGGAAATCGCGCGTGTCGAAGCGCAGGGGCTCCGCGTAACGCAGGATAACTTAAGGATCGCGGACAATGCGACGCTCATTCTGCCGCTACATGCCGCACTGGACAGCGCCCGCGAAGCCGCGCGCGGTGAACGCAGGATAGGTACGACTGGCCGAGGAATCGGGCCCGCTTACGAAGACAAGGTAGCGCGCCGCGCCATTCGTATCTGCGATCTCGCCGAACCGGCAACTCTGTCTGAAAAACTTGACGAATTGCTGCTCCATCACAATACGCTGCTCGCCGGCCTGGGTGCCCCGACCTTCGATAAGGCTAGTCTGATGCAGAGCCTGTTGGACATTGCGCCGAAGATTCTGCCATTTGCCGAACCGGTATGGGAGCGTTTGGCGGCGTCCAAGCGTGATGGCGACAGAATTCTGTTCGAGGGCGCCCAAGCCGTGATGCTGGATGTTGATCATGGCACTTACCCCTTCGTAACCTCATCGAACACCGTGGCCGGAACAGCCGCGTCCGGAAGCGGGGTTGGCCCGGACGCCGTTGGCCGTGTTCTGGGAATCGCAAAAGCATATTGTACGCGGGTCGGGGCCGGCCCGTTTCCGACTGAGCTTAATGATGAAACCGGGCGGCTTCTCGGCGAACGAGGACATGAATTCGGCACGGTCACGGGCCGAAAGCGCCGTTGCGGGTGGTTCGACGCCGCACTTGTTCGCCAGGCGGTAAAAGTTGGGGGAATCAACGGACTCGCATTGACCAAGCTCGATGTATTGGACGGCTTCTCTGAGCTAAAAGTCTGTATCGGCTATGACGTGAACGGCAAGATCCACCGACATCTGCCTGCCGGAGTTGCTGCCCAGGCGGCCGCGACCCCGATTTATGAAACTCTGGAGGGCTGGAGCCAATCCACCCGCGGCGCCCGCTCCTGGGCCGAACTACCCGCGGCGGCGATCAAATATGTAAAGCGCATCGAGGAACTCGCGGAAGCACCGGTGACATTACTATCCACGAGCCCGGAGCGCGATGACACGATCCTCGTGCAAGATCCGTTTGCCGATTAAGCCAAGGCGGCGGAAACGGCCCGCTTGGCCATCACGCGGACCAAATGGGCTCTAAATGCGGCGGAGGCATGGATGTCGTCATTCATAAGGTCCGCGGGTGTACAAACGCCGTCCAATGCGGCCTCTGTGAACGAGTCTTCCAGGGCCGATTCCATCGCTGCGTGTCGAAAAACACCATTTTGTCCAGCGCCCGTGATGGCCACGCGGACACTATCATGGAATTTTGCGACAAATACCCCGACCAACGCATAGCGCGAGGCGGGATTAGGAAATTTTGCATAACCGGCCCTCACGGCCAATGGAAAGCGAATGTTCAGAATGAACTCTCCGAGCTCCAAAGCCGTGGAAAACATTCCTTGGAAAAAATCGCTCGCCGCGAGAACACGTTGATTCGTCTTAATTGATGCGTCGGTTGCCAGAACAGCCGCCGGATAGCACGCTGACGGATCATTGTTGGCGAGCGATCCTCCGATCGTCCCGCGAGACCTGACTTGCCTGTCCCCGATATTGTTTGCCATCGCGGCAAGTGCCGGGAAGCACATCCTAACGTCGGCGGAATTCGCAACTTCCGCATGCGTCGTCATGGCGCCGACCTCTAGATACCCATTTTCGACTTTTGTCCCGGACAGGCCTAGCCCGCTGAGATCCACCAGAGCGGTTGGCATGTTTAACCGCTGCTTCAGCACTGGAATAAGGGTCATTCCACCAGCAAGCGCCTGGGCCGTGGCGTCTGTACTTAGCGCTATTTGAGCACTTTCGAGACTTTCCGGTCTGATGTATTCAAAATTATACATCGGCCCTCTCCCACGTTTGCGCAGACCCGGATGTTATCAAAGGCAAAGCGGCCACGATCGCTCGTATGATGTTATCATAACCGGTGCATCTGCAAATATTTCCTTCCATGCCGTGACGGATCTCAGGCTCGCTCAATCCTTCTGGATTGGACTTTACGAGATCGATCGCGCTCATGATCATTCCCGCTGTACAGAATCCGCATTGCAAAGCATGGTGCTCTTTGAACATTGCCTGCATCGGGTGGAGTTCTCCATCCGGGCCGGCCAGACCCTCAATTGTTGTTATCTCCGAACCGTGCGCCTGAACCGCCAGCATCGTGCACGCTTTCACGGATCTTCCGTTAACGCTTACGACGCAGGCACCACACTGGCTGGTATCGCAACCCATAGGCGTACCGACAAGGCCGAGCGTCTCCCGAAGGAAACTTATCAACAGAGTTCGCCCCTCAACATCTCCCGTTGCCACCTCATTATTCACCCGTAGAGCTATAGACGGCATTGAAGGCTCCTAAATTTCCAGAGGTTGGATGACGGGCACAGGACTTTGCCGGCTAAATGCTTTGAACACAATATTTGATGGCCGAAAGCCTTGCAGGGCACCAGGCCACCCGCTAGCGCGGCATCCATGGCGCCACCAAGTCTTTTGCATCGCATGACACACGGTCTGGATAAGATCGTAGCCGCAATTGCCCGGATCGGATTCAGTGAGGATTTCATTCGTTTTGGCATCGTAGGTACGCTGGGCTTTTGCCTCGACACGACGACTATTTATTCGCTGCGCGCATTAGTCGGTCTCTATACTGCTGGCGTTGCCGGTTTTTTTATATCTGCATCGGCGAACTGGGCGCTCAACCGATTTTGGACGTTTCAACACCGAAGCCATGAATCCGCTCACATACAATGGCCAAAGTTTGTGGTCGCAAACACAGCTGGCTTCACTGTCAACCGCGGCTTATTTTTTGTGCTTATCTCAATAAGTGTTGTCTGTTACCGACGGCCAGTTTTAGCTGTTGTTGCCGGCACTTTGAGCGGCCTAGGGTTCAATTATTTTCTTTCCAAAAAGTTTGTGTTTCGTTAATACAATTCCAGATTGTAAACTCTCCTGAAAATCGCGTCCTTATATGGGGAAGTTATGGAAGAAGTTCAGGAAATCACGGGAGGGCTGGGCAACAACCGCATAAAAACACAACCTAACGTTGAATTTTCTAAGCCCTCCCCTCCAGGTGCTGTCTTAGCCGTCTGTGACCTTCTTACTATACTTTTAATTCCAACTCTAAGCATGATTTTCACCACTGCATCAGAAAGCCTTCAAAAATACTTTTATTTCTGGATTCTCGTTGCAGCTGTGTCAGTCCTGCTGGTTAGTTCATATGGGGGATACAAGCAAGCAGGCTTGGCGCGACCCCTCAAAAGCACAGATTTGGCGGTACTTTGCTATTTGGCCGTCTGCGTTACAATGCTCGTAACCGCCATACTGCTTGGGCACGAGCACGCGGTAAGCCGATATTGGACTACAATGGAGTTGGTCCTGACCCCTATTGGGATGTTCGGGTCGCGGTACTTGCCCATCGTTCACGTACTCCCCGCCAAGGGCAAAAATTCGAGCGGGGGTATTGTGATTATCTGTGGCGATCAATGTCCGCAAGATTTGAAAAAGGCACTGATCGACCAATCCATCCATTCTCAGATCCTCGGCGTGCTGTTTCTTTCCAATCGCCAAGAAGACCAACGCGGAACGATCTGGCCCGTGATTCCAAATATCGAGGCGCTGCTGGAAACTGTTCAGCAAAAGAGTGCCCAAGATATTGTGTTTATCCATCGCCTTGGCACAGAATCTCAACCCGCGGATATTCAAAGAGACTTGCTTTCGAACCTATTGGTTTATCCAGCCCGCATTTGGTTGGCCGTAAACCTCGAATCTCAGTTCCCGAGCCTCGTCACAAACCGCTCCGGTCGATACAAGCTGGTCCAGATCGGTACCGATAAACTTATAAGTTCAATAAACCCGGTAAAGCGAACATTTGACTTAATTGTCAGTAGTCTTGCTTTAATCATTCTTGCGCCGTTTCTTCTTCTCATCGCGATATGGGTTGGCGCCTCGAGCGGGTTTCCGATTATTTTTAAGCAAGATCGGATCGGCGCCCATGGTCAACTTTTCAATCTCCTGAAGTTTCGAACAATGAACACTCCACCGGGGACTCAATTCATTCAGGCTCGCCCTAACGACCCTCGTGTCACCCCCGTCGGTCGCGTCCTTCGCCGTTATTCCCTGGACGAGGCCCTCCAGTTCATCAATGTTCTCAAGGGAGAGATGTCGATCGTTGGTCCCAGGCCACACGCGCCAGAGACGCAAGTCGAGGGCGTTAATTTCGAGAGTGCCGTGAAGTATTATCAGCTAAGGTATCGCGTAAAACCGGGAATCACCGGCCTGGCTCAGATCCGAGGACTACGCGGAGAAACACCGGTACTTGAAACTCTAGAGCGCCGCATTGAAAGCGACCTAGAGTATATCGAGAACTGGTCGATCTGGCTCGATATCGCCATCATCTTACGAACGATTCCAATCGTCCTTTCTCAGAAAAATGCCTACTAATTGGCCACCATATCTCGTCAGCGGCTCCCTTCCTCCGGCCAATGAATACGACGCCGACATCATTATTCTTGCGCTCAATCGCTTTGACGATACTCTGGAGGCTGTCGAATCCGCGCTCAGCCAGCTCGGCTCAAGCTTTCACGTCCTGGTCCTGGACCAGGGGTCCGACCCATCGGTCAGAAGCAGATTTGCTACCGCTTTTCACGGGATGGTAAACCTATCGTATTTCGCGACGGGTCAGAACCTCGGTGTCGCCGGCGGCCGCAATCTTCTCACCTCTCTCGGCCACGGCCGGATCATTATTGGCTTAGATAATGACGCGAAATTCAGTAGTCCATTCGTCGTCGCGAATGCTATACGCAAGTTTGACGAATCGGGAGATCTCGGGGCGCTTGCTTTCAGGATACTTGCTCGCGATGGCGCTCACCTCGACCTGTGTAGTTGGGGATATCCGACCGAACTGATCTGTCGCGCGGAGAGCCAGTTCAACACGGTCACCTTCGTCGGCGCCGCGCACGCTATCCGACGCGCGGCGTGGCATGGTGCGGGAGGTTATGACGCTGACCTATTTTTTACCTGGGAAGAATTTGATTTCTGTTTACGGGCAATCTCGCTCGGCTGGATAATCCGCTACGATGGATCGCTTAGTGCAATTCATAAGGTCTCCCCGGAAGCACGCGTATCGTGGGACGAGCGCCGAACAAGGTTTTTCGTCAGAAATCGATTGATCATCGCACGCAAATGGAACGCGCCTTGGGCAGTTTTGATTCCAAGAATATGTGCCTATATTATACAGGGTATCCAAGACCACCGGCTTGTTTCGACGACCCAAGGGATAATCGAGGCCATAAGACTGGATCGATCTAGGCCAAGGGTTAGGATGCCACCCGAAATGCGCGATTACCTCTTCCACAACGACCGCAAACATCGAGGATCCGTGCTTCATCAGATATGGCAGGCATTGCACGCCGAAAGACGGGCCGACGCTTAACCAGCTTCGGATATTATAAGGACTCTTCAGCGGCCAGAGGATGATGCTGCCGTACAATCTGCTGCAACCGTTCCGCCAAGACATGCGTGTAAATCTGCGTCGTTGTGATGTCGGCGTGGCCAAGCAATTTCTGCAGGCTACGTAGGTCGGCTCCGCGTGATAACAGATGCGATGCAAATGAATGCCGTATCACATGCGGAGACAAACGCCCCGGATCAATATTCGCTTTTAGCGCAAGCTGTTTCAGAAGAAGCGCGAACCCTTGACGACTCATCGGCTTATTCGGTTCACGTCCCGCGAAAAGGTATTTGGGGGCACAGCTCCGACGCATCGCGGCCTTACGAAGCCGTGCCGCCGCCGTCTTCGCGGCTTCGGACAGAGGAATAATCCTCTCTCTTCCGCCCTTGCCACGAATTAAGAGAGTTGCCGAATCGGTTGCTAGCGCGCCCGCCGGCAAGCCTATAAGCTCTGACACGCGCAAGCCCGTCGCGTAGAGTATTTCAATCCCTGCATACATCTTCAGACCAGGTAAACCTGGCATTTCGCGTGCCGCCCGCAATAGAGCTTCAACTTCAGCCTCACTGAGGTATCTTGGCAGTGGCTGAGACAAGCGAATTGCCGAAATTTCCGAAGTCGGATTATCTTCGCGTACGCCGTCCGACAGTAGGAAGACGTAGAACTGCCTTAATGCCGACAGACGCCGGGCCTGCGTTCGGGCTGAAATCCCTTCGCCAGCCAAGTTCTCTAGGTAGCTGCTCACCAAGCCCGGACCAGCCGAGACGAGGGAGGCGCCGCGCAAATTCAAGTATGAACAAAACTCGCTTAGGTCGGAGCTGTACGCCGACAAAGTGTTGGACGATGCCCCGCGCTCAGCCGCGAGCATCTCAAGGAACGCCTCAATATGGCCATCTACCGTCATATACGTGATGTGATAAGCCTGCAGCACGATGTCACTCAACAGCCAAATTCCGCCAGCCTGGCGTCTAGATAAGAGCATTGTCCTTGTCGGTCTTATGGGGGCGGGTAAGACAGCCATCGGCAAGCGGCTCGCGGCCGAACTTGGTTTACCTTTTCACGACGCGGATCAGGAGATCGAAACCGCCGCAAGGGCCACGGTTGCGGAGATATTTGAACGCCACGGAGAGGCGCATTTCCGGGCTGGTGAGAAGCGTGTTATCCAGCGGCTTCTTGGCGGCGGTCCCATCGTGCTTTCCCCCGGCGGTGGCGCTTTCTTGGACCCGGATACGAGGGCTTTAATCCGTGAACGCGCC
>Ga0209208_10013619_pt1 | contig 10125 bp, 16 predicted proteins | sample S1TSphfallax_3_FD_187694 | JGI IMG/M metagenome (GOLD analysis project Ga0209208, IMG submission 187694) | Host-associated microbial communities from peat moss isolated from Minnesota, USA - S1T2_Fd - Sphagnum fallax MG (SPAdes) (version 2) | ecosystem: Host-associated > Plants > Peat moss >... | reverse complement strand
GGATGGGATGCTTATAATAACAAGATGAAGAGCCTTGGTATCCTCGTCAAGGCGCGCAACTTCCTTGTTTTCCAGGTGCGTGTCTGTCTGTCTGTCTGTCTGTCTGTGGGGTTGTTTGTTCATGAAGAATTGCCTTGCCCTAATTTGTTTTCTTACTGCTCGGGTAAGGGGAGAATTTCCAGCATGTCTTGCTGTGGACAAATTGAATTCCTAGTAGCAGGGGAATAACAATATGTGAGTCGACCAGTGAGTAGAGTGTGGCCAGGAATTTGGCTCATGGAAGAAAGATTTTGAGCACATCTTACGATGATGATGCTTGGGAATGAATGAGACTGGGGGGAAAAGGAATTTGATCATTGTCTGCTGGTACCAATGAACCAGGGGGATGTGGAATCCATTGCTTCAAAGAGCCCTAAAGAGCTCACAGGGCTGTTTGAGCAAATATCAGGCTCAGAGGACTTGAAAAAGGACTATGAGGAGCTGGAGGTCCAGAAGGCACGAGCGGAAGAGAAAACTGTGTTCAATTACCAAAAGAAGAGGACAATAGCAGCTGAAAGGAAGCAGAAGAAAGAACAGAAAGAAGAGGCAGAGAAGCACCTTCGGCTGCAAGGACAGCTGGTAGGACATGCATTCTGGTTATGATTGATTTATATGTGGTTTAGAGTCCTTTAGTATACCCAGTAAAGCAGTCTTTGAGGGGGGGGGCATGTGTCTATGTGTGACAGGGAATTATCTGTTACATTTGCCATTCTACCTATTTTGAGGCTTGTTGCTGGTTGTTGTGCAGAAGGAGTTGAAGATGGAGTATTATCTCTGGCAACTCTTTACAATTGAGAAAGATATTGAGAGCACACAGTCAGAACTTGCTGTGGACAAGGCAAAGTTGGAAGAGTTTGTGCAAGAGCAAGATAAGCTTGAGTTGGAGATCAGAGAAATGAAAAAGGAGCAAGCCACACATATGAAGGAAGCTATTCTCTGTGAGAAAAGGATGACCAAAAGGAAAAGTGAATTAGATAAGAAGGTTGGTGCTATGTTCTATTCTGGTGGCACTGTTTGGGTTTTGCATCAGTTGTTACCTTTAGAGTTTGCTCTTACTGGGTGATTCTCTGCCAAATTTTTGTGTCATTTTGTTCTAAACGTGTGGCCTAGGTAGCTCTGCAGGTTTGCCCTGGGGATTAGCTGATGAGTGATTTTATTGTCACTTTGTTGTGTAGCATCCAGAATTGTTGAAGATGAAAGAGGAGATTGCACGAATCTGTCAGAAAATTAAGAAAACTGAGAAGGATTTGGAGAAGAAGAAGGAAGAGCACAAAAAGCAGGGTGGTGAGATTGCTAAGTTGCAGCGAGATCTGGATGATGTGAATCTCACTCTCACTGAACTGAATGAGCAACAAGACCGAGAGGGGGGAGGTCGGTTGCATCTTGCAGAGAGTCAAATGAAGGAGTATCATCGGATGTCAGTACTACCAAGCATAAATATAGCTTTCCCTTCTTGCATTTGTCAGAAATAGCTGTAGGAGCATGCCTGAGAGTTGGCAAAAGCATATGGAAGCTTCACAAGCCCTGGGCATGCTGCTATGCTCTCTTTACCTTGAAAATGACTGTGGTGCTGTAGTTTAGGTACTTGGTTCAGCTTTATTCATGAGACATTGCTTACCTAAGCCATTTGCATATAAACTGATATCTGAGAGATGCGTGTGTTTGCAGCAAAGAGGAAGCAGGGACAAAGACTGCACAACTTAGGCAAAATAAGGAGGTTGTGGATCGGCACTTACAGCGGGATCTTGAAAATCTGAAGAACCAGGAAGAAAACTTTAAACAATTGACAGAGCGGGCCCAGCAGCTTACAACTCAGGTACTTTCTGCTGCACTCCTTTCACAGAAAAATGGACAGGTGCCATTTTCATGCACTTGTATCCTGCCTGCAGCATTTGTAGTGACTGCTACTGTTGCATGGTCAAATTACATGTCACCAATATTAAGCAAGTTTCTGGTGTCTCTCATGCTAAAATATTTATTTCCCGAAGCATGAGGATGCAGCAATGTCATCTTACACTCATCATGAATCACGTTTGTTGTATAATCTCATTTTTGCTACATTTTCCTTGACCCCAGTCATATTGTTGTGTGGTTTTCTGCAATAAACATGGGCAGTAATCTATCACATGACAGTCAACTATCTCTTGTTGTAGGCATGCTTGATCTGTTGGATCTGCACAATTGCCTAACAAGCATCTTTAAAAACAGCCCTCAGGAGGAAATCAACAAATGTGTTCTATCAATTGACAGAAGCACATAACAGAAGCACATACTTGTTGCAATTTTTAGGCTATGTCAATCAGACCACTGTAAAAATACTGCTCTCCACTGGGGATGCATGGTCTGGGTTCCATAAGAGCAGAGGGACCTAGGGATTCTAGATTTTGACATCACAGGGTGATTTTGATCGCAGCAAGAAGAAACACATTCACGTATGAGCAGACTACTAGCAACCAAGTCCAGGAACAAGGAGGAGCTGGCAAAAGTTGTGGCAGAGCTCTCCCAGATGGAAGATACCCATCGCAAGTCCAGGTGCACATTGCTTTCATGTGTGTTTGGCACATGTTTCCAGTGACTAAGCATGTACATGGGACAAGTTGAGAGCACCTTAAAAGAGAGTATCTGAGCTTTACATGGATACAGGGGAGGAAATGTCAGTGGTGATCTAAGCTGTGTTTGAAGACACAGTATGAACTGATTTGCCTTGGCTGCTTCAACCTGTGATAGGACTCGTCATGACAGCTTAAAAGCAAAGGTTGAAGAGCTAGAGGGCCAATTACGGGAGGTGAAGGCAAATAAGCGTGAAAGTGAGCGGGACTCAAAACTATCAGAAGCTGTGGCAAGTTTGAAGCGTTTGTTTCCTGGTGTCCATGGCCGAATGATAGATCTCTGCAGACCCACACAGAAGAAGTACAACTTGGCTGTCACTGTTGCCATGGGCCGCTCAATGGATGCAGTAATTGTGGATGACGATGCTACTGGAAAAGAATGTATCAAGGTTTTTTATCAACATTTTGTACTTTCCATGTGTATTTTTATTGGGCTGATCACAGTAATTATCACATGAACAAGATTTTAAATTGTAGTTACTGATGAGAAACTGGACAGAACATGTAACTTTCTGACAGGTACATGATTGCTTACACTTCATGAGCTAATTTCAAATAGAAGAGTTATGATTACTTTGAAGGTGGAGGTTCTTGAGTCACTTGGGCTTTGGATATTTATTCTTGCTCACATGGTGGTTGCATCACCAATGATCTAATGTCTGAATGCTGAAATTATGGGTCCTCAGTATTTGAAGGAGCAGCGGTTGCCTCCTCAGACATTTATACCTCTCCAAACAATTCGCGTGAAGCCAATTCAAGAGAGGTTGAGAACACTGGGCACAGCAAAGCTTGTCTTTGATGTGATTCGATATCCTAACACTACATCCCAGTAGGATTTATTTTCTGTGGGGTTGACTGCATGTTTTTTAAGTGTTTATCTCAGATCTGGATATGTATTCTTTTGCACATGATGCTTTGCTTGGCAAGTGTATTATGTATTCATGGGATGTGCTTGTTACATTTTCTATAATGATTCAAGACTGTCCTGAGGTGGAATGTCTTAGTTTGGTTTGCTGCCCTACGTTTTGTGTGCTCATATCCAATTCAGTGATCTTACCTATGTGGTCTACATTAGTATCAAAGAGCTGGTTTTCTCCTTAACTGGCACACAATTGAGCCATCGTTTGAGAGGGCTTTACTGTTTGCTGTTGGAAATACGCTGGTATGTGAACGTCTGGATGAGGCTAAGGCGCTTGCCTGGGGCAGTGATCGCCACAAAGGTAAGAGACATCTCTTTGCCAAATTGGCACCGTTGTACTATGGTGTGCATTCTATCACAGTTTTGCAAACAATGATACCTTGAGCTCATCTGGTACTATGGCATCAGTTCTATCAAAGTTTCACAAACAGTGATACCCTGAGTTGTGTGGACTGTAACAGTTGTGACACAGGATGGAGTTCTGTTATCAAAATCAGGAACAATGACTGGAGGTGTCAGTGGGGGCATGGAAACAAGGTCACAGAAATGGGATGACCGGGCAGTGGAAGGTCAGCAATTCTAACTACTCCTACTTTTCAACCAAGTAGCTTTATGTATTCAGTGCAAAGTGCAAGTAACTAGAGGCTTTCAATTTAGAGTGAGTTGAGACTGGAAGATCTTGGTCTGCAGTCATGAGTGCTGAGAGTGAGTAGATTGAGAAGTAAATCCTGTGGTGAATGTGTTTTACAGCACTCAAGAAGAGCAAAGAGCTTTTTGAGGCTGAGATGGCTGAGCTTGGATCACAACGTGACATGCAAACCAAGGAATCAGAGGCAATGGCAAAGATAAGTGGGTTGGAGAAAAAGATTCAGTTCTCAGTCATTGAACAGGTATGGGACTTGTTTCAATTTGCATCCTAAACAAGTGATGACTGAAAGGTTCCAGACTGATGATGACTCTCTTTTTCTCACTGCAGAAAGACATTGAGGACAAGCTTGCAAAGCTTGCACAGGAGCACCAGACCATCAGTGGGCAGATAAACCGGCTCAAACCTGAAATGGACAAGGTTTTCCTTCCTCCTTGTCAATTCTGTGTGGGTTCTCCCTTTGTTTCAGATCTTGCTCTTATAGTTATTCATCGTGACACATTAATTTTGCAGCTGTTAAATAGTGCCTCAGAATATAGGGTTGAGTAGAGTTCATCTCATTGGCTTCCTGAGCTTCCAGTGGATATCAATTTACCTGCTTCATTTATCTATTCTTTGTCCTTGAATGGTGGCATTTGAGTGATCTAAAGAATCTGCAGAGGATGTGTACACAGATACTTGAGATTCTTTCCACATCATGAACCAGGCCATGTGTCAAAATTCAGATTGATGTTATGGCCACTTTGTGTTTGTCTTGTGGGAATATCACTCAGGAAAAAAATGGTTACCACTGTAGATTCTCTATTGTTAACTGGGAAAGATGCAATCGCTCAATTATTTGATTGGTCTGTAGCTACAACTCTGTTTGTAAACTAGGGATGATTGCTTGAGTGAACTCTTTCATGTTCAAAGATATGTAGGCCTTCTCTTAAATTATCTGAATGCTTTTGTGTGGTTGATTTCCTTTCCTCTTTGTCCTTTCCTTCAAGTCTTCTCTTGCAGTTGCTCTTTCCATACTGGTGCATGGCCTATGCTCACCGTTTAATACAATTAATTCTCATGAGCAGCATTGGTCCTTTTATCTGCCAGTTTTCTTTGCATACTCTCTAACTTGTTATGAATGAACTGTGCAGCTACAGGAGGTGATAACCAAGAAACAGATGGAGGCAGAAAACCTAGAGAATCAGATCAACAAGATTGTCGATCGTGCTTTTGAAAAGTTCAGTGCATCAGTTGGTGTTGCAAGCATTAGGGAATATGAAGAAAACCAGTTGCGTGGTGCCCAAGAGATGGCAGAGCGAAGATTGAGACTCAACAACCAAATTTCCAAGTTAAAGAACCAGTATGGCAGGACAACCCTTATTCATGAGTTTGTGTTCATATTATGGCAGCATTGTGTGTCAAGTGAAGCATTTCACTAAATTGTGGTTGTTGCAGGCTGGAGTATGAACAGAGAAGGGATACTGAGGGGCCAATAAATCAGCTTTCTGAACATCTGAAGATGCTGAACGATGAACTAGTGCAAGTGGAGAATAGAGAGGCCCAGGCTAAGAGTGAGATGGAGGCAATGGCTGATCAGCTTGAAGCAATAAAGCAAGAAGCTCAAGAGCTGCGGGCAAAAGCTGAGACTATTGAGGATGCAATACAGGAGCGTAAGAAACAAGGAAGCTCTGACACAAATGAGCTAGGGAAGCTCAAGCGGCAGATGACTGCCAAGGTATGCACCTCGGTAGTGTTTCTGATTGCATTGTGAACACTACTAATGTTTTACTACTTTTTGAAGAGTTTCACAATGGTATGGAACCCTTGAACAATGAGGACAGAGGATGCTCCTTGTAGTTCTTTTTGGTTTCAGAAGATTACTTCCAAAGAATAGTTAGAAATGGAGATTTATTATGTTTTCACCACAGAATCTATTTTTCTTGTCTCAATGCAATGAAATATAATGCTCCAGGAAACACACATTGAGCAACTCAACTCACGAAGACAAGAAATTCTGGAGAACTGTGAGTTGGATCAGATTAAGCTTCCAAGCACAGATTCCATGGAAACTGACTCTGCTGCTTCTTCTCAACAAAGGGTCTCTTTTGACTACTCCAAACTCAGTAGGAGTCACCAACAGGTTGGTCCTGGAATTGTATTGTGTTGATCTGAAGTTGCATACATCAGATACTTGTATTGTTTATCTGTATGCCATGTTCAATCTGGTACCTGAATTATTAAATGTTTCCTTTCCATGGTGGAAGAAGTTTCAACCTGAACCATGAGAGGAGAAACAAGCTGAAGCACCAATGTTTACCCTGATTAGTGTAGTCACAAATAAACAGAGGGCACTGAAGAATGCTACAGGTTTATTCCATTCCTGCTCAAAGGACTGTATCTATGGATGAATTTGTTGCTTTATTTTTTGTCTTCAGGACTTGAGACCAGCAGCAAAAGAGAGGTTGGAATTGGATTTCAAGTCAAAGATGGAGTCTCTGTCCCTGGAGATAGAGCGCACTGCTCCAAATCTCAAGGCACTTGATCAGTATGAGAGTCTTCGTGAGAAGGAGAAGGAGTCAATCGAAGAGTTTGACATAGCCAGGAAAGAAGGGAAAGAAATCACTGACAAATACAACACAATTAAGCAGCAGAGGTATTAACGGAATGGCCAGTTGTGTATGACAAGGCTTGGAGTCTTTATCTGATCCATATGTAACCTGAGTTGTGTGGATGCAGGTATCAGAGATTTATGGATGCATTCAACCACATCTCTACAAATATCAATGCAATATACAAACAGCTCACTCAAAGCTCTACTCATCCTCTAGGTGGCACAGCATATCTAAGCCTAGAAAGTGAAGATGAACCCTTCCTGAATGGTATCAAGTACACTGCTATGCCTCCAACCAAGCGCTTTCGGGACATGGAGCAGCTCTCAGGTGGAGAGAAGACTGTAGCAGCTCTGGCCCTGTTGTTTGCCATTCACAGGTAGGTATATAACCTAGAAGTGCATTTGTCTCACTGAAATGGTTCTTCTGAAATATTATGTGGAGCTTGGAAGTTCTCAAATCCTACCAACTCTGTGCTCACACAAAGATCGACTTGAGTGAAGTCTGCTTTTTCAGGTAAAGGTCAGAGACATCACTTATAGTGACCTGTATTTTATATCTTGTCTCTGTCATATGTCTGCAGCTTCCGGCCATCTCCTTTTTTTGTGCTGGATGAAGTTGATGCAGCCTTGGACAACTTGAATGTAGCCAAGGTGGCAGCCTACATTCGCTCAAAATCACGTGATGACGCCAAAGGCCCAGACAGTGGTGGGCAGGGCACAGGCTTCCAAAGTGTCGTCATTTCTCTCAAAGACACTTTTTATGACAAAGCTGATGCGTTGGTTGGTGTCTACCGGGATCAGAGGTACTCCTTTCCTCTTTGGATCTTATTTATCTTAGTCGTTGCAATGATGAACTTGCAATGGTTAAGAGGGAGATTCAACTTCTGCTAACAGTACAGTATGGCCCAGCAGACCACCATGATGTTTCCCAGTTTTTAAAAGAGGGATTCAACTTTTCTAACAATACAGTCTGATCCAGCAGATCACCACAACATTTTGCAGTTTTAAGAAGACGGCGTTAGGAACTAACTATCCTTGATAAAAACATCCCCTCCATAGTCAAATTCCTCTCCTAGGAGGAAAGAGAGCATGATGGCCAGAGGATATCTAGCCAACCATCTAAAGGTGGATTTAGGCTGCATTTACTTTCTTTTCCGTGCAGCATTTTCAAACACCTCAATGATGGAGGACCAAGAATCAGTGAACAATTGTAAAATTGCATAGAGAAACCTATGATGTTGATGTTTTTCCAAACAATAACTGACTACTGCAAGTAAGAGTAGAGGGCAGGGGGGTTGGGGGGTAATTCTGTTGTAGCATGCGTATTGTTTATCCTAGTGCTATATCCTTTTTTGCAGTAGTGTGAAAACTAATGTCCTGCCTGCAGACACACTAAGGTGACAAATATTTACATTGATTATTCCCCTGTGTCCTCAACAGGTTCACCACTTCATTGTCTATTTTTCTCTGATTGTTTGTCTTGTGCTTTGCAGCTGTTCGAGAACCTTGACTTTCGACCTTGGGAAATACAGTGCCAACAGCTCTTGACATGACTAATCTTACTAACCATGTGCAAATCAGTAGCTTCAAATACAGATAGGAGCATATTAGGAGACTTTTGTAAAGACAAACTGAAATTTAGGCTCTCCTGTCGTGCATAATTGGTTTGTTGGATGTAGTGTAGGCAGCTGTAGTCACAGTAGTCATGCATGTGACTTCAAACTCTGGGTGGAGTTCTTGATTGTGTGGTTATCTCAACTGCTCGACTGCCTGACTGCTTTTCAATTTGTAATCCATTTCCAGAATAGTCTTTCTCAGTGTTCTTGTTTGGTTTTTGTGTTGGCAACATTGAAGGATGTGTGGAGGGAGTTTTATTTACAACAATATGTGCAAAAGTCTGAGATACTGCAGGTGTGGATCTAAGCTACAATTACTGTCTACAGTAATAGTGCCATACAGGGGGCCACCATGGGCAGTGCAGGTTCTGCCTTCTGTCAACCTGCAACTATTCTACAAAACTTTATGGAGTGCCTTACACTCTGAGTTAGCATTGATGGCATACGAGGTAGAACCCTCTCTACCTCTACCAGTGGCTTCCATTGCATTTGCGATGCGGGTTTTGTGACATGTAAATTTCTGTTTTCAGAGTAGTGGAATGTTGTTTCTATTAGAACAGTGATACAGAATTTCCAAAAGAAAAAGAAATTATTTTGATCTTGCTGATAAATCAAAAATTTATTTTCATAAGAGTCTAGCCATTGAAGCTACAGAGCTAGGAGGAGAGATATTGTGATGAATTACAGGACTGTAATGAATGACACTGGTTGCATTAGCTTCTTGGCATCTGTCGGCCCTCCAAGAGCATGTAGCTAGGGTGGCCCCCCCCAAGAGCATGTTGATGAGTAAATTCTTGGTGAAATTTGGTAGTTGTATACCAATAAGTAGGCAATAGAAAATGCAATGTGAGGACGTTAAAGTCATCTCTGTAGTGCCAGTGATGTTGTTATATTTTTTTGGCATTTTGTGAAAAACGTTTTTTTAGAGGAGTTTTCTTCTGCTTCTTCGAAAAGATTGCCCAAAAAAAGAGATGTTTTAGTTGCCAAATATTGTCACAATTGCCTACAATATGAAAGAGTGCTTAAGATCAGTGATATGAAAGAGTGTATGAGATGGTGAACCAATCAACTTGCAACCATGATATGATGGTGATGCAAGGCAAGCAAATGTGACAAGATGGTGATATGGAAACAATATGGAAATGGCAATGGAAGGTAGACCAAGGTATGCAAGCAAACCTAGAGCGATGCATGTATAAGCTTATTCTTGGATTTTGGCTTGGATGATTACAAGAGACTACTGTTTTTCAACCAATTATCTATCCATCTAATTTTTTCAGTAAGTGCCTTTGAATGGGTATTAGATGGATTAATTTTTAATGAAAATTTGAACAACACCATCCATGGATTTATTAAAAACTGATGGAACAAAGTATATGAATGATCTTCAAAGTTTGTTGTCCTATCAAGGTCACATGATGGCATTGCATTCACTAGTCATGAAAATTTGGTATTTACCCCATTCATACGTCTTCAAGGAAAATTAGCTACCAAGAGCTTTTGTCAAGGGAAACTAAAGCATGAAAAATGACAACCATGCAAATAACAACATAATCACACAATAAGGCGAAACATATGGATTGACAGAATGGAAAAGTAGGGCATCACAATAATCTTTGCTTTCAAATTTGTTAGGAATTTAGTCTTTGCTATGTGATTCAATCACAATTAAATTAACATGAACCAAGTTAGTAGAATATTTA
>Ga0209208_10013618_pt1 | contig 10125 bp, 2 predicted proteins | sample S1TSphfallax_3_FD_187694 | JGI IMG/M metagenome (GOLD analysis project Ga0209208, IMG submission 187694) | Host-associated microbial communities from peat moss isolated from Minnesota, USA - S1T2_Fd - Sphagnum fallax MG (SPAdes) (version 2) | ecosystem: Host-associated > Plants > Peat moss >... | reverse complement strand
GTATTTCAGTTCATCGAAGGCATATTATTCCAGTTTTGAATGCAAGGAAGATTATGTTATTTGAAGTTTTAACCACACTAATATTATGCCACTTTTTTTTTGTATGTTAGAATTTCTTCCCCTATCCCTCCTTTTGAGGCATAGGCATTTGCTAGCTACACATGCTACGACTTCTTTGCCACCCACCAAGTTTTGGATGCAACATCTTTTGACGAACTCCCATTCAAAAAATTCATCATTATGCAAATAATAAATTGATGGCGACATGACAGTTTTTCCACTTTCTAATCAAATAAAGGAATGAAGTTTGGGTGAGGGTTTCTTTGAAGGGTTTTGTGATGTAGTCAAAGTGGCAATCATCTAGAAAATATGAAATACATTCACGAAAGAACTAAAAGGGCTTGGTCTACTAAAATCGCTTATTTCAATCATTTTTGGCATGTCTATGAATGTTGTTCAGTTCTTACTTTTCTTTGCAAAAGAATCTCCGATCATAGTTCCAACTTTTTTTTTTAATTTTCTTTTTTGGAAAGAATCCTCAATTCAGGTTCAAGGGTTCAAGGAATTTTATTTTTATTTTAAAAAATCTATTAGTCCAATTCTAGACTTTGGGTTTCACATTTCAAGACTCTTGATTCTCAAATTCTCAAAAAAAAAGAAAAAAATTCTATACAAGTTTGGTTCCAAACTGAACCCAATTATACTTACCCATTCAAAATCCAAAACTAATATGTCTAACCTATGATTTTTTGTGTGGCGAATTTTAACCATTTTGTGAAAAATATTTGCAAAAAAAAAAATTCTATTACAGATTCTTTTTCTTTTAAATTCCAGAAAAATAAAAATTAAAAAAAATCATCAAAAACCGTCACAATTGCTTACAATATGATTTTAAAGTTTCATATTTTGAATATTGCCAAATTTGGCTAAATGTGCTTATGGACTATGCCCCCCGCCCCTTGAGCAATATCACAATATTGAAAAAATAAGAAATTTTTAATAAAAACACTGGGTCACTCCAACTCTAACCACAATGAGAAAAAAATTATTAAAAAAATCGAAAAATAAAAAATAAAAAGTTAATTGTTTAGAAATTGAAAAACTAGAACCTATATAAAACTTGTTTTGAAACTAACTCTAGTTAGGGGGCCGGATCCTGGTTCCAATTTCCAAGGCCAAAATCCAGTTATGAGGTATAAATATACTTAGAAGAGTGTTTTTTTGGTGCGAAATTTTGTCAGAATGAAAAATAAATAAATAAAAATAAATTTAGAAGGGAGTATTCAGTCTCAATATTCTCGTTTTTTCTGAAAAAAATTGCTAAATTTTGAGGAAAAAAGTGGGTTTTTGAAACAATTTCGCCACATTTGGACTCTGCTTTGAGTTTGGTAGCAGTAGTTCTTTTACTATTAGAACCTGTCGCCATTTAATGCTAAATCCCTATTGGGATGCTAGCCAAATACCCAACACTTGAGACCACAGTATTTCTTTCTGAACGTATTTTTCTTCCAAAATCTGGAAAATTACTTATTTTTTTTGGTTCTTAATCGCCAATTTTTTTTATAAAAAATCAAAAAAATTCAAATCCCCAGATTCTATATTAAGTTCGAGTTTATGTAGCCAACAATTTAATAGAAAGATGCTTAAACCTTAATTTTTTTACTTTCATGTTCAAAAAGCCAAAATTTGGCTAAATCATATTCTGGATTATTGCCACTTGGCTACTACATCATAAAATTTATATTAAGGAAAAAACAGAAAAAAGAAAAAAGAAAAAACTTCCCAGTAGCGTCATGTAGGACCGCCCATGGAGCCCACTCAAATAATGGCAGAGCGTAAAGAAAAAAGAAAAAGTAAAAGAAATCCTCAGCACCAGCTCAACTAAATCATTGTCCTTGGCAAGCAGGAGCACAATGTTCAATCCGTGCCGTCCGATCGAGAAATAGACCAACAGATGGCAAATCTGCACCAATGAAAAAAAAGTACTTTTTAAAAAAAATTTTAAAAAAATCAGCTGAATGGGACACGACGTGGCTCGTTCCCATTTTACCGTGGCCTGTACTTTGTACAGTTTTTAACAGTAACCAGCTGGTCCTTATTACCGGTTCCACAGGTCATAGCGTAGAAGACGTGAATGGGGGGGGTGGGGGGGGGTTATTTTCGTGGAATTTCTCAAAAACTTTCTTTTAAAAATCTCTAGATTTCAACACATGGTTGAAGTAGGTAGTGAAAAATATATAAGGGCATTTAATTTAATTTTTTCCTTTCATATTTCTTCAATAGCCAAATTTGACTAGGAACTTTTGCTAAAAATCCAAAAAATAGTAATTCAAAACATTCTTTTAAAAATCTCTAGATTTCAACACATGGTCGAAGTGGGTAGTGAAAAATATATAAGGGCATTTAATTTAATTTTTTCCTTTCATATTTCTTCATTAGCCAAATTTGACTAGGAACTTTTGCTAGAAATCCAAAAAATAATAATTCAAAACATTCTTTTGAAAATCTCTAGATGTCAACACATGGTTGAAGTAGGTAGTAGTGAGAAATATATAAGGACATTTAAATTTATTTTTCCTTTCATGTTTCTTCAATAGCCAAATTTGACTTTGGATTTTTGCTAAAAATTGGAAAGGCCCTTGCAAATTTTGATTTAAATTATATGAGTTTTGTTCAACTTTTAATTAAAAAGAATTATTAGTGTGGAAATGGATAATCGCAAATTAGTGTGTGTACGGGTTGATTTAACCGACGAGGTAGGTTAACTGACAGACGTAGGGGGTCAATGACGACCGGCGATAGGCGGTGGAAGACCTGTAGCGGGCAAAAATAGACGTGAGAAAGACGAGAGGATTGAACGAACGTGGGTAAACTGGACTTAAAGAAGAGAAAGGGAAGTAAAAGAAATTAGGGTTCGAAGCTCTATCACTCTCTTATGATCGTTCGCTCGTTCGTTTGTTTGTCGTGTTTTTTGTGCATTCTTCCCTCCGCGCTTTGGCTGTTTGGAATTTCTTTGAAGATCGGGAGCTTCTCCAACGCTGTAATCCGGTTCCAAACAGGGTTAATCTGTTGAATTTCTGTTGGATTTTTTTTTCCCCAAAATTTTCGAAAGCAAAAAAACGGATGTGAAAAAACAGGTCTGAGCGTGGTGGTGGAGGACATGTCGCCTTTCTTGTCGATTTCAAAAGCCAAATAGGAGCAGCTCCAAGCCCCTCCTGCTTCGATCCAAGAGGCGACCACTACAAAAGTTGCCGAGGCCGGAGTAGGAGGTATGTACCATGTACGCAGCAGGATCTATTTCCCTTTTGCTTCCGCAAATCATCGAAACTCCGTTGTTTTCGGTTTCAGATCTCTCACAGCACAGGATCTAAGGATCTCACCATGCTGCATTTTACTGATGATCTTCAGTTCCCCCTTTCTTTTCGGGCGTGAATGTAGAAGATTGGCCTGATGTTTTTCTTGGGGATTGAATTCTTGACACGAGAATAGTATAGAGATCTACAAGGCGTTGCCAAGATTTGATCTTTCTTTTTTTCTCTCGCATTCAGAATTTCTTATCATAGACAGCTATAATTTTACGTCAAATCCCTTCGTGATAGAGCCTCTAAAAAACTAGGGGGGGAAAAACAAGAACTGAATCCTTAGTAGAGTGTTGAAGTTTTCTGACTATTATCCAATAATAATGTCTGTGTAGCTTCTGGATAGAATGTGTAGTTCACAAAAAAATTCTCAATTGTGATGGTAAGTGCTTGGTGTCAACTTGAGGTTTCCATTCAATGTAGCAAGTTTTTTTCTCTGTGAATAGCAACAGCAAAAGGAGACTATGAGGTGGGCAATGTGGGGGAGTAAGGATGCAGCAGTGTTGTGCACAGTACTCTTGTGGTGGATCTCTGGAGTACTCCAACTTGATGCATCACTCCACAAGTACAATCATGCACAATTCAAGAGTGAGGGCAATTCATATATTTACTGGGGTGGATATGAGGGTCTACATGCATCAGCAACGAAAACAAGAGGCCAGGGCACGGCAGATGGCACATCTTACATCAAGATTGATAATGTGAAATTCACAAGGACGCAAGCAGCAGTGAACCGCAATGTATCTGATATTGTGGAAGCTATTATCATTGATGTTGCTTCAAAGGGAAATATTGGGGATCATGGACCTTTCACAGGCAATTTTGAGCTTTGCTGCACAAAGGATATGGCAATTCAAACAGGTTGCAGTCCAGGTGAAGTTATCATCCGCCCTGATCATGCAACAGGGCTGCCCAAATCCTTCAAAGTCAAATTTAGTGAAAGTGACACAAGCGCAACAATGTCTGAGAATGTAAACATCACAAAAACTGGCATGTATACTCTCATCTTTGTTGCCTGTGAGCCTGAGCTTGATGGTCTTGTCATTGATGGTATGACAATTTGGAAGAATCCAACAGGATACTTGCCTGGACGTATGGCAGCTTTCATAAGTTTTTATGCTTTCATGTCACTTGCATATGGCTTGCTTGGTCTCCTTTGGTTCTTCCAGTATGTGCGCCACTGGAAGGATATCTTGCAGCTGCAGAATTGTATCAGTGCAGTAATTGCACTGGGAATGTCAGAGATGGCAGTCTGGTACTTTGAGTACCTCAATTTCAATGGAACAGGCATGCGGCCAATGGCTATCACAATGTGGGCTGTGACCCTTGGTGCAGTGAAGAAGACAGTTTCACGGCTTCTGATTTTGGTTGTTTCAATGGGCTATGGTGTCGTGCGTCCAACTCTTGGAGGTCTGACATCGAAGGTGATGTTACTGGGAGGCACGTACTTTTTGGCAGCAGAGTCATTGGATGTGGTAGAAAATGTGGGGACCATTAATGACCCTCCAGGTAAAGAAAGGCTGTTCCTTGTTCTTCCTGTAGCAATGCTCGATGCCTTCTTCATCCTCTGGATCTTCACTTCTCTGTCAAAGACACTGGAGAGGCTTCAGGCAAGACGGAGGTTTGCAAAGCTGGAACTCTACAGGAGGTTCACAAACTCTCTCGCAGTAGCAGTTGTTGTTTCTGTCCTTTGGATAGGATATGAACTTTACTTCAAAGCAACAGATGAGTTTGGTGAGCGCTGGCAAAGCTACTGGATCATTCATGCTTTCTGGTCTGGGCTTTCCTTTGCACTCTTGGTTGTCATCTGCATTCTATGGGCACCTTCACAAAACTCAACTCGGTATGCTTACTCTGAAGATGTTGGGGAGGAGGATCTTGATGAGGAGGCTGTAGCTTTGACATCAGGAGTGGCAGGGAAGTCAACTGTGGTCGTTGAGACAGAGAAAAATGGTGCCAAACCTGATGTCAAGGAAAGAAAACCTATTACTACAGATGTTTTCAGCCTGGAAGATGATCTTGAAGAGGATAAGCGAGACTAGCCAGTTTGCTGACCTTTGGTTATTGGCTCAGTCTTCAACAGATTTCTGCAACCTTTAGTTAAAACCCCCTAGGAAGTAGCAAACTCATTCTAGCAGTTTTTCTCATGCTGTACAAGGACAGTATTCTGTCAATTTCCTATCAGAAACTCTGACAATTTGAATGCGTACAGGATATGGGTGGATTGATGTTCTCTCTCTCCTTCACACACCATCATTGGAAGACCTCGGAAGTGAGTTTTAAGGTAGTGTTTTTCATTGACTGGGATATCAATGCTTGTGCCATTGGATTGAACCATTGACTAAAAGTTTGGTCTTTTGCTGATTTCATTGGAGCTAATAGAAAGTTCAGATAAGTTGGTCAAGCTGGCTGCACACGGTGATATTTGTTGATGTTTCTTGTGATGGGGAAATCCTCCGTGTTGACAAATTGTGATTCCCAAATTCGTATGTAAGTAGGCAATGCACTTGGTGTCTAGTAGGTAGATGATTAGTACATAACTAAACCTTTGTAAGGCACTTGATGCCTACTAGGCAGGTAGATGCATGTGTACAATTAGTACAACACGAACCACCTTGGTTAATTATGGAACCCTAAACCTTGCTCAAAGATTACACTCATGATCATAAAATTTTAATTCCAAGATTAATTTAACTCTTAGGAGTACATTCCATATATATTTTTAAAATGATTATGAAATTTATATTGATAAAAATCATAAGTACAATTATATTCAATTGTAAAATCTTTAAATTGACACTATATAACATTGGGATGGTTCCAAAGCCTTTTCTCTGGCCATGGGGTAACTCTAGTAGAATCTTTGAATGAAGTTCATCATTTGGGTATGTGATTGCAACCACAAAAGGCTTGATATGGTTGGAAAGCCCTCCATTAGTAGGGTGCACCAAGGTGGTTTTATAACAGTCAAATGACCTGCGGTGTACGAGTTATTGAATATTGAATAAATGGCGTTTGTTTCCAGCATAGAAAGTGTGAATTATGTGGAAGACTTTATGTAGGTAGTGTGGGAGTACATAAGAAGCTCTAATAACACAATGCATTTGTGAGCTTATAAGCCATAGATCAACACTAGGTATTGCTCACTCCCTTCCAACTAACTACTAGATCAACAATTTGTCAAGCCAACTCAAACTTTTAAAACATGTGTTCACTAATCAGAAAGACAAAACAATGAAAGAAAATAATAACCATCAACAAACAACACTCCTACTCACTCAATCCTTTGATTGTACCTCCGTATCATGGTAGAAATGGCTGAAATTTTGGGAGAAGCTGCGCCATGAAGTCTGCTACTACGCACCAGAGAAATTTCAGATCGAAGCGACAATACCCAGTTGGAGAAAAAAACAAGTGAGATGATTGTAAACCCAGGAAAGCTTAAAGTACAACTTTGAAGGGTACACCTAGATCCAAATTTTCAAAGCCAAAATCTACACTGCAATGTACGAGGATCAAGTTGGTGCCAAGTTGAAAGAGACCAAAGGTCTTTAATTAGTTGTGAACAAAAAAGCTAACCTTAAAAACAAGGGGTGTGTGTGTGTGTGTACTTGTGAACAATTAATTACAATAATCTCTTCACTTTTTTTATACACAAATTTCCTTAATGACCTAAAATAAAATAAAATAAAATAGATGGAGTCTTCTGAAAACATGAGATCACTAATAATACTACCCCTTGGGGGAAGAGGTAGGTAGGTAGGTAGGTAGGTAGTAAGTTAGGGAAAATAAATTAATGCAAAAAATTAATTATAAGAATTTTCACCCACTCTGGTGGTGGTAATAGGTGCAAAGCCCATTCCAAAATTTACTAGTGAAATTGATGACCACACCAAAAGTGGAAAAAGCCTGAAAAAGTGCCCCAATAGGACACCCCAAACTGGTTGCAATACTTATTAGTACTGACTAGAAATATCACTAGCCTAGTACTCCCCCCCCCCCAAAAAAATCAACCCATACTCTAGGAAAGCATGTACACAATCCAATTATTATGAGTACATTGGCAGTGTAATTATTAATTTTTTGCTGACTATATTTTGCCAAAAAGAAAAATAAAAAGTTGCCAAAAATCAAGTGCTTTTTTGAGAGTTTTCAATAGCCAAAAATTTGACCAAAAAATTATGAGAAATTGCCACATTGGTACTACATGGGTTCTTGGGGAACCAACCAACTAACCCTTCAACCAACAAGCAATATGTTGCCTGCATTTATATATCATGTCAGAGCCAAACCCTACTAAACCCTAAACCCTAATTTCATGTCAGAGCCAAGACAACAATTAATGCTCCAGACTAACAATGGCTGGGAATGTCTGCCCTGTGTGTACTTTTTCACAGGGATTTGGAAACTCTTTTGCCTCCCCCTTCAACTTCCCAAGTTCACAAGAATGTTTAGCCAAATTTTGGCTATAGACCAGATATGAAAGTAGAACATTTTAAGAATCCTTTAAGACCACCTCAAAATCTGCTTATTTTTAGAATTTTGACAATAGTCTCTATAACTATGCTAAGTTCCACTAGGAAGTTTTCAAACTTATCTTGTGTTTTGAACTAGGTTTGATTTTTATTTTTTTTGAATTTTGACAAAACTACTCTTTTTTTTTTTTTTTTTTCAACTAGCCCACACTAAGAAGGCTACCATAACTATGACCCATTTTCCACACTAATTGAAAACTAGTAAGAAGGGTTTAGTTAGAAAGGTTTTTAGATTGTAAACTTCAAAAAATAATTTCAATTTTTAGAATTTTTCATTTTGACAAAACTTTGCCAATAGAACACAAGGCTGCAAGCTTGCTTCTCCATTAGTGTGTGTCTATGGCATCTGAAATGCAAGTTATTTCCCTACTCTCACCAATAAATATGAAATACTAGACTATAGTCCACCGAGGATCAATTAAGCAATTATTGTGACTAGCCAATCAAAAGGGTTCTCTACTGAGTCCTAACCCATTTTGGAGAACACTAGGGTAGAACAACCCATGAGCAACACTTAAGAAGCTCTCAAGTAAAATGAACTAAAACCAAGGAAAAAATGGGGATGAGGAGTCCCTCTCTAGAGCTATTTTTTTAATAAAAATTGAAGCAAACTATCACTCATCCTCTTTATGTGTTAATAAAGAGTTCATCCAAGCCAAGATTATTTCAGCTCAATTTTTGGAGCTGGACACAACCCCTATATGACTACTAACAAATGTCATCCAATTTGCAAGAACGAGAGAGAACATGAAGCTCAAGATACAAAGAAAATGTTCAACCAAGTCCATTGAAAAAGCATTACACACGAAGCACTCATTTGCTTGCACATACGTAACATACCAAAGCTTATAAGAAAAGGTAGCAAATCCCAATCATAAAACTATGTAGTTGCCATGGACATCTTTGGTAGTATGAAAGGGGTTAACTGCCGAAGCTCGCATTACCAACAAATTCATGGCTTTCCAACAAATCGAATGATAAGAATTTGCAGCTTTAAAATCTCGGGCCGTTACGTTACACCTGAAATCAAAGTTGGTACTATTGTTGTGGACCGGAGTGAACCATGATGAATGGATGGATGGATGGATGGATGAATGATTGGTTTGGTGGACATGAAACAATTTTTGTGGTTGTGTTCTTGTCCCATAGCTAACCATTGTGGTTAGCTATGTACAAATCATCCACATGCATCTACCTACCTAGTAACCACCATGTGCCTTACCTACTTGCCTACCTTAATAGGTATCACTTACACTTTTTACCTACTTGCTTGTAATACTTATCCACTTACATCTAGGTAGTTAACTAGGTAGTGTGAGGGAGAAGTATGAGAGGAGTATTGGTTACCAAGGTTAGGGACCTTGGTAACTCAGTATTAGTGATGTCCTGATTGTTATGTTTTTTCACGACCTGTGTTCTTGGGCTTTTATTGTTGGCCTTGCCTGCCAAAGGCAATGATATTGTGTTTAGATTCATATTAGAGTATATAGTAGCTTAAGGGATTTTGGCCCTTACTAGGTAATAAATAATATATCTATTTTTCATGAGGATTTTTGAAAGATGATATTTTGGCTAACTTGTGTTGAAAACTTGAGATTAGTTATTATAGAGTTAAAATATCTTGAAGGATTTTGGTTTCTTTTAGAGGACTCTTTGAAGATTATAATTTTTGCATGGTGAAATCTTTGCCTTTCTAACAACAAAACTTTGGTTATTCTGGTAAGTAAAGCCCTATAGGACCAGACCTTACTAGAATAAGGGCCTCATGAGAGGTGGAGCTGGGTATGATTTTTACGTTTTTTTAAAAAACAAAATGAAGCTCCTTTGTCAAGGGAGCTTATTCAGAAACTGAAGAGTTCAAATTGTGCTTTAAACTTGCATTTTGGGGTTTAAATTGTCAGATTTCAAACCAAAAATATCAAACCAGATTTTTTATATTAGGTTCCAAGTAGGTAGCCAGCAACACAGAAGGATGCAACCCAGAACCCTTATTAAGGGCCAAGGGTCCTAGACAAGGGCTTTTATGGTTATTATACCACTGAGCCATCACCCCTAGGGTAAGAAATGAAGGACATTAAATCAGGAATGGGTTCTTCCTATACAAACTTTGGGTGTGTAACGGACACACTAGAAGACATATATTATTTCCAAAAATTTCTCGATTTTTTTTTGGTCGAAGAAAAGACATTTGCCCTAATCTCGTGAATAGAGAAACAAAATACCAAATCCTC
>Ga0209208_10013617_pt1 | contig 10126 bp, 7 predicted proteins | sample S1TSphfallax_3_FD_187694 | JGI IMG/M metagenome (GOLD analysis project Ga0209208, IMG submission 187694) | Host-associated microbial communities from peat moss isolated from Minnesota, USA - S1T2_Fd - Sphagnum fallax MG (SPAdes) (version 2) | ecosystem: Host-associated > Plants > Peat moss >... | reverse complement strand
TTTCCTTTGGAAGCAGATAGACAGTCTCAGTTAGGGAGAGGAGATTAGAAGGTTAGTTTTAGGATGGTAAGGTAATTTTGGAATAATAGATCAGCTGATCTCGAGCAGTAGGAAGGTGAGAGGACAGGGAGTCGATGGACATAGCAAGGAAGAGCTTTGTGGTGAGATGCTCTAGGTTGAACACCAGAACTTTCCGCTGCGCCTGGGGATCGATCTAGCTTTCACTGCAGAGTAGCTCGAGAGAGAGAGAGAGTGATTGAGACCAAGCAACACCAGATGTGGTGTTTTTGTGAACATTTTGGAGAGCGCTTGTGCTTTCGGGGAATGTAAATAATTTGCACTGTGATGAAAGTGTTTCCTCGGATGGTTTGGTGTGAGGTTTACCATGTCTGTGTGTTGGTGCACTCTCGAATCATCATCTGGGAGCTCGAGTGACAGAGAGATCTGAAGGTCTGTGTCTGTGAGGCAAGGTCAGGGGAAAGGCACATGGACACCAGGGTCCGCTGAAGTCAATCCATGTGTTGGATGTTTTACAGACCCTCTCTTTTTGGTTACAAAAAAATCAAAATAAGTGCAATTTGGGATCACCCCAATTGTCACTTTATATGTTGTAGTCATCACTCCTCCATGGATGGAATAGACCTACCCATATTCATGACCAACGATATCCCTTACTAGTAACATAATTGTTCGCAAGTTTTTCCCAAACAACCACCTACTATCATGATCCTTTCTAGGTTGAGCACGATACATGATTTTTTTGTCACATTTCAAAAATGGAATGTTATTTGCATTTAGATTTGCACCCCCAACATCAACCCGAGCACTCGTAATAAAACAAAATCCAACCTCTTCCAAGGATGCCGCTTCCATTGAAATGAGTTTAGTACTAGTAAAAAAATTAACCAAACATGTAGAAATTTAGGCTTTCCTTTCACAAAGTCACCAACATCTCCCAACACACATTAATCCTTGTCATTTGGACAAAACCACATTATTTTATACCTAGCCTCCTTATTCCCAATAGGTTGAACCACTCATCGTAAACATGGGTTAGGGTATGAAAAGGGTTTTTTGTTATTTTGCTAGCATTTGCACCCTTTTAGATTGGGTTATTAAACATTGCACTTGTGACCATAGCGTTTTTCAAGGGATGTAAATCAAAAGGGGAACTAATTTCAACATTTTATTTTTCTTGTAAAAACCAAGTCTTTCTTCACCTTCCAAGGCAAATGACTTACTATGCATAGAACCAATAAACATAAAACTTGCAATAACTCATGCTATCATTTTAGGGTCATCAGACCTTTGTGTAGCTCTTAATCACAACTTGGTTTGATCTATCCTTGTTCCTTTTAATCTACCCATGATTAGATGGATTTGATATCAAGTATTTTGTTGCTCCAAAGCCCTTTTAAAATCATCAATTATGGCATTAAAAATTGGCAACAAAATTTTCCTTTTTTTGTTAAATTGTTGCAATTGAATGTTGTGAATTGTCTAAAACAACTTGTAAGTAGGCATGTTTGCATCTTCTTCAATTGTCAAACTTGAATGAATTCCAAAAATGATATTGCACATGTATGCAACACCTATTATTGAAGGTAAATTTTTTATTGAAAACCTATAACCAAATTTATATAGTTAATCAAATTTTGTACCACATAATTTAATTTACCAAACCAGGTTTCCTTATTATATTCGTATGTTTATTTTTAGAACCAAATTTTTTTAAATTAACTTAATTATTGTTCCACCATTTTGCTATAATTTTTGTTGGGTTGATTAAGGCCTTCAATTTTAATATGCATGCGGGATTTTAATCTAAAGTGAAGAATGTTAACCCAATTTCAACTTACCAAAAATAATAATTAGTTGTTACCAACACGTAATTGGTAAAACATTATCATTTTGAGAAAATTGTTAAGTTCTTATCAGGTAATAAGTAACTAGTCTATAAAGCTAACTAGTAACAAATCTATTAGGGTAACCAATCTATTGAGACATGTCTACTAATCAACTTGTGGTTAATAACCTTTTAATTGAATTTTGAATCATTTGATTATTGTACTAGCTAATAATTGTTTAATTTGAAACAACACAATGTTTTGGTATAAGTAGTAGGATTTAAGGAAGATTAAAGAACTTAGCTTAATTTGTTTGATCTAATTTTTGGAATTCATCTTAAATTTACTTTGTAACTTGTGCATTTGTAAATTAAAAACTTCAATTTTTTCTTTTTCTTGTTCTCAAATTTGAATTACAACACACTTGTTGATGTTTATATGCAAGTCAAAATTTCCAAAGTATAAACAATTTTATTTCATAAATTTTGGGAATAGAAAACATTAGTAAATCCTAATGTTCCAACATTGTATTATATCCAAATTATTTTCTTTTAGCATATTAATCTCTATTCAAATAATCTATGCTTGAATAGACATATGATCCAAAATAAAATTTAACCAAAACTATTTCACAACATATAAACCTACGCATTTTTAAATCTATAATCATTCTACAACATTTCCAATCTTCGTATAATATTGGGGGGCGGGGGGGAATAGATTATGGAAAAATAACATCCATAAACAAAAATAACATATCATATTAAAGTAATATTCTTCTTCATCAAAATTATTTTTTTAAAAATGAAAGATTATTCAATTCCCAAAAGACACTCCAAAAAAACTTTTTATTCCAACTCCAAGGCATCTTAAATCCCCTCAATTGTCCTACCATAAACTAATTTGAATCTAATTTCAACAATCTTAATCTCACATAATCATCCTTCACTTATGTCCACCTTGTCCTTATTAAATCTTCTCTATTTAACATGTCTAACATGGACATCACATCTCTTGTTCACTATTCCCATTCGTCCCAATCTGACAATTCTACCCTTAACATTAAACCCCCATACTTTGGATTCCATCCCCAAAATCTTATTTTGTACAATTGTACTAACATTACGAAAAAATAATGTCCATTGTAATAATGCCTATATAGTTGTAATTTAGTTCTATCATACATTTTCTAATTACATTAGACAAGTTACAATGAAAATGATTTCCTCATAATGTGAAAAAACCATGAGTCTATAGAATCAACTACCTTTTTTTCTCACTCTGTAGTTGCCTATTCAGCAATTGAAATTCCCTATTCCACAAATTGTTACCCTTTTATTACAATGGTTTCATAAAAAAAAATTGAAAATCAATGATTGGATTTGCGCTTCATTTGTAGTTGTAATGGACACATGCAATTAAAAATAACCTAGTCGATTAGAACAAATGCCGTAAAATGATTAGTCACAAAAAAATAACATGGGCATGAAATTGAAAGTGTAGTTATAAACCTTACGACTAGGCCAAAATTTCTCATCCATTTCCATGGATGATATTTAGTATGACATGGAACCCCAAATTGTGATTACATTTGCAACTACATTTGGGATAGTTAGATGCTACCAAATGTGCCATTGATGGGTGGTTAGGTTTTAATCAAGTTGTAGTTTAAATAACCAATGGCCATAAAACATGTGACAAATTTCCATTTATTCAAAAAAAGATCTATTATAATTATAATAATTATATATTATAATTACATTCATCTATATTATAATGAAAAAAATTTAATGTTATAAATAGGCAACCTATTTTAGGCTAGGCTAGGGTATAATAAACTACCTAGCATAACTTAAGTAGGTAAGTAGGATCCAATTTATTTTGTTGGGGACAAGCCTTTTGATTGGTTCATCCCAAATGGCATATGTAGTATGTTTATAATGCATACCATGAATCTAGTCCATTCTTTCACCTCCTTATACACTTTACAAGTTTGAAATTGTAGACAAAATATATGGGATAAATTTTAATGAAAGGGAAACGCTACAATAATACAACATTGTCACATCCTTTGTCCGATACAAAAACATTATCATATATCCACACAATAAAATATTTATTATTTTCCCTAATTATTTATTACCTATCCTACTTACTACCTATTACCTACAAACTAGCCTACCATATTAATTATTTAATTAATATAAAAATATTATGACATATCCACATGATAAAATACCTACTACTTAATGTAACTACTTACTATCTACTACATACTACCTTTCCTACTTATTATCTGCTACTTCTAAGCCTACCTAGTTAATTATTAAGCCTACAATTAATAAATTAATTGTTTAACATAGCTAATTAACTAAACAATTAATACAAAAACACAATGACATATCCACAAAATAAAATATTTCTTATTTAACTTATAACCTACCTACCTATTACCTACCAGTGCCCATCCTACTTATTACATACTATTTAGGTTACATATTTATTGTCTACTACCTATCTTACTTAATCAATTGATTACTTAGCTTACAATTAATAATTTAATTTTCTAACATAGTTAATTATTTAATCAATTAATACAAAACATTATGACATATTCACAAAATAAAATACCTTGTGCTTAGCTCACCTACCCACCTACTACCTACTAGTACCTATTCTATTTATTACATATTACCTAACTTATCTAATTAATTAATTTAGTACCTAGTCTAATCTAATTATTAATTAATATGAAAACATGATCACATATTCACACAATAAATTAATTGACCTACCTATACCTACTACCTAGTCTACTAATTAATTAATGACCTATCCTACCCAACTAACTACTTAGCTTACCTATCATAACTAGGCTTAACCTTCATAGCCTAACGGCCTATTAGCTACAATTAATAATCTAGCCTACTATTGCTTTTAAATAACTTATACAAATATTTAAACCAAATTGGTGAAAAAAACAATGTTATAGTGATATCCAAAATTAAAATGGTTAATTAAAAATAATGCATTGAAAAATAATTATATTTATGTTGAAAATTTATGGAAATGCCATGTGTGCTATGTAAACTAGTTTGAGATAGTTGGTAACTTATATTGTTCATAGTTGTAAGAAAATTTATAGTCGTCTACAATTTAGTTATCATCCATAAGTGGATAGAAAAGAGAAAACAAACAAAATATGTCAAAATTACATCTACATTTTGACTTAAAGCTTTTGTAGTCATATCATGCAACTACATATTCAACTAATAGTTGGTTGGACCCATCATTTAGTCGCACATGTAATGGTATATACTTGCAATTGCATGGGCACATAGGAATACAAAAATCGTAGTTGCAAATGTAGTAGGTTTGGACAACAGTCGCATTATAGTTGCAAAATGATGGTCAAAATGGACAAGATTTCTTATAGTGTTTCCTCTACCTATAGTGGGTTTTGTGGTAACATCTATGTTGAGCATTTGCATTGGTCTATGTATGATCATTATCACCTTCGTCTTGGGATGTTGTTTATGTTATAGTTGATGTAACAAATTCAATTGATGGAAAATTTGCAATTGTTATGGCATACTCAATTTACTCTGTATGAGCATACACTTGTTGTTCCTCTTGTTCTTCTATAACTTCTTGTGTGACTTACTCCTCATGATGTGTCATTATTATATGTTTTCCCATGACCTCCTATGCAATATCTCCTCCCTTCAATTCTACAAGTGCAATTGATTGAACATCGTGGACTTCTCCACTTGGACTTGCATCATACTAATTGAAGTCGAACATGTCAAATTTGTGCTCAAGAGTTGCAAAAGGTGATTCATGTATGAAAATTTTGGATATGTTTCCAACTTCCTCTTATAGCCAGTTTCATTTACCATAAGTTCATCAAACAAAGTTTGTATGTCCTTTTGCAACAAATATTGAATTAAATTCCACCACTCATCACATCAAATGCTTGCAATTGCAATGACTTCTATTTGGTCCTCATAGTTGTATTTTGCATCAAAAGATTATAATACTCCCTCAACTTGTGCTTGGACAAATATGGTTCTATGGTTGTGTGAGTGATTTGATAATAGTGCGTACCCTCTTTGCATCCTTTTGTAACTTTTGGATTGACCTAGTATAGGTAGCATAAGTCATGTCCTTTTCCCATATAACTACATTTTTTTAATGTATAGTGATTAGAATTTCCTCCTTGAACTTCAGGATCTCCATGTACTTGTACTTATATTCTAAATTATCCTTGTCCCATTGCAAGGCTGCAAATTGAATTTCAAGGTCATTTACTCATAAGGAAATAATGTTTATGGAAAATTAATAAAATAATATTCATGTAGAGAAGATCCCATGAAGTCCCTAAGAATGGCCAAGAGATAGTAATGTTATATCATAAATTTGTCATGACAATTTAATGAGTCAATATAATTTGTAGTTGATTGTGTTGACATGATAATTAAGCAATTATAACTATTTCCTTGAACTGCTAAATGGCATTTCAATGCAAGGATTAGGGAGTTTTAGGAAGGCTATGGAGGAGGCTTTTTAAGGGTGAAAAAAAGAAAACTTGGGAGAAGAAGGAGAAAAGGTTGAAACGAGAAAACAAAACATAAGAGCTCAAGGAAAAGATTGGGGATAATGAAAAATAATGTAGCCATGCAATATTAGAACTTTGAAAACCATGGAAGTTGATGTGTTTCTCTACACTATATATATAATATGAAAATATTTCATTACATTATTTTGGGAATCCTATATATGAATTCACTACGTTTGTCTGTCTGTGACGGAGGTTTTGGGGGGTGGGGGAAGGGAAAGGCCGGTGAAGCAGCGGGCGACCCGTGGTGACCCGTGTCAGTCTGTGACAGGATGTGGTTTTCGTGTTACGATGCAAGCCCCGGTTTTGTGATCCTCCAAAGTGATTTTTTAGGACGCTTTCTATATGTGTTTTCGCGGTGCGATTTGGAGTCTATCGCGCACGACAATGGCGTCTTAAGAGAGTGTGATTCAATGCGCTGTGGTCGTAGATCGATCAAGAGCAAGAACAAAGACAAGAAGAGAGAGAGAGAGAGAGAGCTGTAGCAACGTGTTTGGAGTCCGTTGCGATTATAATGGAGTTCGAAGAATGCGATTGAATGTGTTGAGGTCGCAGATCGACAGCAAGAACACATACAAGAGTTTCGCCCACTGAGTTCTTGTTGGAATTGTTGCAAGTTAGGTTGCGTGATTTCCTATTTCAGGTTTTTTTCTTGCTGTCTCATTGAATTTCGCCCATTGAGTTCTTGTTGGAATTGTTGCAAGTTAGGTTGCGTGATCTCCTGTTTCAGGTTTTTTTCTTGCTGTCTCATTAAATTTCGCCCACTGAGTTCTTGCTGGAATTGTTGCAGGTTAGGTTGTGTGATCTCATGTTTTAGGTTTTTTCGCCCTGGGTCATTGCAACTTCTGATTTATGGTATGTTGGGTGTTAATTTTCAGTGGGATGCTGTAGAATCTGAATTTAGAGAGCAAACAATTCATCTCATCTCTATGCTTTCTGCTTTCTGCAAATGGCGGAAGGAATTGCTTGCTTGCTTGCTTAATGATGATGGCTTTGTATCATGTGTGGGGGTGATGATCAACAGGCGCATCTATGATCCTCGCAGATGGCATAAACGCTCCAGTAGCAATGGTATAAATGTGAGTGGACAGCCTCCAACAGGTTGGGTTCTTATATGGGCTACTGGCAGATTCAAACGATGGCGTCGCCGTTGGTTTGTGGCTCATCTTCTAGGTCTTCTTCTTCACTACAAAAACTCAGACCAAATTGGTCGACCTGGATGCATTAACCTAATTGTGCTCTCTGAATGCTGCACACTAAAAGAGCTTACATTCGCAAGAATCAGCACACTCAAAATATAAAGGAATTTTTTGGGAAATTCTTTATGTATTTTTGCAAATCTTGCTTGCTTTGCATCAATAGTCACCACAATGAGAGAAAAATATGTTGCCATTTCTGCAAGGAAGATTTTTTCTCATATCTTTCATTCCTTTTCACTTCTCACTGTTTTTGTTTGTTTGTGATAAATATTGTCACTTTGTGTCTCTGACTTGATGTTTCTGCTTCCACAATACATTCATTATTTCAAAGTCTGATGAGTTCAGATCAACAAACATTTGCTGTTTAGGTCTATGCAGGTTATTTTGCATGTGCCTATGTTTTCTGAAGATCACAATACTTCTGCATGTCTTACCATCTAACTTTGGACAATCCTTCAATTTATTGTATGGGGATAATGTTACCTCGGTACCAACAGCTCATTCTTTGTCTGGTGTTTTCCTACCTCAAGAACATGGATTCATGGCAGCAGCTCCAGCAATGATGATGAATGGGACTGGCCAACAATAGTTGATAAGCATACTACTTTTGGTTAATATCAGACCACAGGTTTTCTCACCATCTGATTTTGGGTATCAACAACCTGGAGTACCATTGCCCTCAATAATTCCCAAGCACCAATGCCAACAATGCTCTCAATGAAAATGCTCAATGATTGTTGGCACTGGCATTTTTGGAGTACATTTGTATGATCCTTGAGAAGATATGACACCTTTAGAGATGACCAGTTTCATTTTTGCATACACAGAAGATGTAGATCCAAATGATCTGTGATTGATTTTGTGACAAAAGTCTCCAGGGATCACATATTGAGGGGTGAAGTCTGCTGATTTTTGTGGTGATTAAGGAAGTACAGCCAATGAACAATTTGCAAATTTCCATGTTGTATACTTACATATTGCTGAAATGTCAAATGGAGTTTCTCAAATAAGAAACTATATTGTGAGCAATACTCCTTACTTTGCTTCCAGAAAATCAAGGAATTCAACTTTTTGCTTCCAGAGTTGGATTTAACTACACTGCAAAATAATGATGTGAACCTAAACCAAATCTTTGCAAATATTCAGAGATCAAAATTCTGGTAATTTTCAGCATCAACTCAAATTATGTTACATACACACATCTTTAAATTCAGAATTTCATCATGTACAATGTCAGTAGATGTGCAAAAGAGTGAAATTCAACTCATGCTTTGAATTAAACTCACTTGTGTAAGTGAAACACTACTGCACATGAGGAAGTCTTTGATACATACCTCATGGCTCGAGCATGTAGGGAGCAGCTGATGGTATACACTACTGAGTGTAATGAAGCATATCCTTGAGTTTGGAGGTTGCAAGCACACATAGATAGACATTTGCTTCTAAACATTGTTTTGTTCCCCAAAAAAAAATCAATTCTACTAGGTTAGCTCTCAGGTTTTAGATAGGTACATCCTTACCCTTTCTTTTTGTCACTAAAAACAGAATTTGTGAACTCCAAAACATGGCAACATACTTTGTGAAATCCCAACATGGCAACATAATTTGTGAAACCCCAACATGGCAACAGATTGTACTTCTGTAATCTCTATGATTGTTCTGGATCCAAAGAAGCTTGTCCCAACAATTGTTTTCAATTTTTGAAAATAACAAAAATAAAAATGTCTCTTTTTGGGTCTACAAAATGAATAAAAGTCTGTCAAAATTTGAAAAAAAAAAAATTAAACAAAAATTGTCTCTTTTCAAGTCTCCATAATGAATCCCCAACACAAATAAAGATTGAGCTATTGACAACCTCAGAAAAGAGCATATCAATCAGGTATGCTATCTTGGTTTATCAAGATCAATGAAAACATAATTTGATCACAAAAACATACAAGAAACAAAGGGTATCAATCAGATGTCCTATCTTGGTTTATCACAAAAAACATACAGGACATGAAGGATATCAGTCAGAATTCTCAAATTTCAGACAATAGATAAACATGTCAGGTTAATAATAGGATTGAAGGTTAACACCCTACTTCTCCCCATCTTTTCAGGCCCTACTTTTGTTGGTAGTGGGCTCTTTATTGAGGAGCTCAGAACTGAATGGAATATTTTTTTATATTCTTCTGGATCCAAAGAAGCCCATCCCAACAATTGTTTTCAATTTTTGAAAAGAACAAAAATAAAATGTCTCTTTTTGGGTCTACAAAATGAATAAAAGTCTGTCAAAATTTGAACAAAAAAGAAATTAAACAAAAATTGTCTCTTTTCAGGTCTCCATAATGAATCCCCAACACAAATAAAGATTGAGCTATTGACAACCTCAGAAAAGAGCATATCAATCAGGTATGCTATCTTGGTTTATCAAGATCAATGAAAACATAATTTGATCACAAAAACATACAAGAAACAAA
>Ga0209208_10013615_pt1 | contig 10126 bp, 7 predicted proteins | sample S1TSphfallax_3_FD_187694 | JGI IMG/M metagenome (GOLD analysis project Ga0209208, IMG submission 187694) | Host-associated microbial communities from peat moss isolated from Minnesota, USA - S1T2_Fd - Sphagnum fallax MG (SPAdes) (version 2) | ecosystem: Host-associated > Plants > Peat moss >... | reverse complement strand
GGACCAAGTTTGTTGATGTTAGGTATGAGCTTATCAAATTGACCCTTTTGATCTACGTCATCGATAATAATCAACATTTTGTGATCCATGATGCCATTAAAACATTTATTGAATTCCTCCATACTTCTTACATCCTCTCTGAACAAATCACGAGCCAACTGTTTTTGCAAATCCAGAATTGCACTTTCTCTTACATCCATGAGAAAGCTCTTTTTTTGAAATGTGTCATTCTTCTCAAAGCGATAGTATATCTCCTTGGCAAGAGTCGTTTTCCCAATTCCACCCATGCCGACCAAACTCAAAACCCCAACATTTTTTTCCATTTGGTTTAGAGTTTCAATCAACTCCTTGGATGTCTCCTCTAATCCCACTTGATAGGGTGCAACTAGCGGTAGTTGGGAGGCACGCAAGTGGTCCCGAACTCTGCTTACAATTGCTGTCTTCAATCGAGCTTCATCCCTGCAACCACCCACATCACGCTCCTTTTAGCCCATTATTAGATTTCAAACATGATAGATTGCGTCAAACAGCAACCCACTCTTGGCACACAATAAGTAATTAGTTTAAACGACTTGGATTGTTTGAAAGCTCTAATCCAAGTAATATGAAACAGAATGAGTATTTTGAGTTTCAGTTGTCTCACCCATTGTAATCAGCAAGTTTGAATCCGGACAATTGAGCAGCCATGCCAAGTGCGTCTTTCCATTTCTTCACTTCACTTGCCTTTCTCCTCCCATGAATTTTGCGAAAAGCCTTGGTGTAAGGTCCATTGTGGAGCTTACAATGCAGATCATTTGGTGAAACATCGTAGAAAACAGGAATAGTGAGCTTCTCGCTTTCGAGCATGGCGCACAACTCGTCGAGACAGTAGTCGGAGTCAGCATAGTGTTTGGAGAAGATGGCCACATGCACACTAGCACATCCAAGCGCCTCATAGATCTTCTTTTGACCATGCTGCCCTTTCTCAAGAGACTCCATATCTAGGAATGGACGGCACCCTGCATCTTGAAGTGCTTCGTGGAGATGAGCAGCGAAGGTCCGCTTCACATCAGGTCCTCGATGGTTCAAGAAAACATCGAACATCTCTGGTACTGCAGCCATGGTCTCTAAGTTGGGTTTTTTTCTGGCACAAGCTTTTTGCTATCTACTACGCGCTCTCTGGGGGCCGTCTTGTTGAGACTCCACTGCTGATGCAAAATCTCTGTCTCAAGCTCTCTATCTACTTCAACAGGAGCTACTTCACGGGCACTAAAATGGCCTGCAAAGACGACTGCTGGGAAGGCGACTATGAAGAAGCCAAGGGGCAAAATGGCTGCCGCAGCAGTTCGCTTACGATCGCAACAAAGCCCAAATGATGCCTTCGGAAACCGATGAACTTCATGAACCTCTTTTCCAGACCGTCGAAACTTTCTTGAAGGCTCTTTTCTACTGGAGAGATTTCGCCAAAAAGCGAAAATAAATATTCAAAATCCGAATATGGAAGTGTATCTGGAGTTTTTCAATCGCCAGAACTGAGGGAACAAGAATAAAGCAAAAATCGCCAGATTTTCAGTTTTTTATTTTCAATGTATTAGCCAAAAATGTAGAAGGCTGATTAATTATTTGTGCAAGTCATAGCTGGTCCATAACCAGATTGGTCTAAATCTTCCTAGGGCTGATCGTCCATTTTTCTGCTTCTAATTGATAGCCCATTTAACTCCCAAAAATATTTCCTAGAAAATTGGAGTCCTGGTGCACACGCAGAGTCTAGGTAGTAGGAGAGTAGGGTCTACCTGTAGACTTTTGACACTTGTGTTCCAAGTTGAGACAAGGCGTTCATAGCAAGTGTGTTTTTTTTTTGGCCGGAAATTCGCCACTCTGCGAAAAACAAAAATGGCTATGAAGACCCCAAAGCAAAAATTTCGGAAAAAATCCAGAAAATTCACCAGTTTTCGAGGAATTTTTCTGGGACTCGCCAGTTTTAGACAATCAGTCCTACCTTGTCGCCAGTATGTAGAAGGATTTCCTGAATTTTCTACCGGCTTGTCTGACCTGTCACCAAATTTGACGAAGTCCTCTCCTGCATGATGGCCAGTCCACCTACTTCTCAAAATTGAAAAAAAAACACTGGTTCATAGCTTTAGTTGAACTCCCATTAATGCAGCAGCTTTATGGTCATATCTTGGCAGATGCGCCATGTGTATGTGGAGTAATTCATGGTCCAGTGGTAGCAGGGTTTTTTCTAGGGAAATCTCTTGGATCCAAAATGGCTATCAGTGATGTACAAATAACGGTGATCATCCACAGGGAGATTTAGCCAAAATCGGGCAATAAACTAGCTATGAAGTCTAAATATTTCATGAGCCTTCTTTAATTTTGCTACACACCGAAAATCATATATCGCAATCTGTTTCTCTCATTTTTGGCGATTGAAACCTCCAAAAAAGATTGCATTCACCAATTTTTGATATTCAATTTCTCTCTCTGGCGACATGTCGCCAATAAGATAAAGGGCTGAGTGGTAGACGCCCACCCACTTTTAATTAGGTAGTACCTTACAACTAGCAACCACAATGTCAACACATGAAGTAGGGATCAGTGATTTTTTTTGGGCGAAAAATCGTCAAACGGCGAATTTTATTTTCAAAATGGCAAAAATTGGATTTTTTTGGGTTTTTAAGTCGCCAAATTTTGAAAAAAAAAACTCGAAAAATCTAATAAAATTCTGCAAATGCTACACTAAATTCTAGTAGGTCGCCAAAAATATAGGATGCGACAAGAAATTTACTTTCAATTTTTTTAATTGCCAAATCTGGCTAAATCATCTTTGGAATTATCAACCTGGGCTACATGACAAAAAAAATTTAAACGCTGGTAGGGATTGCAGCCTGGCAAAATCTTCTCCCCATTTATTTATTTTTCACAGGGGATTCTATGAAACGAATTATTGGACATACATGAGCGACATCTGGCAAAGTAGTTTGGCAGATGCACCTCATGTAAGTTATGTTGAAATAATTTAAAAAATACCTTGCTAAAAGTATATTAATCGATAAAATATTGTATTCACTAGGCCGGACCACAATCCCCACTTCAATTGTTAACATTATTGTGGTTGGTACATATTTAAACGTCGGTGGGGGTCTACCACTGGACCACAGAATCAAACGGATTGGCCCTATGAACAGAATTCACCAGTTGTAGTACACGATAATGTTGTTATCATTTACTACGATATAATTTAATATAGTGAACCGGACCAGGATATTATTTTTGTATAGCCAAGTGGACAGCAACGCATGTCAAAAATAATAATTGATTTGCAATTTTGTCCACTAGGTCATCCACTGTCTAAAGGCAAACCCCCACCCACCAGGGTTTTTTAATTTTTATTTTGTGGTTTCAAAAAGTTGGTGAATTTTTCCCTTTATTTGGCATTTTTGTTCAAATTAAGTAAAATAACCAAGCAAAAAAAAAGTTAAATGGACATCCACAAGCTGTTCTAAATCAGAATTATGTCGTTCTCCCAATGAAAATAGCCACCTTGTTGACATATAAATATTTTTAGCATGGGCATATCATCACCATAACTAAATTAGGAGTTGGTTATCATCACCTATACATATGATCTTGCCACTGTCAGCACAACGGCAGACTCTCAAGCTCTTAGGCTCCTACACCCCCTAAAGTGGGGGTTTAGTGGCAGGCTTCACCCCCTTGTAGTAGTAGGATCCCCTACCTTCAAAATAAGGTAGTTGAGCCTAGTTTGAGTCCAATTTAATGTGGAAGTGTACTATTAAATCTTATTGAGGAAAAGAAGGGGAGGGCGTGAGAAATTAGGTGGGGTTGGGTTTTTAGGGGTGAATAGTGCATTTTTATTTGAAGGTGGAGGGGAGAGGGGCTTGGGTTTTATTTATTCTTTTTTTTTTGGTTACTTTTGTACTTTGTAAAAGTTTTGTTATTTTTTCTAACTTTTGAAGGGGGAAGAGGGCATGGTTTTTTTTTAAAAAAATCTTGAAGGGGGTGGGGGCGTGGGTTTTTCCTTTTTTCACTTTTTGTTACTCTTTTATTATTTGGAAGCTTTTTGTTATTTTTTGTTTATTCTTGAAGGGGAAGGAGGGCGTGAGGTTTTTTTCATTTTTTTCTATTCTTGAATTGGGGAAGTGGGTGTGGGTTTTACTTTTTCACCTTCTGTTTTTTTTTAAAACTCTTGATGGGGGAAGGGGGGCATGAGTTTTTTTTATTTTTTAAATTACATTTGAAAAAGGGAGGGGCGCGTGGGTTTATTTATTTACTATTTTTTGGTTTTTTTATTATTTATATTCTTTTGTCACATTTTTTACCTCCTGCAGGGGGGGAGGGTGGCATGTGTTTTATTTTTCTCCCTTTCTGTTATTTTTTGTATTGTGTGTTAAGCTTTTGTTACTGTTTTTTACTCTGGCCAGGGGAAGGGGGTGTGGGTTTATTTTTCATTTTTTAATTATTATTTTATATATTTTAAATAATTTTTTTGGTCTTTTTTAACTTTTTGAAGGGCGAAAGGGGGCACGAGCTTTTTAAAAACTTGTTAAGAGGGGAGGGAATCATTTTTAGTTGTTAACTTTTTTGATCATTTGTAATTTTTTTGCTATTTTTTTTCACTTTCTAAGGCGGAAAGGGGGGCACGGATTTAAGGTCAATAAATATAATTTGTATTTATTAGACTGATCACGAGCCCTTATTGCGCTTTGCACTCACTGACAGGGTACCAAGGAAATTGCTAATAACAACTCACCTAAATTAATCAAAGTATCAAGCCAATCAGGTGCTTATTTTAAAAGCCCCGAAATTAGGTTCAACCACTCTATTTTGCCACTACAAAGAGGCGAGAGCCTGCCACTAAACCCCCACTTTAAGGGGCTGTAAGAGCCTGGGAACATGCCATTGTGCCCACTGGCAGGATCATATGTATAAGAGAAGCAACCTTTTTCTAGGAATTTACTTTCAAAGTTAGGGTGGCAATAATCCATGGGAATATGTTGAAAAATGGCTATAATCCCCAAGAATTTAAAGTTAGATTTCGCTATAGACCAATTATAAAAGATAAAATTTTAATCAGCAATCTACATACTTGGCTACGCACTTAAAACCAAACATAGGAATCTGGCAATTGAAAACCTCCAAGAAACACTTGAGTTTTGAATTTAAATTTTTCTTTTTGGTGAGATGTCACCAGTAAACAAAAGGTAAATGTGCATCCATTGGCGACTGCAAATCCATGCAAGTACCAAGCTTAATCATAAGTAACTTTGAAACCAGTGGTTCAAAAATAAGAGAGAACCGATCGTCTTAAAAACAGGCTAGAATGATTTTGTTCATAATATGAAAACCGGATGAATTTTTAAAACCGAAAAATTTAAAAAATTTAAAAGAATTGGTAAAGGTCTTTCAAAGTAGTGTAAGAATCGAAACCAATGATTCTCACCAAAAAATGTGAAGAGAATGGCCCAACATTGGTTTGAAGATTGAACCAGCATTGGTTGGTTTGTGCTTTTTTAGAACCGGCTAAGTAGGTTATTTTTTTAAAATAAATTGACTACCGGGTAGGCTCTTTATATGAATATCAAAATTTTGAGTGGTGAAGAGGTTATCAATATCAATATGACTTGGGTAACAACTGTTGGTTATGCATAATGGTAGGTTATCGAATAACTGGTTGATAATCACTGGTTATCAGCCAAATAGAATTAGAATTGGAATTTTATTTTTATTTTTCAGTAATTCTATTTTTCTTTAGAAACTGATTAGTATTTTAGGATTGATAACCTACCTGGATGATAACTAGGTCATCCATGTAGGTTATCCCTAGTGTTTTGCTTTGTTTTCTTTTATTTTGGGGGAAATTTTTGAAACTTAACATGAAGCAAAAAGAGAAGGGGGGGGGGGGGGTGCGAAAGGTGCAAGTGGTTTTTTTTTGGAGGAAAATGGGCCCCCAAGTAGCCACATCATGAGGAGAAAAAAATGTGAAGCCACCGTATTTAGACAATAGGTTCCAAAACTATGTTATCCACTCACCACTTGGTAAGGGGAATTCCAAAAGTTTGGACTTCCCTCTTTTGCCTCTAGCCAAATTTATCTAAAGGCCACCCCACGCCTAGAGTTAGTATAGAGATAAATTAGGATATCCCTCCAACAAAAAAATTGATATCCACATGGAGAGTGATAGCTATCACCAAATTCTATGTGGTTGTGGACATGGCATTCAAAGTTAACTCAGAAATAACTCAAAGATAGGAAAGTATGGATCTAATTTCAGATCTTCCAAATTGTTAGATTTCAGGCCAAAATAGCCAAAGATAGCTACAAGCCTAGAAAATTGACATTTAAGTCAAACATATGTATCACTTCCAGCTTGATGTTATGATTTCCTCGCGTGGCTTTCCTTCTTGGCATGCTTTTCCAATACACAGTCTTCCTGCTTGACACTCCTACTCCATGCGCAACATTGATTTCCAACATTCTTTTCTCTACACTCTCTCATCATTGGGCTACAAGTTTTTTACGGTTTAATTTTTGTGTTTGTCTAGGAATTTTTTTGTAGCAACAGTCTCAAGAAACAAGATCAGAAGGAAAATGAAGGACCAAATAGCCCAAAGAAACAAGACTACAAGAAAAAAATGACCATTGATGTTGCAGGTGGTTGGATGACATGAAAGGAATGGTTGGCATCAAACGTTTGGTAAGTGCATAGTGGGGGTGGCCTTTATTTTTACTAGCAAAATTTGATCAAAAATGAAATTAAATGTCAGAAACTCAAGGTTTAAGTGCTTTCAAAGGCTTTCAATTGCCACAAGTGAGAAAAGAATGGTAAAATTTTGCCAAAATCTTATATTTGGTTTTCCAGTGTGTAGCCAAGAAAATAGAAGGATTTCCTACATTTTCTACCTGCTTGTCTGACCTAAACCCAAATAATGTTGCTCTATAATAATTCTATTTCTTTCGTCGGTAAAAGCCAGAATAACACCCAAGAAGCTCCTCCCCAAATACGTAGAACATTTTTGTAGTGCTCTGCGAATTCTACATGACATTAATACAACAATGAGAGAAAAAGTTAGGAAAGCACACACTAGGTAGGTGTGCAATAATAATGTATGGCAGATGAAACACCAGGAGATGCAACTTGCAAGTATCCCAGAAGACTGACCTAATCAAACCTCACTTTTCTATGCTGACACCCCATGTGCACATGTGACCAAAAACTAAGGTATTATTGTTTCACTAAACCCTAAATCATATGCAAGAATTGAAATCCAACACATGTCATCAACTGCATTCCAGAAGTACATACAACATAATATCGCAGCCTGTTCTTATGGGCAAACTTCCGTATTCTGTCAATCATCCACAGAACTGACTGGCTACACACAACACACACTCAATAACATAATCCCACAATTATTTGTATATGCCTAACCCTAATTAGTTCCCTCTTTCCTTACTGATAGGGTTGCTCCATAATTCTATTTCTTTCATTAGTAAAGGGTGGAATAGCCCCCAAGAAATTGCCCCCCAAATACTTACACATTTCAATTTTCAATATTTCTGCAGTACTTTGGGAACTCTGAGTGACATTCGCACGACAAGGAGAGAAAAAGAAAAGTCAGGAAAGCATGCATTGGGTGTGCAATAATAATGTAAGTATGGCAGATGAAACTCTGCGAAATCCAACTTGCAAAGTATCCCAGAAGCCTGACTTAATCAAACCTCAATTTTCTTTGCTGACACCCCATGTGCACCGTCTGATAAGGAGTCAGGACCAGGGTTTCTTTTTAGGATTTTGTGATGTGGTCAAAATGGTGATCATCTATAATATAATTTTGGCAAATTTCGATTACATACCCAATCTGAAGGTAGAAAAGACAACAGGTTCCTTCAATATTCTTCACTACCTTCTAGAAATTATCATATAACCTGGCGATCTTGAAATCTTTGTTTTCAAAATCTGGCGAATTTAGGCCATTTTTTTTTCTCCATAAAAAATCCTTTGTACAGATAGAAACCATGTTTTTTAGGTCGAAATTTGGCAAAAATTCGTTAGTAAAAGAATCGTTGGTCCAACAGAAGGGCTATCAGCTCGGTTCTCATGTGGCATTGGGGTCAAACAAGGTTGTCCACTGAGCCCACTGCTTTTTGGACTCTACCTTGATGGACTTGAGAAGCATCTAGATGCACTTGATGGCAACAACCCACCATAGCTAGCAGACATAGTAGTCAAATTACTATTGTATGTAGATGATTTGGCATTAATGTCAGAGACCCCACAAAGGTTGCAGAAACAAATAAATGTTCTGTCTGAGTTTTGTGTTGAACGACAATAGGTCATCAATGTGAGCAAAACCAAGGTGGTGGTGTTTGAGAAATGTCGTAGTGCAGCGCCAGAATTTTCATACAGAAGGACAACCATTGAGCAGGTTCAATCATTCAGATACCTAGGCTTAAAGTTACATAGTACAAGAGGCATGGCAGTAGCCATAGACAAATTGACTGCTACTGGGAAGAAGGCACTATTTGCATTATGCCGCAGATGCAATGATCTGAACATAACAGATCCGGAAGTAATGGGTCAATTGTTCGACTCACTGGTACGCTTAGTACTGAGCCATGCATGCGAGGTGTGGACAGGTTGTACAAGGGCGAAAGGGTTGCAACAAGCAGAACAAGTACATAAAATGTTCCTGAGAGGAATATTAGGGGTCAATAAAACAACAAACACTTTTGTTGTGTTGGGGGAATTTGGAAGGTATCTATTGGAGTATTTCTAGTGGCAACAAACTCCCAAGTATTATGATAGACTACGGGAGTCCACACTAGATCGTCTGTTGTATTATGCCTACCAGACCCAACTCCAGATGTTTAGTGTGTTCAATGATAACCAACAGTGTTGGTTCCGGAACGTGTAGTTATGGCTTGACGACCAAGGGGTTGGGGTTCTCTATATTAATGTCAAGTGTGTTGTAGTAAGTGCACATGCTTCCTATCTAGAATCCACTTATGGTGAACAGGCCAGAGCCAGAAGTAGAAGATTACGTACATACCAGCTGATGAACACGAGCTGTACAACAAAATCTGACTACTCATATGCACATCAGAGTTATTTGCAAGTGATCACAAATGTTCAGCTCAAGCAATCTTTGTCAAGGTTCAGATGTTCAAACCATCATTTAGAGGTAGAGTGTGGCAGGCATGCAAAGCTTGAGAGTGTACCGAGGAGAGATAGGGTTTGTCGCCTATGTTCCCTAGGAGCTGTTGAGGATGAAGACCACCTGTTGCTAGTGTGCCCAGCTCACCATGACATTCATTGCAAGTTTGGTCAACAATTAGGGAAACAGTTAACACCGTGCAACTTACTACCTGAATTGATGCATTCAGCTACTTAGAAAGCAATAGCTTTGTATTTAGTTTCTTGCCTAGACAACAGGAGTGTCTTGCTCAAATCAACTAGATAATAGTTGTCAAATGGATCTCTTTGGTCCAGGTATTGACGTTAAATTAAAAGAAAGAAAAAAAAAGTTGGTCACCACACACATGGTTTTTATTTCAAATTTATTCAGTAGATGTGTTGGCGACTTCCACAAGAGGATTTATGGCCTATTTACACTAGAAACCATGAGTGATTGTCCATAGAACCTCACCATACTCCATTTTTTGGATGAGAAAACCCATAAGCCATGGCTCAAGGCCTTTCTTCATAATGTAGATCCAATTCGGACCAAAGAATTTTAGTTTGGGGAGTTATCAAAAACTCTCCAATTTTATTTTTCAAAAAAATTAGAGGAAAGACAATAACCTTTTTAAAATTTTATGTTTAATATGCCTTAAGGGGCAACAATTTTATGGAGGGAGCCACACTACAGTGAAACACTTGACAAGGCATTAACTACTCCACCATGAATTATAAAAGCAATGTATCCAATTCCAATGCCATGTGGTACAAACAGGCCACAGTGAACCAGCACCCACCAGTGCACCATGAAGGATGAATGGTAAGTGGTTAGGAAACAATTTTCTATTGACATCCAATTCCCTAGCTAACCATGGTGGTAAGCTTTCAATTGTTTTTTTTTCTACATACCTACTAACAACCCATAAGCAAGTTGTTAGTTAAGGT
>Ga0209208_10013614_pt1 | contig 10126 bp, 8 predicted proteins | sample S1TSphfallax_3_FD_187694 | JGI IMG/M metagenome (GOLD analysis project Ga0209208, IMG submission 187694) | Host-associated microbial communities from peat moss isolated from Minnesota, USA - S1T2_Fd - Sphagnum fallax MG (SPAdes) (version 2) | ecosystem: Host-associated > Plants > Peat moss >... | reverse complement strand
GCACGCTGACCGGGCTGACGCGCCGCTTCGGCGTCCGGGCGGACTCGGGGGCGCTCGCGACCCACGGCGAAACCGTCGCGCTGCTCGACGGCGACGGGCGCATCGCCGATCTGCTCGCCGGCTTCGATTGGTCCCCCTCGACGCTCCAAGGCGCGCTCGATGCCGTCGCGCGCATCGCGTACAATCCGTTCCTGCGCGCGCTCGTACACCTGACGTGGTCGGCACAGCGGCTGTGCGGCGAGCACCCGGTCGATTCGCCGCTCGCACTCCATCACGCCGGACTTCTGGCTTTTGCGGCTGTGCCGTTCCCCGTCCTCGGGTTCGTCGTCGCGCGGGTTGGCCGGCGCCGTCGAACCGACCGGGAAAGCTAACCCGGCGCGCCGGAGAGTCGGCGCATGCAGTTCGCGCGGTTCGGTGACGATCGGTTCGGCTTCGTTCGGGGTGACGACATCTACGATATCACCGCACTCACCGAGCGGATCATCGGATCGCGCCCCGCACCGCGCTGGGGCGATCCGTTCATCGACGCGTTACCCCAGATCCGCGCCGCGCTCGCAAGTGAGACGCTCGGCGCGGTGACGGCTCGCGTCGCGGACGTCGTGCTGCTCAGTCCGGTCGCACGCCCGAGTAAACTCATCGCTGCGCCCGTGAACTACGATCTGCACATCGCCGAGGCCGAGGCCGATCCCGCGATTTCGCTCGGGAAGGCGGTCGCACGGATCGACCAAGCCGGACTCTTCCTCAAAGCAACGAGCTCGCTCGTCGGAGCGGGCGAGGGCGTCGCCGTACGATTCCCCGACCGCCGCACGGATCACGAAGTGGAACTCGCCGTCATCATCGGCAGCACCGCCGCGAACGTCGAGAAAGACGCGGCGCTCGGCGTCGTTGCCGGTTACGCGATCGGCCTCGACATGAGCGTGCGCGGCTCGGAAGATCGGAGTTTCCGAAAGTCGATCGACTCGTATGCGGTGCTCGGCCCGTGGCTCGTGACCGCCGACGAGGTTCCGGACCCGGATCGTCTCGCGTTCACGCTGCGGGTGAACGGCGAGCTGCGCCAGCAAGCGAATACGATCAGCCTCTTACGCAACGTCCGCCACCTCATCGCGTGGGCGTCGCAGTGGTACACGCTCTATCCCGGCGACATCATCTTCACCGGCACGCCCGCGGGCGTCGGGCCCGTCGTTCCCGGCGACGAGCTGGATGCGGAATTCGAGCGCATCGGAGTGATGCACGTCACCGTGCGCTGACGCGCTTCGCGGCGTCGCGCCGATCTTCGATCAACCTTCACAAAAAATGCTCGGAAGCACACTTTTCAACGCGGGCTCGTTCTCCAATTCCACAGAGCCGAAGACCATTTCACAGCATACTGATGCAAGCGTGCAGTCGCATGAGGAGATGCTCGCTTTCGCGATCGGATGATGTCGATAGCGAGTGAAAGGAGAACCCAGGTGTCGTTGGCCCAGTCGGGACTGCTTCCGCTTCCCGCCGAACGTCTCCCCGCCGCGCGAATGGCCGCGCACATGCCGGTCAGCGAAGCCCCGCAGACGTTGCAGCGCCTGCGAACGCAGGCTTCGCGGATGTTTGCGTGCCTGCTCTGGCTTCACGTGCCGCTGCTGGTTTGGATCGCGGCGGCGAACCACACGGGAATCGGATTCGTCGTCGTCGCGGCGACGATTGCGGCAGCGCTCGGAAGTGTCGTCGCGTGGCGCGCGCCGGATTCGCTGACCGCCCGATTGACGATCTCCTACGCGCTCGTCATGATGCCGATGCTGATGGTGCACGCCGGGAGCGGCGTCTGGCAGATCGACTTCCACATGTATTTCTATGCGGTGTTCGCGATGCTCGCGATCTCCATCGATTGGCGTCCGATCTTCCTGGCAGCCGCACTTACCGCCGTGCACCATCTGGTACTGGACTTCATCGCCCCATCGTCGGTCTTTCCCGATCAGTCGGGACTCGCCGGGCTTCCACGCGTGCTCTTGCATGCGTCGATCGTGATCGTGGAATGCAGCGTGCTCTTCTGGATGACGCGCCGAGTCTACGCACTCTTCGTCGAGTCCGATCGGGCTACTCAGATCGCGACGAGCGAAGCGGCGCGGGCGAACGAGGCACTCGCCGCGGCTCAGCGTCTGCAGATCGATCTCGCCCGCGAGAGCTCGGAGAAGACGCTCGTGCTCAGTTCGACCGAAACGGCTCTGAACGAAGCGCGCTCGGCGATCTATGCCGCGCAAGCCGAAGAAGCGGCGCGCCTCAAATCGGAGCGCACGGCGCTGCTGCGCGACATCACCGCGCGCTTGCAGGCGGCGGTTGGAGAAACCGTCGACGACCTCTCACGTTCGTCCGAAGAGATGCTCGAATCGGCGCGGCGTGCCCAGCACGTCGTCGAGGATACGAGCCGTGCCGTCGTCCAGGTCAAGGACGCGACCAACGTGTCGAGCGACATGATCGTCGGTGTCGCGAGTGCAACCGGACAGCTTTCGCAATCGAGTACCGATATTCGCGATCGCATGCAGCACGCACTCGACGTCGCACGGCGGGCGAGTTCGCAAGCGGCAGAGTGCGAGAAGAGCGCGGACTTGCTCAAGTCGGCAGCGGAGCGTGTCGGCGACGTGATGCAGGTGATCGAAACGGTTTCCGATCAGACGCGGCTGCTCGCGCTCAACGCCGCGATCGAGGCTGCGCGCGCCGGTGATAACGGCCGCGGCTTCGCCGTCGTCGCCGAGGAGGTCCGCAAACTCGCCGACACGGCCGGAACGGCGACGCGCGATGTGGTCGATGTCGTGGCCTCGATGCGCTCGGCAAGCCGCGACGTTGCCGCCGCAATCGCGTCGATCGGTCAATCGGTCGAGACGCTTACGGATGCGGCATCGAGCGTCGCTGCCGCCGTCGACGAGCAATCGGCGGCCTCGCAGCAGATCGCCGACAGCCTGCGGGATGCCTCCAGCGGCACGGAACAGATCCGGGCGTCGATCGATCGCGTCGCGAGCGTCAACGGCGAGGTCGGTGCGAGCGCGGAGACCGTGCTGCGCAGCGCGCACGACGTGGCGAAGCGCAGCGTCGCGTTGCGCGAGAGCGTCAGCGCGGTCCTCGCCGAGCTCGACGCGGTCTCGTGAGCCGGACGGCGCTGCTGGCCGTTGTCGGCGTCGCCCTTGGACTCTGCGCGCTGGGGAAGCCCGCCGCCGCCGCAACGATCGGCGATCGAATCGATCCACCCGGCCTCGTTGATCAGCACGCTCGGCCCTTCCGCTTCGCCGACCTCGCGCCACATGCGGTCGCCATCGGGTTCATCACCACCCGCTGTCGCACCGGCGTGTGTTCGCTCGTGACCGGGAAGTTCGCGCATCTCATCGCGGTCGCGGATGCGCGGCGCGAGCGGCTCGTGCTCGTCGCGATCGATCCCGTCGCGGATACGCCCGCCGCGCTCGAACGCTACGGACGGCTGTTTGCCGGCGACGACCGGCTCCGGTTCGTGACCGGCTCACCCGCGACGGTCGACGCCCTCGCGCGCGGCTTCGGTGTGACCCGTGCCGGCGGCACATCGGATACGCATGGCGAGACGGTCGTGCTGCTCGACGGCGATGGCCGGGTCGCCGACATCCTCACGGGGAGCGACTGGCCACCGGCGACCTTGCAGGCCGCGCTCGATGCGGTCGCGCGGATCGCCTACAATCCGGTCTTGCGCGTCCTCGTTCACCTGACATGGTCGGCGGAGGGGATCTGCGGCGGCCACCCCGTCGATTCGCCGCTGGCGCTGCACCACGCGGCGCTCGTGCTGCTCGCCGCGCTACCGGCACCCTTCGTGTGGCTTGGGCTCGCGCGCGGTGCTCTAGCGAAGCAGTGCGCGCACGCCCGTTGAGACGCTGATCTTCCCGCTGCTCTTGTACGCTTCGTGATTCTCGTCGATTTGGTCGAGCCGGTAGAGGTAGTTGACCATCATCCCAGCCGATTCGCGCAGGCCTTTGGCGGAGCGGTCGCCGAGCCAATCGATGCGCTCGACGCGCGCACCGTTCGTGAGGTGGAAGTGCGCGACCGGATCGCGCGCTTCGCCGCTGCGCCGTTTCTCTTCGACGAGATAGTGCGCGCACAGCCGCAGCAGCGGCGTTTCGATTGCGCCGGCAACGCTTGCGTCACGGTACCAGCCGCGCCGTGCGAGCGTCGAGGTCAGCGGCGAGTCCGCCGGTTCGCAGGCCGTCAGCCAGCCGAGGAATCCCGGGATCGGCGAGAGCGTCGAGAACACCTTGAGCTGCGGAAACTCGCGTAAGAGATCCGCGACGACGCGTTTGATGAGCGCGTTGCCGAAGCTGATCCCAGCCAGGCCCCGCTGGCAATTCGAGATCGAATAGAAGATCGCGGTCGTCGCTTCGCGCGGGTTGCCGATCGGCGCGGCGGTATCGAGCAGGGGCTCGATCGAGGCCGAGAGTTCGCTCGTGAGCGCGACTTCCATGAAGATCAACGGTTCGTCGGGCATCAGCGGATGGAAGAATGCGTAGCAGCGGCGATCGGTGTCGAGCCGGTTCTTGAGGTCGCGCCAGTTGCGGACTTCATGAACGGCTTCGTAGGACGCCAGCCGCTCGAGCAGCGAGGCCCGCGCGTCCCACGTGATGCGTTCCAGATCGAGGAACCCGATGTCGAACCAGGACGCGAGCAGATCGCGCAGCTCGTGTTCGAGCCGGCGCAGCGGCTCATTGCCGGCACAAAAGCGCAGCAGATCGGCGCGCAGATCGACGAGGAATTTGATCCCGGCCGGCAGGCTATTGAATTGGCGGAACAGACGCGTCGCGGGCGGTTCGACCGCGGCGCGCAGCGCGCCGATCTTCGCTTCGTAGGTGGCGTCGTCGGCACCGGCGACATCGCGAGCGAGTTCTTCGACGAGCGTGCGATCGGGGACGGGCTTTGCCAGCAGTTCGAGAAAAGCGCGTTTCCCGCCGTCGTTGAGACCGAGATACGTGCGGCCGAGGGCCGCGGCGCGAGCGCGCGAGGAGACGTCGCCGCCGACGCCGGCGATGCAGGCCTGGATGTCGGCGCGCACGCGCGGCAGGTCGCGTCGCGCGAGATCGCCGGGCGGAACGCGCGCGAACACGATCTGCGCCGACTCGGCGATCTCGTGCCAGCGATCCTGGATCCCGGCGAGGGTGCGCGCGAGGCCGGAGGGTTCGAGCGTGTCGCCCGAATCGAGCGCGGCGGCGGCCGACGTGTCGTCAGCGGGAATCGTCATCGACACCGGCGGGTCCGATCGCGTAGGAGAGGGTCAGGGTGTTCGGGCCTTTGGTGAACACGAGCGCTCCGTCCGTCGTGTGATCGACGCTATCGTATCCGTCGAGGTTGAGGGCGAGTTCCCACGGCGCGGGCTCGTCCTCATCGTAGGTCGTGGCTTCGAGCGACCAGTTCTCGAGCGACATCGGGCTGCCGTAAACGGTTCCGCTGGTGAACGACATGCGCGTCGGCAGATCGCCGAGCGTGAGTTCGGCCGTGATCTCACTCGCGTGCACCACCATCTCGGTGAGGCGGTACTGCAAGTCCGGCGTCAGCGGGATGCTCATAGCGCGGATCCCCGGGGGGTTAGGTGCGTGCGGCGGCTTCGGTCAGATCGCCGATCGCGCCGTCGAGCGCCTCGACGAAGGTATCGAGATCCGCGTCGCTCGTGTTGAGCGGCGGCGCGACGTGCACGATGTTGTAGCGGCCGAAGCAGATCGCGCCGCGCTTGCGCAAGCCCGCGAAGAACGCCGGCATCGGCCCTTGCGATTTGCCCTGCCACGGCACGAGCGGCGTACGCGCCGCGCGGTCCGACACGAATTCGAGCGCGAAGAAGAAGCCGACGCCGCGCACTTCGCCGAGGATCTCGTGCTTGTCGTGCAGCTTCTGCAGCCGTTCGCGCAAGCGCGTTTCGCGCCGCGCGGCGCTCGTGAAGAGACCTTCATCGAGGTAGGCGTCGATCGCGGCGCTCGCGGCGGCCATCGCAAGCGGATGGCCCGAGTAGGTGTGGCCGAGCCACATCGCGTTCGTGTCGAAGTGCTTCGCGATACGCTCGCGCACGAGGACGCCGCCGAGCGGAACGTACGCCGAGGTGACACCCTTCGCGAAGGTCATCAGATCGGGCACGACGCCGAAGCGTTCGCCGCCGAAGGCCGCGCCGGTGCGGCCGAAGCCGGTCATCACTTCATCGAAGATCAGCAGGATGCCGTAGCGGTCGCAGAGCTCGCGCAGGCCGGCGAGATACCCCGGCGGGTAGACGATCACGCCGTTCGAGCCGACGACCGGCTCGATGAGGATCGCCGCGATCCGCTCGGGATCTTCCGCGTTGATCACGTCGTTGAGATGATCGAGCGCGCGTCGCGTCTCGTCGGCGGGATCGAGCGTCTTGAACGGGCTGCGATACGGGAACGGTGCGAAGAACCGGCTGACGCCGGGGATGCCGGGCTCGTTGGCCCAGCGGCGGTTTTCGCCGGTGAGCGTCATCGCGCCGAACGACGAGCCGTGGAACGAGCGGTACGCGGTGAGCACCTTGCTGCGGCCGCTGACGGTGCGCGCGATCTTGATCGCGTCTTCGTTGGCGTCGGTGCCGTTGGTCGTGAAGAACACCCGGGCGCCTTCGTCCGTCCAGGGCGCGAGCGCGCAGAGTTTCTCGGCGCACTCGGCGCGGCGGTCGTTGAAGAGGGCGGCGGAAACGTAGGCGACCGTCGCGGCGCTCTCGGCGATCGCCGAGACCACCCGCGGGTGGCCGTGCCCGAGATTCACGGCGATCAGCCCGGAGGAGCCGTCGAGGTAGCGTTTCCCGTCGTCGCCGATCAGCCACGAGCCTTCGCCGCGGACGATGACCGGGGGCGAGATCGCGGCTTGCGCCGCCCAGGGGGTGAGAACGTGGCGGCGGTGCAGGCCGGCGATATCGGCGAGGGTTTCCATTCCAATCGGTTGCCGCCGTCCGCGATGTTGTCCTGTCGGGAAAGCGTTTTTCCGCCGTCAGCCGCGCGCGAGCGTGAGGCTCGCGTCCAGGCGTTTCGCGAGCGCGTGGACGTGCCGGGTGGCGGGGACGGGGACGCCGAGCCGCTCGCCGAGCTCCACGACCGCACCGGAGAGGACGTCGAGTTCGAGCGGCCGGCCGGCGTCGACGTCCTGCAGCATCGAGGTCTTGTGGTCGCCCACGCGCCGCGCGCCGTCGATCCGTTTCTCGATCGAGATCGGCAGTTCGACCCCCAGCGCCGCCGCGACCGCGACGCACTCTTCCATCATCTCGCGGATGACCGCGGTCGTCGCCGGATCGTTCGTCATCTGCGCGATCGTCGCGCGGGTCAGCGCGGAGATCGGGTTGAGCGATGCGTTGCCGAGGAGTTTGACCCAAATCTGCGCGCGCAGATCCGCTTCGATCGGCGCTTTGAGCCCGCCGGCGACGAATGCCGCCGCGATCGCTTCGAGCGGCGCGTCGATCGTGCCGCTCGGGGTGCCGAGCGCGTAGCGTGTTCCTTCGACGTGCTGCACCACGCCCGGTTCCGCGAGCTCGGTCGAGGAGTAGATGACGCAGCCGACGACGCGGCGCGGGTCGAATGCGCGGGCGAGCGTTCCGCCCGGATCGACGCTCTCGAGCGTCAGGCCCGCGTGCGGGCCGTCCTGACCTTGGAAATACCACCAGGGAATGCCGTTCTGCATGCTCATCACGCGCGTTTCCGCATGCACGAGCGTCAGGATTTTCGGCAGCATACCGACGATTTGATGCGCCTTGAGTGCGACGATCACGCAATCGACGGTGCCGACCGTTTCGATATCGTCGGTTGCGGTAACATCTGCGTGAAAGTCGCCGCGTTCCGAACGAACCGTTACGCCCTTCGCACGCATCGCGGCGAGATGCGGGCCGCGCGCGATCAACGTTACCGGTGCACCGCCTCGCGCAAGGGATGCGCCGACGTACGCGCCGATGGCACCCGCGCCGACGACGCAAAACGACGGCGCATGTTTCGCACTCACGAGAGCAGGGGGTACGCGCCCGCTATCGTACGGCCCTTTCCCTAGAGCAATAGGAGGCGTCTGATTATGACCTCACTCGGTTTCTTGCGCCGGCGCGACGTTCAACTCACGCTCGGAATTCTCGCGATGATCATGATCGCGAACTTGCAGTATTCGTGGACGCTCTTCGTGCAGCCGCTGCAAGATGCGCACGGCTGGAAGAAGTCGCAGATCCAGAGCGCCTTCTTTTTCTTCGTGCTCTTCCAGACGTGGCTCGTGCCGGTCAACGGCTGGCTCGTCGACCGCTTCGGTCCGCGGCCGTTCGTCATGCTTGCCGCGGTGCTGGTCGGCGGATCGTGGCTGCTCTTCGCGCATGCGCAGACGCTCGGCGAATTGTACACGGGCTCGGTGCTCGCGGGCATCGGCGCCGGCTGCGTCTACGGCACGATGGTCGGCTCGGCGGTGAAGTGGTTCCCGGATAAGCGCGGCCTCGCGGTCGGCTTGACGGCGGCCGGGTTCGGCGCCGGCGCCGCGCTGACGGTGCTGCCGATCAACTCGATGATCCACACCAGCGGGTACGCTTCGGCGTTTTGGTTCTTCGGCTGGCTGCAAGGGATCGCGCTGCTCGTGATCGCGCTGTTCTTGCGCTTCCCGCAGGCGGGCGACGTTCACGCGCCCGTGGGACCGCGGCTCCGGCAGACCTCGCGCGACAAGACGCCCGTGCAGATGCTGACGACGCCGACGTTCTACGTGCTCTACGCGATGTTCGTGATGATCGCGACGGGCCTGGTCTTCATTACGGCGCAGGTCGCGCCGATCGCGAAAGACTACGGCATCGACAAAGCGCCGCTGAACATCGTCGGCTTCGTCGTGCTGGCGTTGCCGTTCGCGTTGATCGTCGACAACGTGCTCAACGGCGCAAGCCGCGCGCTCTTCGGCTGGCTCTCCGACCGTATCGGGCGCGAGATCACGATGTCGATCGCGTTCACGATCGAGGCGGCGGCGCTGATCGGCCTCGTCTTCTGCGCGCACCATCCGTGGCTGTTCGTGCTCTGCGCGGGCGCCACGTTCGTCGCCTCGGGCGAGATTTACAGCCTCTTCCCGGCGACGTGCACGGATCTGTTCGGAACGCGCTACGCCTCGACCAACGCCGGGCTGCTGTATACCGCCAAAGGAACGGCGGCGCTGGTCGTGCCGTTGGCGAGTTGGGTGCACGATTCGACCGGCACCTGGTCGGCGGTGCTCGCCGTGCTCTGCGGCTTCAACGTGATCACCGCGCTCTTGGCGTTCCTCGTCCTCAAACCGATGCGCGAGCGGACGCTGGCGCGGGAACACGTCGAGGATGTGGCGATTGTTCCGAGCATGGTGACCGCGCGCTGATGATCGAACCGCTGCAGACCTTCGAGACCCTGCCCGCGCTGCTCGCCGTCGGCCGCGACGATGCGGTCGCACTCGCGGAACCCGGCGGCGCGTCGCTCACGTACGCGGCGCTGCGGGCAAGCGTCGATACCGTGGCGCGCGGTTTGCGCGCGCGCGGGATCGCGCGCGGCGCGACCGTGGCGCTCGCGATGCCCAACGGTATCGGCGTCGTGGTTGCGTTTCTCGGCATCGCGCGCGCCGGCTGCGTCGCCGCGCCCCTCAACCCCGCCTACACGCAGGACGAATTCACGTTCTATCTCGACGACATCGGGCCGTCGATCGTGCTCGCTCCGCCCGGCGGCGCACCGCTGGCACGCGGTGCGGCGGAAGCGCTTCGCATCCCGGTCGGCGACGTGAACGTCGCGTCGGATGGGTCGGTGTCCGTGTTCGATCGCGTGAGCGACGAGCCGCTCGAGGAACCCGCACCGGGCGACATCGCGCTGTTCCTTCATACGAGCGGCACGACGTCGCGCCCCAAAGGCGTGCCGCTGCGCCACGAAAACCTCTGCGCCTCCGCCCAGAACATGGCGCGCTGGTATTCGCTCACGAACGCGGACGTCTCGCTCTGCGTGATGCCGCTCTTCCATATCCACGGGCTCGTCTTCTCGACGCTCGCGTTCCTCGGCGTCGGCGGCCTGGTCGTCGTGCCGGAGAAATTCTCCGCCAGCGCCTTCTGGCCGACGGTTGCCGCGTATCGCGCAACGGTCGTCAGCGCCGTGCCGACGATCTATCGCACGCTCTTGCTGCGCGCCGACGATGATAAAGCGCCGAC
>Ga0209208_10013613_pt1 | contig 10126 bp, 6 predicted proteins | sample S1TSphfallax_3_FD_187694 | JGI IMG/M metagenome (GOLD analysis project Ga0209208, IMG submission 187694) | Host-associated microbial communities from peat moss isolated from Minnesota, USA - S1T2_Fd - Sphagnum fallax MG (SPAdes) (version 2) | ecosystem: Host-associated > Plants > Peat moss >... | reverse complement strand
TGGTTATTCTATTGATGGCTATTCGTGGTTATTCTATTGGTGGCTATTCGTGGTTATTCTATTGGTGGCTATTCGTGGTTATTCTATTGGTGGCTATTCTATTGGTGGCTATTGGTGGCTATTCTATTGATGGCTATTGATGGTTATTCTATTGGTGGCTATTGGTGGTTATTCTATTGATGGTTATTGGTGGTTATTCTATTGATGGCTATTCGTGGTTATTCTATTGATGGCTATTCGTGGTTATTCTATTGGTGGCTATTGGTGGTTATTCTATTGATGGCTATTCGTGGTTATTCTATTGGTGGCTATTGGTGGTTATTCTATTGATGGCTATTCGTGGTTATTCTATTGATGGCTATTCGTGGTTATTCTATTGATGGCTATTCGTGGTTATTCTATTGATGGCTATTCGTGGTTATTCTATTGGTGGCTATTCGTGGTTATTCTATTGGTGGCTATTCGTGGTTATTCTATTGGTGGCTATTGGTGGTTATTCTATTGGTGGCTATTGGTGGTTATTCTATTGGTGGCTATTGGTGGCTATTCTATTGGTGGCTATTCGTGGTTATTATATTAATGTTTATTAGTGGTTATTAATGGATATTCTATTGGTGGATATTGGTGCTTATTATTGGTTATTCTATTAATGGCTATTCCTTTAAGTTTCAAAAGGAACAGACCATGTAAAAGAGAGTTATAATGATCCAATATCGCTAAGTGTTTAGTGATAGGTGTGTTTTCCCTAGGTTACAACTAAAACTTTTATCCCATATTGTTTGGTTTCCATTCCATGAATCCAAAATATATAAATGATTACATTAGGATTATTAGAGAACATAATAAACATGAAAATCTAATAGCCATTTGGGATGAACTAATAAAAAGGTTCAACCTTAAAGGCTAAACCAAATGAAACAGGTTTTCATTTATTCATTACCATGTGGTTTAGGTCTAAGCCTAACATAGGTGCCTAGATCTAGTCCTAATTTAAGCCTAGATTAAATGGCTTATGTTTAGGTTTAACCTAGGTGTTTAGGTTTAGAACTAACCTACTCTTAAGCACCATGTGGCCTAAACTTTTGATGTGGATGTGCCATGTGTCATTTATCTATGCGTTGAACCCACATTTTATGAATGTGCCACATGTTAACATTGTGAATGTGCCACGTGTCACCAAACCATTAGCCAAATGTTCAATTTACATAATTGTAACCTAGTTGAAATTGTAATTATATTTTTGGTTGATGTCATGCTTAGTTAGTAAATGAAGTTCATCCATTAGTCGAATGCAATTGACAACATCCTTCGACTATATTGATAGAACAATTTTCAACTAAATTGGTTAGTAGTGGCACATAGTGGCTATTGTTGTGGTGTTGACACGTGGCATACACTTTCGATTGTAATGACACTCTCGACTTGTACTTATTGACTTTGCTAGTTTGCAATTGAAAAAACCATTTCCTAGTTACAAAAAATAATTTGCAATTATTTTTGTAGTTTTCAACTATGTTTATATCGAACAATAGTTGAAAATGTAGTTGCAAAAGGGGGGGTTTTCTATTATTGAAATGTGTTTTCTTCTCTCAAAATTTTTTCTACGTTAAAATAGAAAAACTTTAACCTATATGGCCAAGACTAGGCAAGACTTTTATGTCAAAGCCTTACATGATTCTACTTGTTTTATTTACCAAGCAAATGAAGTGGGCTTTGCTAGAAAAATTTAACTTAATTTTTTTTTGAACATCCAAACGACTTATTTTGTTTGGTTTTTATCTATAAAGTTTTATTTCGAAAGGACAAAGATGTGAAACACAAAAGAGCTTTTTATTTTGCGCATGCACTTTCGAGCTTTGCTTGGGCACTTACATCTTCACATCAAAAGGCTTTTTATTAGTTATGAATTTTTTTATTTTTAGGGTTCGTTTTCAAACCCATAAAAAACATGACATGATATTACCTTATAATTACATAATAAAAAACATGGAGTTGATTTGTCAACCTTGGTTTATATTGGATTTGAATGCTCCCTTGATTATAAGGGATTTTGAATGGAAGAAAGTTCACTTTTTGTTCAGTTGTTATTATTATTGGAAACATATACAATCTTTCTTATCAAATCAAACAAAGACTAATACTTCAATTAAGCTAATCAAAATAACTTCTATCTATCAAAGTGCTTCTCCAATTGCTCAAAAAATATCTTGGAAACAAAAACAAAAACATTCATTTCAACAAATTGAAAAGTGCCAATATGTCAAGGGGATTTGTATTTTTTGTTCAAGTTGATTAAATGACATAAAAATAGTTAAAACTAAATGCAAAAAGTATGATGAAACATCTTTACATGTATTTTCTAATCAAATTGATTATGAAAAAGCACGAGCATCTACTCCTTATGAAATTTTAGGTGTCAAAGTGTGGGTTTCATATTTTTAACATAAAAAAGGACAAGTTGTGCTATATCCAAAACATATAAGATTTCATAAATATCAAAAAGGTAGATTTAAAGGTTGCAAAACAAATGGTACACAACTTTGTTTTGGAAAATATGGCATGAAAAGTTGTAAAGTTGGTCATATTTCATATCAAGCAATTGAAGTGGTGTGTTGTGTTATAAGTAATTTTTTTTGAAAAAATGGTCAAATGTGGGTAAAAGTTTTCACAAATATTCCTATTACTAGTAAACCCATTAAAGCTAGAATGGGAAAAAGAAAAGGAAATTATACAAGTTGGATTGCTCGTGGTAGAGGGTCAAATCTTATTTGAAATGGATGGTGTGAGTTTGTCAAATGTTCAAAAAGTTGCCACATTAGCAACACATGAACTATGTTTGTCAATTAAGTTTGTCTAGTGGTTTTAATTGGTTAGTAAGTAAAAACCAAGGCGTAAGTGGGCCAAAAAGTGCGGAATGAAGTAAAAAAAGTGGGCAAAAACCAGGAATCTTTGTAAACTTATGGCCATTATTAACTTGAAAATGCACAAGTAGTTAGGGCAATGGTGAAATTACATAGTAGATAAGAAATTTATTATTATAGATAATTTATGGTCTTTGACCTAAATAGATATAGCCTTTTGGGATGCTTGTGAAAGAAGCTTGAAAAAAGAAATATCGATCATCATTTTTTTTACTTTTATCTTGGCTTTAACTATCGAATTAGTGGGATAAATGGTTTTGAACTTTCAACACAATTCAATTCAATGTTATTATAATTATTTTAAAATTACATTAGTTGTAAAATGAAGTATGGGAGAACTACATGATAGACATATTGGGTGTATAAGGTAAGACTAGCTTAGAACTTGTAAAGGCCATTATGTTTCATTCACAAGCGAAGCAAGAAGGTACAAGAAAAAAAAGGATCATTTGAAAACTTTATACTGAAATTAAAAATAAAACTTTCCAATTGACATGGTAAAAGTGTGTTTGATTAGTACAAGTGTTCATTTTGTAATGGAACTCGTGTTGTGAATAATTTTGTTGTGTATTATGTGCCTTTTTTGACAATGAAAATGAATAATTATACACCACAAATTAATTTTTTTAGAGTGGCAAGTTTTCTAATACTTAGCTTGCATTGGATAATGCTTGCAACAAATTAAACTAAACTTTGGCCATTTTAAAAATGAATTTACAAACTTTTGCATAGAAGATGTGGATTTAAAGAACAATTGGATTTATTTATTTTATTGTATCTTTGCAACACCGTGACAACTAAAAGAGGTGTTTCAACAACCATATTGAATATCTTAGTTGAAAAATTGGTGATCTTTCATTATTGATATAGGTGGAATTTTGTTTCCATTGCAACAAATCAAAAGCTTTAGTGAAAAACCAATGCCACTATGAAATTGTCCAAGTCAAATTTTCTAAGAAATGTAGTTTCATGGTTCCATATTCTAGAAATAAACAAGCATTTAGATTTTTTTATTAAATACGAAATACCTTGAAGACTTAGAGGATGTGGGAAACTCAAATCCTCAACAAAAGTCTCCCAAGAAAACTATTATTTACAAACATAAATCGTAGATGATTGCGTAAACATTGCTTTAGTTTGTTATCAAAGTTTAATAATTTTGATGAGTTTTGAAAGATGGAATGTAAAAAAAACACTAAAACAAATGAAAGAAGCATCTTCAATTTGAAATTAAACTACATTGTCAAATAGTCTCATAAATTAATTGAAAATGATTTCGTAAGAAAAGCCCTATTAAGCTTCTATTTGCAACTCCCACTTTGTTTTGCATTGATAAAACCATTCTTCACACACCATACCACATGTAATATTCTTAAAACATTACTAATCATCCCAACCTTCTAATTTCCCACAACTAATTGAAACCTAATTCCTCATGCGTATTCATCTAAACAACAAATTCAACACAAGGGAAATGTTAGCTTTCCTTCACTAGCCAATCGCTTCGTCAATTCATCAATGAGTCCCACGTATGCACCAAAGTTGATTGGCAAGAGCCACTCACGGATATGAGTATGAGCATTTAGTGTGAGGTTCATGTCCTTGAGTAGTTCATCGATGTAGTGAAAGGTAAAAGGAATGATGCTCCCTCCACAAGCATGCTTGCCCTTTGTTCGTTTTTCCGTCCATGCTAGTTGCTCAATCACTTCAAGTTGTTGTTTGTTAGGTGACGGGAGTTTCATGCCTCCTGCAAGGAGGTTTGCAATCCATAATGCAGCAACCTCTGATGAAAGTGGACAAAAAAGTGAAGAGTTGTAACCATTGAAAGAAAGTTGAGGCACATTGATAGGGTGAATATGTCGATAGAGAAGGAAATTTCCTTGATCATCAGTGAGTTGTTTAATGATGTTCATGGAAAAGAATGGCACACTTTGATGAAAGCCCGTGCCACAAATCACAAAGTCTGTAGGAACAATAGTGCCATCAGATAACAATGTGGAAGGCTTGCCATCTATGACACAAAGCTTGACAATATGTGTCCCACCATGAACCTCAATTGCACCCATCTCCACCTTTTCATAAAAGCCATCAGTGACAAGGCTCAATGTGGTTCGAGCAATGTCTTCAAGTGGGCCATCAGGGAGCAAGCCAAGCTTGCGAAGCTTAAGTTGACAAGTGATGATGGCTTGCACACTGGACATCATCAAATCACGGAGAGGCTTTCCTAGACCATTATGCAGGAACTGCTCAAAGCCGTGTGGATGGATGTATTGAAAGAGAGCTTCACCCATCCGAGTAAGAAGAAGGTACTTGAAATTAAGCACCCCACCAATCCACTTGGGAATTTTCCAAATCAGTTCACGGGCCACAACTACAACCTTATTGCTCGAAATGTCACTAAGAGCACATGCAACATCACATGCCGACCTGCCATAGCCCACAATGACAAAATGCTTCCCTGTAGCATCACCAAGAAGTTGGTGCACATCAGTTGTGTGAAGGACTTGGCCTCCTGCTTGTTGGAACTCTTCCAAGCCAGGGAAAGTAGGGACATATGGATCAGAAAATATGCCATTTGCAATGACAACATGATCAAATGTCTCACTTTGGGTAGCCAATATTGGCATTGATGAATCCTTGTTGTTATCACTTTGTCGAGTGCCAATTGTCCAGATGTTGCCGGCAACCTCATCCAACTCAATGGAGACTACCTCTGTGTTGAGTTGCAAAAGAGCATCAAGGCCAAAGTGTTTGACATACTCATCCAAGTACTGATGCACTTGCTCACCAGAGGGCCATTCAGGATAAGAATCAGGCATGGGGAAATCAGAGAAGCAATAGGAGTCCTTTCCATTTTGGGTGGTTAAACCAGGGTACCAACGTGTGCGACTCCATGTGCCACCAACATCAGGGCACTTTTCATAGACTGTGACCTTGTGCCCAAATTGTGCAAGAACCTTAGCAGTGACAAGGCCGGAGAGGCCGGCACCAACGATGGCAACTTTCATGGAATTGGGTGGTGGTGGGAGGGTTATGTCCAAGGTTGAGCTGAATAATATTGCTGCAAACACAAATCCTACGTTGTTAAACATGAACATAGCTGTTCAAAAATCTTCACATGAGTTCTCTAAAAATTCACAACCAATTCACAGAAGCAGATCTGGAGATCTCCTTCAAAGTCTACTCTTTGGCTGGTGTCTGGAGCCACCTGTACATCCTTGAAGATATCTGCAGGGATATGTGGACTGCAAGGAGGGAATTGGAATACATGTACATACCTGTTTCCTTGACTGCCTGCCCTTTGAGCATAAATTTCAGGAACACCTTCTTTGCCAATTCCCTAGAATATTTCCAGATGCATCAAATCTGCTCAAACCAGAGTTTTCTGTCAGCATCTGACAACCTCAAAAGAGAGGATGCATTGGATTTAAATAGAAAAGAATGACTTTGACACATTTCAGCTTCCAAATGAGTCGGCCAACAAGCCCATTGCTTGCACAGTGGATGTTGACAGAGGTGGTGGGTCTTCAGAAAAACCATCAAGCTAGCACAGAGAGAGACAGAGACAGAGACAGAGATACACAGAGAGGGAGCATTACCAAGGTTTAAGAATAACAAAACTCAAGGCAGTTGTGTATGTTTGAAATCACAATCTGAGACAAAGGGTTTCATACAACAGACAACAGAGATATATACATATGTACATATAATCAGAATGAAACAAGATACAGAGATTTATGGGCATGGTCTTTGGGTCAACAAAAGCATATGGATCATAAAGTGATCTCAAATCCGTTTTCACAAAGCTGCCTTATACTCAAGAAAAATGAAAGTGGTAGCAACCACATCTGCAGTCATTAGAAAGCAAAGGAGTCATACTAGAAAGCCGGTGTTAAAATTGCATTGCTGACTGCACCATCACTTTCTGTAAAATGCCACCGTCTTTGTGCATGCACACCTGCACATATATTTCATTGTTCTCATTAGACACAGTCACTATTCACTCTTGTTCAGATCCCACTTTGAAAACCAACCAGCTCAAAGATGATCACACTTGCACTAGTCATTATAGACATAAATAAGAGAACTAACTAACCAGGTCTATACAAGCTGACTTCAAGTGGACTGCTACAAAAGTTTCTCCAGAGAAAAAAGAGTTTCAGCTCAATCCATCAAGAGTGCACTCATGATGTCCATACCTAATCCCTCCTCTGCATTCAGATTTCTAAGTAAGGCACCTTACCCTTTTACATTATAAATTAGAAATTTGCTACACTAGGTTGTTTGTGTAACTTGTTCAAGTTGAACCAACAACCCAACAAGGAGCTCACTCACAAGAAGAAGCAAGTTTAGTGTCTGCAGTTCTGGGTGCAAACAAGAAAAAGCAAGGAGCTGGAAGGTGAGAAACAGTGGCAGATTTTATTTTTTGTCTGTGCAGGATGGCCAGGGTACAAGCTTTCGTGCCAAGCAACCAACCAAACCTGCCTGTTGCTGGCCTAGCTAGCTTCTTGTCCCTTGTGCAGCTGAGATGTGCTTGTGGGGGAGCTGCTGCCAAGTGCTGCCAAGTGCTGCCAAGCACCATGCTCCTCTCCTCAAGCACCCATGGCTTCTCTCCTCTAGCAACAGATAGGAACAGACTTTGTCCTCTTCTCTGCTTGTTTTTTTGAATGTACATTCTCTGTCCACTCTCAATAAACTTCCATTGACCCGAAATTCTAAGTAAATGTACACTTGCAATTCTTGGACACCCCACTTAACCCCCTAAATGCCCCAGAATTCAGAAATACCAAATTGGTCCACCATCATGGAAACTCTCATGGAAGCTCCATTGTGTAAACTAAAAGGATGATTTTACACCGAACAAGGCGATTTTACACTGAACAATTAGATGAATTAGCACCCATTGTTGGTACCTAATTGTTCAGTGTAAAACCATCCCTTAGTTTTACACTTGTTGGTACCTAGCCTAGTGGCCAAATTAAGCCCCCCAAAATGTTAGACTTGAACTTGGAGACCTTGATTTAGTCTAAATGTGAGATATTTGTATTATTTAGAAATAATATAAAGGGTGTTTTGGGATTGTTACCATGGTAGCAATGTGGGTGCTGGTTCACCCAAGGTGGCATAACGGCCTAGTAGGCAAATTTTAAATCACTAGTTGATCACTAGTAAACATTGGTTCATAGTGCTTAATTTGGGTTTTTGCTTTGGGTTTACATTAAGTGTAGGGGATGGGCCTACTCTTAGTGAATTAGGATGTGGACTTTGAGCTATGAGATTCATGGCATGTTAAGTATATAAGGAAGAGACCTTGGTGTTAGGGAATTATGGTGTGGACCCTAAACCCTAAACCTACGAGATTCATGGCATGTTAAGTAGATGATGTTTCAAACTGTAAAGGGAATTTTTGAGGCCCACTTCAAATAGTGGGGCCTCATAGAATCCTTACCTATGTATCTCTCTACTTATCTACCTAGTTGCCTCCTATTTATTTTTCTTTGGTTTCAATTCCATTCAGGTGTACTTTAGGAACAAAAGGTTCTTGGACTAATGAATGGGCTTTGTGTCTCATCCAAAGAGTGGGGTTTCACAAGGTTTTGTTTTAGGTCAACTACCCCAAGGTCATATGGAAAGATAAACTTTTGGGAGCATTTGAAATAGAAAAACAGCTCCTCAATGCTCATGTGGTTGTTTGTTGGCTTTGCCTACCAAGGCAAAGGATATATTTATTGTGTTTAGATTCATTGTAGAGTATATAGTAGTAGCTTAAGGGATTTTGACCCCTAGGTAATAAATAGGTCTAGTTTTTTTTATATGAGGATTTTTTTTAAAGATGATATTTTGGCTTGTGTTGAAACTTGAGATTAGTCAAAGAGCTATAATATCTTGAAGGATATTGGTTTCTTTTTAGAGGTTTTTTTGAAGATTTATATTTTCACATGGTGAAATATTTGAGTTTCCTTAATTCTTCTTTTGCCTAAGATACCTGTGTGAATAATGTCTTCTGTCATTTTAGAGAAGGCCCCTTCATATTCAACAAACACATTTTGATCACCATTATGAGCCCATCATCATCACCGGAAGATTATGTCATATAATATGGTCAAGAAACTGATGCACCGTAGTTTCCAAATGGATTCAGCAAGAAGAATTAATCAACTAATTAATTTTTGTAATGCACTTGAGCATGATATTTTTCAATGTTTTCAGCCCATAAAATAAATTTATTTAATTTTTTACGTGAATGAAAAAAAAGAATAAATTTTTTCATCCATTTTGATGCACATCATTCATTTGCTACATTTCTTAATTCTCATTTGCATGTGCCTTTTACATGAATTCTTGATTCTCATTTGCCAATAAGGTCCAATATGCCATTTCGAAAAAACCTATTGCCATGGCTCTATGAAAGAAAAACAAATCTGCCAGCTATGTCCACCTTGTGAGCAATAAAGTCTCTTTCCGACAATCTAGTTACTTCTTTTGTAGCAATAGAAATGAAACAAGGTTTACCCTTGAATTACTTAATAGAAACGTTCACAAAAGTCTTTCGAGCTAGTGGGTAATTAGGGATAACAAAAACATTTGATGTAGAGGAATTAGGAAACAATGATCTTCAACTTCAAAATCAAAATATTTCATCAAATGGATTTCTTTAGTTTGCATCTTACGACATCGCTAATTTAAAAGTGAATGAGACTTTGACATGCATATCACTACCAAAATTTTAATTTTCAACATTTCATGGAATATTTATTTTTAAAATTTTGACAATTAAAATAATAATTTAGCATCGAATCCATTACGATACTACTACGTATGTAATTCTGCCAACCCAGACCTTCTTAATGCTTTAGGAATGTGGTAAGGCCCACAGAGGATTTTCAAAATGAAGGGCTAGACTCAGTAGCACCTCATTGTAAGCCCCTTATTCTTGGCATGCCCCTCTTCACCCCGGCATTTTGGGGGCCTCACCTTATGGATAAAGCAACTCCAAACACACTTTGCACTCATGTTATGCTTGTTTTTGGCTTGTATCTGGGAACTAGGTGTGTTCATTACAAACCCGAAAACTGCATAACATGACCCAAAGTGTATCTTGCTACCACCAAACATATCTTGGGTGGGCAAAAGGTCTATCATGGAAAAAAGAAGAAAAAAGCAGGCAGTACAAAAGTACTGCTTGCAACAACAAGTATGTGCAC